>JAABUR0100009065.1_pt1 | contig 11307 bp, 13 predicted proteins | sample 5560091 | NCBI WGS metagenome assembly JAABUR01 (sample SAMN10711879, study PRJNA513375) | rock metagenome | isolation source: Antarctica rocks | place: Antarctica: Victoria Land, University Valley sud
GGAGCGTTCGACCTCTCCTACCTCGCCGCGCATCCGCGCTTCACGCTGTTCCTCCTCACCGCGCTCGGGGTGCTCGGTCTGATCGGGTTCGCGCTGCTCTCCGCGCGGGTGCGGGCGTTCTGGGCGCGGGTCAGGCAGGGCTTTGCGATCCTCGCCGACCGGCGGCGGTGGCTGCGGGAGATGGTGGGCGTCCAGGCCGGCGGGGCCGTGTTCCGCCTCGCCGCCTACTGGTCGCTGCTCGAGGCCTTCCACGTCGGGGGATCGGTACGAAACGTCCTGCTCGTCCAGGCCACGAACACGATCGCCACCGCCCTGCCGCTCACGCCCGGCGGCGCGGGGGTGCAGCAGGCGATCCTCCTCAAGGTCTTCGCCGCGAAGGCCTCAGCCGCCACGGTGGCCGCCTACTCCGTCGGACAGGAGATCGCCATCGCGGCCTCATCGCTGCTCATCGCCTTCGCGGCGCTCGCGCTCGTGTTCCGGTTCCGCTCGTTCAAAGAGGTGATGCGCCGCGGGCGCGAGGCGCACGCCGCCGACCGCGCGGCGGCTCGCGGCGCGGCCTGAGAAGCGGGCGGTGCTCGCCCGCGTGCTCCCCCCACCGCGCGCTCTGGCATCCTCAGCGCCGTGACGCGCGCCGAGCGCCGCGGCAACGCGGGCGCAAGGGACCCGGCTGACCCGGGAAATCGAGGGCGCCTCCTTAGGAGGAGGCGCGTACTACTGCAGACCCTCGCGCGCTTCGCGCACGAGAGTGACCGCTTCGGGAAAGACGACGGCCATTACCGAGCGGATCTGCTCGGCCTGCTGCTCCGTCGTGCCCTGGATGTTCACCCGGTTGACTGCGGCCACCGTGAGGTCGACCGCGAGCTTGATCGCGTTGTCGGCCCACGCCAGGCGCTGGGCCCCCTGCATCTGCTCCGCCATCTCCGCCATCCGGCGCTGCAGCTCTTCCGGGTCGCCGAACAGTCCTCCGAAGCCTTCCATCCCTCGATGCTAGCGGGCCGGGACCGCGAGCTACTCCCCGCGCTGGTGGAAGTAGAAGCCCGGCAGCGCGGCGCGAGTCACCTGGCTCGTCATGTGATGCGCGAGCTCGAGGTCGCCCGTGCGCGCCGCGAGGTCGTCAAGGGTGACGATGCCCGTCACCCGACCGGCGTCGAGCACGGGGAGTCGCCGGATGCCGTGGCGCACCATGAGCTCGGCCGCCTCCTCGACGCCCATGCCGGGCTCGGCGGTCACGACGGGAGCGGAGGCATGGTGCTCCGCGCCCTCCTCGGCGTCGCGGGCGTCGGCGAGCACGCTCAGCACGAGGTCGCGATCGGTCACGAAGCCGACGGGCGCGCCGTCGCGCACCAGCACCACCGAGCCGACGTTGCGCTCGCGCATGAGCTCGGCCACCTCGCGCACCGCGGTGCGCGGATGAGCGGAGACGACAGACTCCGTCATGACATCGCGAATCAGCATGGGCGGCGAGTCTAACCGCGCCCGGCGGCCCCGCGTAGACTGGCGCGCGATGGCTCCGCCCACTCCGCGCCAGCTCAAGACCCGCGCCCGGTTCGAAGCGCTCATCCGGGTGATGGAGCCCGGCCTGAACCTGGTGCTCTACCTCGGCGAGCGCGTCGCCCGGCGCCTGGAGCCCGAGGACCCCGACTACGTGCCCGCCCGCCCGCGGGGTGAGCCCTCGCCGGGCTCGCGCCGAGCGGTGCGCCTGAACACGCCGCCGGGCGCCGGTCCCGAGCACTCGTGAGCGCCGCCGAAGCGCCCGTGAGCGCCTCCGACGCCGTGGTCCGCGAGGCGCGCGAGCGGCGTTGGGCCGCGCCCGCCGCGGCGGCGGCGGGCCTCCTCTCGCTAGCGGCGTTCATCGCGCAGATCGTGCTCCAGACCTCCGCTCCCCTCAACTCCGTAGGGGCGCTGCTCTACGAGAACGACCAGGCCACGGCGCTGCTCGCCGCGGCGGTCCTAGAAGCGCTCGGAAGCCTCGCCCTCGGCGCGGCGCTGCTCTACCTGTATCGCTCCACGCGCGCACGCCGTCCCGAGCTCAGTCCGCCGATCAAGTGGCTCGCGCTCGTGGGAGCCGTCGGCTTTGCGGTCACGACCGTGCTCGTCCAGGCTTACGTCGCGCGCCAGTACGGTCGCTTCGCCTCGCAGGGCGCTCAGACGTACTCCGAGGCGAGGGACGTCCTGCCGCCCAAGGGCGCCTTTGCCTCGAGCGGGCTCGTCGCCGTCACGCTGGCCGGCCTCCTCACCCACGTGCTGCTCGGCCTGGCGCTCATCCTGCTCTCGCTGAACGCCATGCGCGTCGGGCTGCTCACCCGGTTCCTCGGCTACATCGGGATGTTCGCCGGCGCGCTGACGATCCTTCCGATCGGCGGGCAGTTCGCGGTCATCCAGGCCTTCTGGCTGCTCGCCCTCGCCTATCTCTTCACGGGTCGCTGGCCGAGCGGCCTTCCCCCCGCCTGGCGAAGCGGACAGGCCGAGCCGTGGCCGAGCATGCAGGAGCAGCGCGAGGCGGCGGCCCGCGGCGGCGCCGATCCGCCGGGACGCCGCGGCGTGTCCGCTCCGGCTCCGGCGCCGGCGGTTCCGTCCGCCGATCGGCCTTCGGCCAACGCCCCGGCGCGTCCGGGCGCCGCGCGACGAAAGCGCAAGAAGCGCCGCTGAGTCCCGTCGCTCGACGAAGCGTTACGAACGCGTCGAGTGGGTAAGGCGCGAGTGAGGAGACGCTCATCGACAGAGGGAGAGGGAGCATGTCTGCAGCAGATCGCCCAGGGGCCGCTCGCGAGGGAGCAGAAGGGCGCGGGCGCGACGACGACGACATCGCCCCACGCGGAGCACGCGACGTCGCCAACACGCCCGGCGCAGGCGGCGGGCACGCCGCCGGGGGCTGGACCCCCGCCGACCCCGGTCCGCTCGGGCTCGCCGGATTCGCCATGACGACCTTCTTGCTGAGCTGCGCGAACGCCGGCCTGTTCGGTCAGGGAGGCATGAAGCCCAACACGCTGCCGGTCGTGCTCAGCCTGGCCTTCGCCTACGGGGGTCTGGCCCAGCTCCTGGCCGGCATGTGGGAGTTCCGCGCGGGCAACACGTTCGGCGCCCTCGCCTTCACCTCGTTCGGCGCCTTCTGGCTGTCGTTCTTCGCTCTGGGGCAGTTCGGCTACCTCAAGGAGCTGACGATGCAGGGCAAGGCGGTCGAAGGTCACGCCATCGGCCTCTACCTCATCGCTTGGGGCATCTTCACCGCCTACCTGCTCATCGCCTCGCTGCGCACCACGGGAGCGATCGTGCTCGTGTTCCTCCTGCTGACTCCGACGTTCTTCGTGCTCGGCTTCGGCAACTACGGCGGGAGCATGGACACGGTGAAGATCGGCGGATACCTCGGCATCGCCACCGCGATCGCCGCCTGGTACGCCTCGTTCGCCGGTGTCGCCAACTCGACGTTCGGGCGCATCGTCGCGCCCGTCATCGCGCTCAAGCGCGACTGACCGATTCAGGAGACCAAGGACATGGCAGACACCCGAACCAAGCTGGCCGGGGAGGAGCTCGAGCACGAGCTCGAGCGGATGCTCGAGACCGAGTTCTTCGAACCTCCCGAGGAGTTCAAGCAGCACGCGCTCCTCAACGATCCCGCGATCTACGAGGAGGCCGAGAAGGACTGGGAGGGGTGGTGGAAGAAGCAGGCGGAGGACCTCCACTGGATCGAGAAGCCGACCCAGGGGTGCGACTTCTCCAACCCCCCGTTCGTGAAGTGGTTCGCCGACGGCAAGCTGAACGTGTCGGAGAACTGCCTCGACCGGCACGTCGAGGCGGGCAACGGGGAGCGCGTCGCGTTCCACTGGCGCGGGGAGGAGGGCGAGGAGCGCGACATCAGCTACGCCGACCTGCACCGCGACGTGCAGAAGTTCGCCAACGCCCTCAAGGATCTGGGGGTGGAGAAGGGCGACGTGGTGGGGATCTTCCTGCCCATGATTCCCGAGGTCGTGGTGGCGATGCTCGCTTGCGCACGCATCGGCGCTCCGCACAACGTCGTCTTCGGCGGCTTCTCCGCCGGCTCGGTCAAGGAGCGGATGGAGGTCTCGCAGGCCAAGGCCCTCATCACCGTCGACGGCGCTCGGCGCAAGGGCAAGACCGCGCCGATCAAGGAGCAGGTCGACGAGGAGATGGCCTCGCTCGACTCGCTGAAGACGATCGTCGTGGTGCAACACGCCGAGAACGACGCGCCGATGAAGGAGGGTCGCGACCACTGGTATCACGAGGTGTGCGAGAAGGCCGAGGATGAGTGCCCGCCCGAGCCGCTCGAGGCCGAGCACCCGCTGTTCATCCTCTACTCCTCCGGCTCCACGGCGGCGCCGAAGGGGATCCTCCACACCACCGGCGGCTACCTGACCCAGGTGGCGTGCACGACGAAGTACGTCTTCGACCTGAGGCCGGAGGAGGACGTCTTCTGGTGCTCGGCCGACGTCGGTTGGGTCACCGGCCACTCCTACATCGTCTACGGGCCGCTGGCCAACGGGGCGACGAGCGTCATGTACGAGGGTGCGCCGGACTATCCGGCCAAGGACATCTGGTGGGAGGTCTGCGAGCGCTACGGCGTGAGCATCTTCTACACGGCGCCCACGGCCATCCGCGCGTGCATGAAGTGGGGGGCGGAGGAGCCCAACAAGCACGACCTCTCGAAGCTCCGCCTGCTCGGCTCGGTCGGCGAGCCGATCAACCCCAAGGCGTGGCTCTGGTACTACAAGGTGATCGGCGGCGAGCGCTGCCCGGTCGTCGACACGTGGTGGCAGACCGAGACGGGCGGGATCATGATCTCACCGCTGCCGGGCATCACCTCCACCAAGCCGGGCTCGGCGACGCAGGCGTTCCCCGGGATCAAGGCCGAGGTGTGGGGCGAGAGCGACGGCGAGCCGGTGGAGGAGGGCCAGGGCCTGCTCGTGCTCACCCGCCCTTGGCCGGGGATGCTCCGCACGCTCTACCAGGACGAGGAGCGCTTCAAGGAGACCTACTTCGAGAAGTTCGGCTCCGAGACATACCTGGTCGGCGACGCGGCGCGCAAGGACAAGGACGCCTACTACTGGATCATCGGGCGCATCGACGACGTGGTGAACGTCTCGGGACACCGCCTGTCCACGGCCGAGATCGAGTCGGCGATCGTCTCGCACGAGTCCGTCGCCGAGGCGGCGGTGATCGGACAGGCCGACGAGGATTCCGGGCAGGCCATCGCCGCGTTCGTCACGCTCGGGGGAAATCGGGAGGGCGACGACGAGACCGTCCAGCGGATCCGCGAGCACGTCGGCACGAAGATCGGCAAGTTCGCGCGCCCCAAGCGCATCATCTGGGCCGACGATCTGCCCAAGACCCGCTCAGGCAAGATCATGCGCCGGCTGCTGCGCGACATCGCCGAGGGCCGCGAGCTCGGCGACGTCACGACGCTGCGCGACCCCGACGTCATGTCCCAGCTCGAGGGCAAGATCCAGGAGCGCCAGAAGGAAGAGGACTAGGCCCGGGCGCGAGTTCTCCGTCTCGTGGAGAGGGCCCGGCGCGGCGCCGGGCCCCCGCTGCGATGGGCGGTGTCCGACCATGAGCCACGCCTGCAGTGGGGTGCCCGGCCGCCCTTGGCGATAAGCCCGTGACTGCTGAGTCGCGGCGCGTCATCGCGTTCGCACCCGGTCGCGTCAACCTGATCGGCGAGCACACGGACTACAACGACGGCCTCGCGCTCCCCTTCGCGATCGAGCGCGGGATCACCGTGACCGCCGAGAGGAGCGGCGGCGAGGAGGTCGAGGTCCTCTCCGAGTTGCGCGGGGAACGCGACCGCTTCGCGCCGATCGCTCCTCCTGCGGTGACGGGGTGGCGCGCGTTTGCCCGCGGGGTCGTCGGCGAGCTCGCCGCGGTGGGGGTCACCACGCCGCCTTGCCGGCTCGAGATCGCGAGCGAGCTTCGGGCGGGTGCCGGTCTCTCCTCGTCGGCCGCGCTCTCGGTCGCGCTCGCACTCGCGCTGCTCGCGCTGGCCGGCGAGCGCGAGCCCGACCGGATCGGCCTCGCGCGGCTCTGCTCGCGCGTCGAGAACCACTGGGTCGGCGCGCAGACCGGGTTGCTCGACCAGCTCGCCTCGCTCTACGGGCAGGCGGGGGCGGCTCTGCGGATCGACTTCCGCGCCCTCGCGCTCGAACCGGTGTTGCTCGCGCTAGAGGGCTGGACGCTCGCCCTGCTCGACTCTGGTGCGTCGCGGGCGCTCGCGGCCTCCGGATACAACGCCCGCCGCCGGGAGTGCCGAGAGGCGTGCGCCGCTCTCGGCCTCTCCTCGCTCCGCGACGCGACCGCGGCGGATCTGGAGCGGCTCTCCGGGCCGCACGAACGGCGGGCGCGCCACGTCGTCGAGGAGAACGACCGGGTCGAGCGGATGGTCGGCGCGCTACGCAGCGGTGATCTGCCCGCCGCCGGACGGCTCCTCGACGCCTCACACGCGAGCCTGCTCGAGCTCTACGAGTGCTCCTCACCCACCGTCGAGCAGACGGTGAGCGCCCTGCGCTCCGCCGGTGCGGCCGGGGCGCGGATGATGGGCGGCGGCTTCGGCGGGTCGGTGCTCGCGCTCTTCCCGCCCGACGTCCCGCCGCCGCCCGGCGCGTTGGCGGTCGCGCCCGGAGCGGCGGCGCGGGTCGCGCCCGCGCCGGGCGGGTAGCGGACGCGCTCCGCGCTCCGGTCAGGACCCCGACATCTCCATCCCGCCGTTTACCGCCCACACCTGCCCGGTGATGTAGGAGGAGGCGTCGGCGCACAGGAAGTGCACGACGCGCGCGATCTCCTCCGGGCGACCGAGGCGACCGACGGGGATCTGGGCGCGCAGCTTGTCGATCACCTTCTCGGGAACGCCCGCCACCATGTCGGTCTCGATGAAGCCGGGGGCGACAGCGTTGATGGTGACGCCGAGGCCGTCGGGCTCGAGCTTGTCCTGCTTCTGGAGCGTCTGGGCGGCCTCTCGGGCGAGCGTCATCGTCAGCCCGAAGAGCCCGGACTTCGACGCCGCGTAGTTGGCCTGGCCGATGTTGCCGGTCTGTCCGATGATCGAGGAGATGTTCACGATCCGGCCCGTCCCCCGGTCGAGCATGTGCTCGAGGGCGGCCTTCGACATGAAGAACGCGCCGGAGAGGTTCACGGCCAGCACCTTGTACCAGTCGTCCTCCTCCATCTTGAGGACCGACTTGTCCGACGTGATGCCGGCGTTGTTGACGAGGATGTCGAGGCGCCCGTGGGCCTCGAGCGTCTCGGCGACGGTGCGCCGGCAGTCGGCGGCCGAGCCGACGTTGCCCTGGTGGCAGCTCGCCTCGATCCCGTGCTCGCGGAGCTCCTCGACGAGCGCCTCCGCCTTGTCCTTGTTCTGCGAGTAGCCGGCGGACACCGTCGCTCCCTGAGAGGCGAGGCTGCGGCAGATGGCCGCGCCGATCCCGCGCGTGCCCCCGGTGACAAGCGCCACCCGCCCCTTCAGCTTGTCGCTGTGCTGCGTCTCCATCTCCTGCGAAGTGGTCGTCGCCATGGTCCTGCGCCTCCCTCTTTCGGATCTTTCAGCGGCCCGAGCGGTCCGCGAGCCAGTCTGCGATGTCCGGCCAGATCTCCTCGCGTGCCTTGGAGCCGGCCATCAGCCCGATGTGACCGCCGGGGCGGTCGATGTGCGTCACGTCCTCGGAGCGCACGAGCCCGAAGATCGGTGCGGTGCCCGGAGGCGGGGCGATGTGGTCGGCGCCCGCGGTGACGACGAGCAGGTTCTGCTCGATCTTTCTGAGGTCGACCCGGCGGCCGCGCAGGCGCAGGCGTCCGTGCACGAGGCGATTCTCCTTGTACATCCAGGTGATCCAGTCGCGGTAAGCGCGCCCGGGGAACGGCGGGTTGTCCGCCACCCACTTGGCCATGGGCTGGTAGGCGGCGCGGCGCGACTGGCCGTCGAGCACTCCCTGCCATAGCTGCCGGTAGGTCGTCCAGTAGTTCGTCACCGGCTTCATCAGCTTGTTGGCCAAGTCGACCATTCCGCCGGGCACGACCGGATAGGCCTCGACGACCTGGTCGACGTCGAAGGCCTCGCGGCCCACCCAGCTCGCGTAGAGCGAGCCGCTCGTGTCGATCGGGGTGGTGAGCAGCGCCAGGTTGCGCACGGGACCGTCGGGGTGCAGGGCGACGTAGGCTGCCGCGAGCGTCCCGCCGATGCACCAGCCGAGCAAGGAGACCTCCTCGGCGCCCGCGGCGCGCAGGGTCTCGCGGATCCCCCAGTGCAGCTCGTCGAGGACGAACTGCTCGAGCCCCATGTCCGCGTCCTCCTCGCCGGGCTCGCCCCAGTCGACGAGAAAGACGTCGAATCCCTCCTCCAGCAGGTGCTCGACGAACGAGTTCCCCGGCCGCAGGTCGAAGATGTCGGGGCGGTTGATCAGTGCGAAGACGAGCAGGAGGGGCACCGGGTGCCGGCGCTCGGAGCTGCGGTAGCGGTAGAGGGTCGTCTTGCGGTGCGTCCAGACGACCTCGCGCGGCGTGGCGCCGATCGTCGCGTCGCCCTGGGTGAGCAGGATGTTGGCGAACTCGATCGCGGCCACCGGCGCGCGAGCGAGCTGGCCGAGCGCGCTCATCTAGGACTTTGCGCGCGTGCTGCGTGTCCGGCGCGGACGGGCGGCCGCGGGAGCGGAGGCGCCGTTGCCGCCGCTCGCGCTCGCGCCGCGCCGGCGCGGCGCGGGTCGCTCCTCACGCTCGGCGCGCAGGGCCTCGACCTCCTGGAGCACCATCTCGAGCTTGTCCTCCGTGCGCGCGATCTGCGCTCCGAGTCGGGCGATGTCACGTCGGCTCGCCACGCGTAGGTTACGAACCGCGAGGTCGAGCACGTCGTTGCCGATCTTCGTCAGCGCGACGACGTTCTCGGTCACCTTCGCCAAGAGCTCGCCGAACGCATCGCGCCCCACGAGCTGCTCCATCGCGGCCGCGGTCTTCGCCTCGGCCTCCTCGTAGAGCCGCCTGACCTGCTCGTCCGGTGTAGGACTCTGCTCCGCCATCCCTTCTCCCGGTGTTCCCTTCCGAGCACTACCCTGAACCCTCGATGGCGCGGCGCGAGGATCCCACGGGCGCGCTCGGCGAGATCATCCGCCGTCAGCGCGAGCTGAGCGAGCTCTCCATGCGCCAGTTCGCCTCGCTGGCGGGCATCTCGAACCCCTACCTCTCACAGATCGAGCGCGGGCTGCGTGCGCCCTCCGAGCGCGTGCTCGACTCGATCGCGCGCAACCTGCGGACCTCGGCCGAGGCGCTCTACGAGCAGGCGGGTATCGCCTCGCACGACGAGGACCCACCGGCGGAGGAGAGCGCCACACTCGCGGCGATCCGGGCCGATCCGCGCCTCGGCGCGCGCCAGCGTCGGGCGCTCGAGGAGGTCTACGCGGCGTTCGTCGGCGGCGGAGGCGGAGCGGCGAACCGCTCCGCCGGCCGTCGATAGCGGGCGGCCCTACGACCCCGGGTCGACCTCTTCGGTCCGGACGCTTCGGTGCACCTCTTCGGTCACGACGTGGCGCCGCGTCCGACCGCCGTCCTCGCGGTCTTCCCGCCCCGGGTCGGAGTGCCGGTCGGCGTTCTCACCGCCGACGCCGCCGCCCTCGAGCGCCGAGCGGGGCTCGCGTGCGCGGTCGCCCTCCTCGTGCTCGTGCGGGGCGCCTTCTCGGTCGCGCGCGACACCTTCTCGGCCCTCCTGAGACGCACCGACGCCTTCGCCTTGGGCGCTCGCCTCGTGACCCTGCGCCGCGGAGCCCGCGCTCGCCTTGCCGTCGCCGGCGTCACCGCCGCCCGCCGCCGAGCCAGCGCCCGTGCGCCCGAGCCCGTAGTGCGAGTGGAGGCGCTCCTCCTCCTCCGGCGAGAGCTCGCCGTCGGGATCGATCCTCGGTGCGTCCTTGACCTGCGCGGCCTCGAGCGGGACCTGGATCTCGTCGCCGACCTCCTGCGCGTCGTGCAGGGGCACGATGGAGTGCTTGAGCCCGAACAGGCCCGTGCTCACGGCCGCCCATTCCGGCCGCTGGCTTCCCCTGCTGAGGTAGATCGCCTCGAAGCGGCCGATCTTGTCGCCGTCGCGGTCGATGACCTTGCGCTTGCGCCACTCCGCGACCGTGCCGATGTCGTGTTGCATTTCGACTCCTTCTGCAGCGATGTCGGACGACCAGCCGTCGAGCGGCTCGCCTTCCCCCGCCGCGTGGATACCCGCCATCGGCTCGAACGCAACCGAGACCGAAACCGCCGGCGCGGCGACGCCGCCCATGAGTCTATGGTCCGTGCCTTCCGTCTAGGCAAATGGGGAGGCCCTATGAGCACGACTCTCATCATCGTGATCGCGGTCGTCGTGGTTCTGCTGCTCGCGGGTGGCGTGGCGATCGGTCAGCGTCAGCGACTCAAGCGCCATGAGCAGGGACGGGTGGAGGCGCGGGCGCGCGACGCCGAGGCCGACCGCCGCGGAGAGGCCGCCGAGCTCGAGGAGGCGAAGGCGCAGGAGGCCGAGGAGGAGGCTCGCCGCCGCCGCGAGGAGGCCGAGCGCCATCGGAGCGCCCAGGACGAGCACTCGTCGGTTGCCCGAGAGGTCGATCCCGACCGCGACTAAAAGCGCGCCGCGCTACGGGATCGGGATCTCGGGGCCGCGCCCGCGGGGCGTGGCCGCCTTGGCCCGGCGCTGCGCCGGCGCGCGCTGGGCGCCCTGCTTCGAGCGCACGGCAACGTCGGCGAGGATCGGCGGCCAGTAGTCGCGTAGCGCCTCGCGGCCCATGAACAGCCCGAGGTGGCCGCCGCTCGTGGTGCGCTCGGTGATCTGCTCGGCGGGGGTCGAGACGAAGTCGGCGGCGCGAAAGACCTGCGCCGGCGGAGTGATGTGGTCGGTGGCGCCCGCGAGCAGGTTGACCGGGCAGGAGATGCGGCTCATGTCCACACGCTCCCCGCCGATCTCGAGCTCGCCCTTGATGAGCTTGTTGTCGCGAAAGAGGTGCTCGACGATCCACAGGTAGAAGTCGCCCGAGATGTCCTGCGTGTGCTTGAACCAGTCCTCGAAGGGCCGGTAGCGCTCGAGGTGCTCGGCGTCGTCGAGATGGGAGAGCAGGCCGATCTGCTTGGCCACCTCGTCCTGGGGCTTCATGGTGATGAAGCCGTTCAGCATGAACTCGCCCTTCATGAGCCCGTTGCCCATCGCCACCACGGCGCGGTAGAAGGCCATGTCGAGGCTCTGGTCGAAGAGCTCGACGTAGCCGTGGATCATCGCGTCGCCCGCGTGGAAGTCGATCGGCGCGCCGGCGATCGTCAGCGTGTGGATCTGCTCGGGGTGCA
>JAABUR0100009066.1_pt1 | contig 11306 bp, 8 predicted proteins | sample 5560091 | NCBI WGS metagenome assembly JAABUR01 (sample SAMN10711879, study PRJNA513375) | rock metagenome | isolation source: Antarctica rocks | place: Antarctica: Victoria Land, University Valley sud
CTCCCCAGCGCTCGCCGAGCTCGTCGACGAGGGCGCACTGGATCCTCCAGGACTGCTCGGTCTCCGTGAGGCCGTGGTCCCGGCCGAGCGCCAGGGCCATCATCACCTCACCGAGGACGTCCGTCTGCCGCTGGGTCACCGCGCCGTTGCCGATCCGGACCGGTTTCGACCCGGCATACCCGCGGAGGTGGTCCAGCTCGCGTTCCGGCAGCTCGCGGCCGCCGTCCACGGCATACATGATCTGCATGTCCTGCGGGTCGCCCGCGATCGCCCGGATCAGCCATCGCCGCCACAGTTTCGTCTCCTCGACGAACCCCGAGCCGAGCAGCGCCTCCAGGGTGAGCGAGGCGTCGCGCAGCCAGCAGTAGCGGTAGTCCCAGTTGCGCTCGCCGCCGAAGTCCTCGGGCAGGCTCGTCGTGGGTGCCGCGACGATGCCGCCCGTGCTCGTCTGGGTCAGCAGGCGCAGGACGAGGAGCGAGCGGATCACGGCCTCGCGGTGCGGCCCGTCGTAGGGGCAGCGGTCGGCCCACTCCTGCCACTGCTGCTGGGAGGTCTCGAGGGTCATCGCGACGTCGAGCGCCGTCGGCACGTCCAGGTGCGACGGGAACCATGTCGTCGAGAAGGAGAGCTTCTCGGCCGCCGAGACGTCGAAGACGTCGTGGTGCCGCCCGCCCTTGGCCCTGGGCAGGCGGTCGCCGCGCAGGACGAGCATGTCGGGCCCGGCGACGGCGGTGATGATCGTGCCGTCGCCGTGCGGGTCGGCCTGCCGGCTGACCCAGGGGACGACCTTGCCGTAGCCGAAGCGGACGACCCACTCGTGCTCCATCCGCACCGTGCCGCTGACGCCCTCGACGATCCGGACGATGTCGGACCGGTCGTCGCCGGTCGGCATCGCGTCGGTGACCCGCACGACCCCGCCGTCCGTCTCGTGGGTCGTCTCCAGGACGAAGGAGTCCCCGACGTAGCGGCGCGTCGTGCGGGCCTTGCCCTGGGGGCCGAGCAGCCACCGCCCGTTGTCCGGCGTCCCGAGGATCGCCGTGAACGACGAGGGGGAGTCGTAACGCGGAAGGCACAGCCAGTCGACCGACCCCGTGCGGCTGACCAGGGCGCAGGTCTCCATGTCGCCGATGACGGCGTAGTCCTCGATGGGGGTGTGGTTGGGGTCGGTCATGGACCCGATCGTATGCCGTGCACATCCGTCCCAGAAGGCCCACCCGACCCGCTGGTGCCGCCTTCGACGGGCCACCTCGGTGTCGACCGGCCGCCGTGCCAGCACGATTGAGACGTTGTCGGTGGTCCGGCCTAGAGTTGCCACCGTGACTTCTGCGTCCCCCCGCACCCCTGCCACCCCCCGCTCCGGGCACGACTCGCTCATCGTCCGTGGAGCGCGCGAGCACAACCTCAAGGACATCTCCGTCGAGCTGCCGCGGGACAGCCTCATCTGCTTCACCGGGCTGTCGGGTTCGGGCAAGTCGTCGCTGGCCTTCGACACGATCTTCGCCGAGGGACAGCGCCGCTACGTCGAGTCCCTCTCGGCCTACGCCCGTCAGTTCCTGGGCCAGATGGACAAGCCCGACGTCGACTTCATCGAGGGGCTGTCCCCGGCGGTCTCCATCGACCAGAAGTCGACGAACCGCAACCCCCGCTCCACCGTCGGCACGATCACCGAGGTCTACGACTACCTCCGCCTGCTCTTCGCCCGCGCCGGCCGGCCACACTGCCCGGTCTGCGGTGAGCCGATCACCCGCCAGTCACCCCAGCAGATCGTCGACCGGCTGCTCGAGCTGCCCGACCGCACCCGGTTCCAGGTCCTCGCACCGGTCGTCCGGGCGCGCAAGGGGGAGTATGTCGACCTCTTCGCCGAGCTCCAGACCAAGGGCTTCTCGCGGGCCCGGGTCGACGGCGAGGTGGTCTCCCTGTCGGAGCCGCCCAAGCTGGAGAAGCAGATCAAGCACACCATCGACGTCGTCGTCGACCGCCTCGTCGCCAAGGGTGACGACGCCGGGGCCAAACGGCGCCTCACGGACTCGGTCGAGACCGCGCTGCGGCTGGCCAACGGCGTCGTCCTCGTCGACTTCGTCGACGTCGACCCGGCCGACCGGGAGGCGGTCCGGGAGCGGCGCTTCTCCGAGAAGATGGCCTGCCCCAACGACCACCCGCTCGCGATCGACGAGATCGAGCCGCGCTCGTTCTCCTTCAACTCGCCGTTCGGCGCCTGCACCAAGTGCACGGGCATCGGCACCGAGCTCGAGGTCGACCCCGAGCTGCTCGTCCCCGACGACGACCTCTCGATCAACGAGGGCGCCATCGCGCCGTGGGCCCAGGGGTCGGGGTCGGCGGAGTACTTCCAGCGGGTCATGGGCGCCCTGGCCGACGACCTCAAGTTCTCGATGGACGCCCCGTGGAAGTCGCTGCCCGTGCGTGCCCGTGAGGCGCTGCTCCACGGGGAGCACTACAAGGTCCACGTCAGGTACCGCAACCGCTACGGCCGCGACCGGTCCTACACGACGGGGTTCGAGGGCGTCGTCCCCTTCGTCCGACGGCGGCACGCCGAGACCGACTCGGAGTGGAGCCGCGACCGCTACGAGGGCTACATGCGCCAGGTGCCGTGCCCCCAGTGCCACGGTGCCCGGCTCAAGCCGGAGATCCTCGCCGTGCAGGTCGGCGGCAAGAACATCTCCGAGATCTGTGCCCTCGCGATCAACGAGTGCGCGGTGTTCCTCCAGGAGGTCGACTTCTCCACCCGTGAGCGGCAGATTGCGGAGCGGGTGATCAAGGAGATCGAGGCCCGGCTGGGATTCCTGCTCGACGTGGGGCTCGACTACCTCTCGCTCGACCGGCCGGCGGGCACGCTGTCCGGGGGGGAGGCCCAGCGGATCCGGCTCGCGACCCAGATCGGCTCCGGTCTGGTCGGGGTGCTCTACGTCCTCGACGAGCCGTCGATCGGGTTGCACCAGCGCGACAACCACCGGCTCATCGAGACGCTGACCCGGCTGCGCGACCTCGGCAACACCCTCATCATCGTCGAGCACGACGAGGACACCATCGCCGCCTCCGACTGGGTCGTCGACATCGGCCCCGGCGCGGGAGAGCACGGAGGCGAGGTCGTCCACAGCGGCACCGTCCAGGGCCTGCTCGACCACCCCGACTCGATCACCGGCCAGTACCTCTCGGGGCGTCGCGAGATCACCGTCCCGGCCGTCCGTCGCCCCCAGGACGGCCGGGAGGTGGCTGTCGTCGGCGCACGCGAGAACAACCTTCACGACGTCGAGGTGGCATTCCCCCTGGGCAACCTCGTCGCGGTCACCGGGGTCTCCGGTTCGGGCAAGTCGACCCTAGTCAACGACATCCTCTACAACGTCCTCGCCAACAAGCTCAACGGCGCCCGGCACGTGCCGGGCCGGCACAAGACGGTGGCCGGCCTCGAGCACCTCGACAAGGTCGTCCACGTCGACCAGGGGCCGATCGGACGCACCCCGCGCTCGAACCCGGCGACCTACACCGGCGTGTTCGACAGCATGCGCAAGCTCTTCGCCGAGACGACCGAGGCGAAGGTCCGCGGATACCTGCCCGGGCGGTTCTCGTTCAACGTCAAGGGTGGTCGCTGCGACAACTGCAGCGGCGACGGCACGATCAAGATCGAGATGAACTTCCTGCCGGACGTCTACGTCCCGTGCGAGGTGTGCCACGGCGCGCGCTACAACCGCGAGACCCTCGAGGTGCACTTCAAGGGCAAGACGATCGCCGACGTCCTCGACATGCCGATCGAGGAGGCGGCCGACTTCTTCGCCGCCGTCCCGGCCATCTCCCGACACCTGCGGACGCTGAACGACGTCGGGCTCGGCTACGTCCGGCTCGGCCAGCCGGCCCCGACGCTCTCCGGGGGGGAGGCCCAGCGGGTCAAGCTCTCGACCGAGCTGCAGAAACGCTCGACCGGCCGGACGATCTACGTCCTCGACGAGCCGACGACGGGGCTGCACTTCGAGGATATCCGCAAGCTGCTCGAGGTGCTCCAGGGCCTGGTCGACAAGGGCAACACGGTCATCGTCATCGAGCACAACCTCGACGTCATCAAAAGTGCCGACTGGATCGTCGACCTCGGGCCGGAGGGTGGCAAGCGTGGCGGCCGGGTCCTCGCCGAGGGGACACCGGAGGACGTGGCCGGCACGGCGTCCTCCTACACCGGCCAGTTCCTCGCACCTGTCCTCGCGAAGGCGCGAGCCGGTATGCCGTCCGCTCGCCCCAGCGTCAGCCGCGCGTCGGCCTCGGGTCGCCGGGCGACCACCACCACCAAGGCGAGCACCGGCAAGAAGCCGGCAGCGCGGAACGGCGCAGCGGCGACGTCGAAGAAGACCGCGGCGGCGACGACGACGAAGCCTGGTACCGCTCGGGCGGCAACCCCGAAGGCGTCCGCCGGCCGCAGGACCACGACGACGGTCAGGAAGTCGGCCTGACCTCAGTCGCGGGCTAGATCCACGGGGCGTTCATGCTGGCGCACATCCCGCTGCGGTCCGACTTGCTTGTATGCTGTGTCACGGCGCCATGCGGCGCGGTCACCGCCGAGGCGGCGAGCGTGGCGGAGGGACCGAAGCCGAGCAGCCCGCCGGCCACGAGCATCAAGGCGGTGCGTCGAGTCGCGCGGCGTGGGACACGTCGGACCAAGGTGGGCCTCCTGGGACGGTCACCAGCACGTCGTCGGACACGGACGCGTGGTGGTCCCCCAAGGATCCGCCAGAATCCGGCTCGGGGCAAGGACCCGGCTGCCGGGAGCACCCGCGACGCCATGTGGTCAGTCCTCGCCGTGTGGTCAGTCCTCACCGAGGTAGGCCTTGCGGACGTCGTTGCTGGCGAGAAGCTCCTTCCCGCTGCCCTCGAGCACGATCTTGCCCACCTCAAGGACGTAGCCCTTGTCGGCGAGCCGCAGAGCCGCCTGGGCGTTCTGCTCGACGAGCAGGATCGTCGTGCCCTGGGACTGCAGCGTCCGGACGGTCGTCATGATGCGCTTCATCATCAGCGGGGACAGTCCCATCGACGGTTCGTCGAGCATGAGCAGCTTGGGCCGGCTCATCATGGCCCGCCCCATGGCGAGCATCTGCTGCTCGCCTCCGGAGAAGGTGCCGGCCGGCTGTCTGGACCGCTCACCGAGGATGGGAAAGAGGTCGTACGCCGCCTGGAGGTCGGCCCGCACCCCGCTGTCCTTGCGGGAGAACGCCCCGAGGAGGAGGTTCTCCTCGACACTGAGCCGGGGAAAGATGCGCCGACCCTCGGGGGAATGGGCGACGCCCAGCGTGACGATGTCGTGAGCGGCGACGTTGTCGATCGGCTTTCCCTGGAAGTGGATCGAGCCGCCGGACGGCCGGAGCAGGCCGGAGATCGTCCGCAGGGTCGTCGTCTTCCCGGCGCCGTTCGTGCCGATGAGCGTGACGACCTGGCCCTCGTCGACGGAGAAGCTGATCCGCTTGACCGCCTCGATCTTGCCGTAGGCCACCCGAAGGTCGCGGACCTCGAGCATTGCCGTCACGGGCCGGCCTGCGTGTCCTGGGGGGAGCCGGCTGGATCCTCGTCGTCGTCGTCACCGGTGCCGATGTAGGCCTCGATGACCCGGTGGTCGGACTGGACCTCCATGGGCGTTCCCTCGACGAGGGTCTCGCCCCGCACGAGGCAGAGTACCCGGTCGCACAGGTTGAAGATGAACCGCATGTCGTGCTCGATGACGACGACGGCGATCCCGCTGTCGCGGATCTTGAAGATCAGCTCCATCGTCTGGCGCGTCTCCTGCGGGTTCATGCCCGCCGTGGGCTCGTCGAGGAGCAGGAGCTGGGGGTCGGTGGCCAGGGCCCGGGCGATCTCGAGCTTGCGCTGGTCGCCGTAGGGCATGTTCCGCGCCAGGCTCTCGCTCGTCCTGCCGAGGCCGACGAAGTCGAGGAGCTCCTGGGCCCGGGCCCGGGTCTCGGCCTCCTCCCGGCGGAACTTGGGCCCGCGCAGGATCGAGGTCAGGGCCGCGGCGCTCGTGCGACAGAACCGCCCGACCATAACGTTCTCCAGTGCCGTCATGTTGTTGAAGAGCCGGATGTTCTGGAAGGTGCGCGCCATGCCGGCGATGACGACGGCCCGCGGCTTCGGGGGCAGGAGGGCGCCATTGAAGGTGACCTGGCCCTCGGTCGGCCGGTAGAGGCCGGTCAGGCAGTTGAAGAGCGTCGTCTTGCCAGCACCGTTCGGACCGATCAGGCCGACGATCTCGCCCTCGCGGACGCTGAGGTCGACGTTGTTGACGGCCGTCAGGCCGCCGAACCGCATGATGACGCCGCGCGCCTCCAGCACCACGGCGCCGGGCGGCGCCGGGCGGCGGGTCTCGTCGGTGACCGTCATCCTCTGACCTCTTCCTGGTGGACGTCCCCGATGCGCTCGGCGAGGCCCTCGTCCTCCTCGTGGAACTCCAGCTTGCGGCGCTGGCTCGGCACGATGCCCTCGGGCCGGAACCGCATCATCAGGACGAGGAGCAGGCCGAAGATCAGGAGGCGGTAGTCGGCAACGAACCGCAGCTTCTCCGGCAGCAGCTTGAGGATCGTGGCGCCGACGAGGACGCCGGCGACGGTGCCCATGCCGCCGAGGACGATCGCGGCGAGCAGGAAGGCGGACTCGAGAAAGACGTACTGGTCCGGCGTCACCGAGACGTCCTGGTGCGCCTTGATCGTGCCGGCCATGCCGGCCAGGAACGCACCGCCGGCGAAGGCGAGCAGCTTGAGGCCGAAGACGTTGACTCCCATCGCCTCGGCAGCCTTCTCGTCCTCCCGGATGGCGACCCAGCCCCGGCCGATCCGGCTGTCATTGAGCCGGAGGAAGATCGTGATGATGACGGCCGCGACGACGAGGAGCAGGAAGTAGTAGTTGGCGAACCGGCCCAGCGTGATCCCCAGGACCTCGTGGGTGTCGCCGAAGTTGAAGGAGCCCATCTCGAGGTCGGGGATGGCCGGTATGCCGTTGGGTCCGTTGGTGAGGTCGGGTCCGTTGTTCCCGTCGAGGTTGTTCATCGCGAGACGGAAGATCTCGCCGAAGGCCAGGGTCACGATGGCGAGGTAGTCGCCCGAGACGCGCAGGGTAGGCGTGCCGATGATCAGGCCGAGGGTGGCCGACACCAGCGCGCCCACGATCACGACGACCAGGAAAGGTGGCTTCCACCCGATCGTTGCGAAGGCGGAGGTGGACAGGGTGGCCCCGACGTAGGCACCGGCACCGAGGAACGCGATGTATCCAAGGTCGAGCAGCCCGGCGAGCCCGACGACGATGTTCAGGCCCAGAGCCGTGGCCGCGAAGATCAGGACCTGGGTAGCGATGGACATGTTGGCGTCCGAACCGTCCTGGGTGAACGGGAAGAGGAATGCCACGGCGAACGCACCGAGCGTCAGGACGCGCCGGTGACGGTGGGCGATGAGGCCGACCCAGGTGAAGACGTGGGCCCTGGCCAGGGCCAGGCTCAGCGTGCCGGCGAAGAGGAGGAAGAGCGAGAAGATCGAGCCGTCCTCCTGGTCCAGGGCGAAGGCCGCGCCGAAGAGGGCCGCGGCCATGATGAGGACGATGGTGGTGATCTCGAGCCAGGACGGGACCCTGGCATTGAGGATGTCGCGCGTCTGCGGTTCGGGCATCAGCCACGCGCCGGCGGCGACCAGGAGGGCGCCGACGAGGCACAGCCAGCCTCCGGGGTCGACATTGACCAGGCCACCACTGGAGACCGCGATGACCGTGAGGCTGAGGATCATGAAGGCGCTCGAGCCCATGCCGAGGACCCGCAGCGCGGGCGCCGTGTCCAACCACGCCCCGAGCCGCCGCAGCGGCCCGCGGTGGGCGAGCAGCATGACGAGGATGACGGCCACGAGGATGAGGACGACGACCTGCACCGAGCCGGGGTAGAGGGTGATGGAGACGTCGCCGAGGATCTCGGCGACGAAGCTCCACGAGAGGAAGCAGCCGGCCCCGAGCAGGAGCGCGCCCACGAGCGCGACGACCCAGCCGTGGTCGGAGGTGCGACGTCCTGGTGGAGGGGCTGGAGCGTCCGTCCGGAGTGTCGTGGCGGTGCTCATGCCCGGTCCACCACCCGTGCGCCGAGCAGACCCTGTGGACGGAACACGAGCACGATGATGAGCAGGGCGAAGGCCCACACGTCCTTCCATGACGAGCCGCCGAACTGCCCGGGGATGAACTGGGTCGCCATCGACTCGACCACACCGAGGACCAGGCCGCCGACGACGGCTCCCTGGATGTTGCCGATGCCGCCGAGCACCGCGGCGGTGAAGGCCTTGAGGCCGGCGAGGAAACCGATCCGGAAGTCGATGTTGTTGTTCTGCAGGCCCTGCGCGACTCCGGCGATCCCGGCGAGCACGGCGCCGAGCACGAACGCCACGACGATGATCCGGTCGACGTTGATCCCCATCAGGCGGGCCGTGTCCGGGTCCTGGGAGACCGCCTGCATGCCGCGGCCGAGCTTGGTCCGGTTGACGAAGAACCAGAGCAGCGCGGCGCAGACGACGAGGGCCAGGACGGTGAAGACCGCAGCCCGCTGGATGGTCAGCGAGCCGATCTTCAGGGCGTCGCCGGTGACGACCTCGATCTGCGGGAAGGGGATCTTGCTCTTCGCGCCCGGGTAGAACAGCCGGACCGCCTCCTGGAGGAAGACCGAGACACCGATCGCCGTGATGAGAGGGGCAAGTCTGGGGGCATTGCGCAGTGGACGGTAGGCGAAGCGCTCCATGATCACGGCGACGGCCACGGAGGCGAGGATCGCCCCGAGGAGCATGATCGGCAGCACCCACACCGTCGTTGCGCCCTTGAAGAGCACCGTCCAGGTGGCCAGCGCACCGAAGGCACCGATCATGAACACCTCGCCGTGGGCGAAGTTGATCAGCTGCACGATGCCGTAGACGACGGTGTATCCGACGGCGATGAGGGCGTAGAGGGACCCGAGGGTCAGGCCGTTCACCAGCTGCTGCAGGAACTCGTTCATCGGACCACCACCCAGCTCTCCTTCAGCCCTGCGTTCGACCGGCCCTGCGTTCGACCGGCCCTGCGTTCGACCGGCCCTGCTTTTGACGCGTGGTCGACCAGACGAAACGAGGTGCACGACACAGGGGCGGGCACCCGCCCACCCCTGCGTCGCGAGCACTGCTCTACTTCATTGTCTCCGTCTTGACCGGGACCCACTTGCCGGCGTCGACCTTGTAGCCGGTGATCACCTTCGCGAGGGTGTCGCCGAACTCGTCGAACTTGACCTGGCCGGTGACGCCGTCGAACGAGACCTTACCGACCGCAGCCGTCGTCGCCTCCCGCGCGGACTTGGCGTCCTTGGCGCTCGCCAGGGAGACCTTCAGGCCGTTGATGATCGCGTTGGCGGCGTCGTAGGAGTACCCGCCGTAGGCCGCTGCCGGCTCGGCGTAGGCAGCTGCAGCGTAGTCAGCGAGGAACTTCTTGCCCGCAGCCGTGCTGTCGGTCGGGCCGCCGATCGAGGTGGCCAGGTCGCCGTTGCTCGTCGCGCCGGCCAGCTCGATGTACTTGGGGTCGTAGATCCCGTCGCCACCCATGAGCGGAATGTTGAGCCCGGCGGCCTTCATCTGCTGGGACAGCGGGCCGGCCTGCGGGTACTCGCCGCCGTAGTAGACCGCCTGCGGCGCCGAGGGAGCGACCTTGGACACGACGGCGTTGTAGTTGGACTCGTCGGGGTTGATCGTCTCGGCCGCGACGACGGCCCCGCCGGCTGCCTTGAAGTTCTCGGTGAACGCGTTGACGAGTCCCTGGCCGTACGTCTTCTTGTCGTGGATGGTCGCGACCTTGGTGATGCCCTGGTCCTTGAGGAACTTGGCCGCGAACGCGCCCTGGACGAGGTCGGTGGTGGCGGTCCGGAAGTACGTCGGGTACTGGCGCTTGTCGAGCGAAGCGCCCCGGGTCAGCGTCGGGTTGGTGTTGGCGGGGGAGATCTGGGTGATCTTGGCCGCCGCGAAGACCGGCTGGGTCTGCTGGCTGACGCTGGAGTTGAGGTTGCCCACCACGGCGACGACCCCGTCGTCGCCGGCGAGCTTGGTCGCACCGTTCTTGCCGACATCCGCCTTGCCCTCGTCGTCCACGGCCGAGACCTCGAGCTTCCAGCCCGGGATGGCCTTGGAGTCGTTGGCCTGCTTGACCGCGAGCTCGACGGAGTGCTGGATGCCCTTGCCGAGGGCGGAGAGGTCGCCGGAAAGCGGGGCGATGACGCCGATCTTGGCGGTCTTCACCGAGGCGACGGCGCCGCCACCGGTGCCGGCGGTGGAACCGCCGGTGGTGCCGGAGTCGCCGCGGGAGCCGCAGGCAGAGAGGGCGAGGGCCGCGACAGCTAGCGGCACACCGATCCGGACAATGGGATGCTGCTGCACAGTTCCTCCTGGGTTGGTCGGTCCCGCCACAACAGCAGGAGCCCTCGCGAAACCGCGAGCGTTCCGCAGATTAACGCTCCAGTGTCGTCCACAGTGTGGACCCCGCGCCTTCTGTGTCTCTCTCGTTATGTGTGACCTTCCTGCCACCGGCGCCTTATCCGGGGCACAAAGTCCCCATCGGGGGACCCCGGCCCACAGGGTCGGCACAGGCTTCTCGCGCATGTCCCGGAACTCCTCCGGGGAGGATGCCGTTGACCCGACAACACACCGCCCCGAAGGAGCTCCAACTCATGGCGAACCAGCCACTGCACCGTCGCGCCGTCCTGCGAACCGCAGGAGCGTTCGGTGTCGGCGTAGTGGGTGCCGGAGCCCTCGCTGCGTGCGGCTCGAGCTCCGGCGCCGCCAAACCCGCCGGGGCGGAGGGCGGAGCCGGTGGAGTCAGCGCCGCCCCGTCCTCGGGGCCCGTCACGGTCCCGGTCAGCTCGGTGCCGGTCGGCGGTGGGACCATCCTCATCGAGAAGCTCGTCGTGGTCACCCAACCCACCGCCGGCCAGTTCAAGGCGTTCGGCGCGACGTGCACCCACCAGGGTTGTCCGGTGACTCGGGTGGAGGACGGCAAGATCATCTGTCCCTGCCACAACAGCCACTTCGACATCACGACCGGCGCGCCCACCGCCAACAGTCCCGCGAAGTCCCCGCTGGCCACGAAGAGCGCCACGGTCAGCGGCGACACGGTGACGGTCACCTGAGCCATCGGGCGAGCACCAGGGACGGGAGGTATGCCGGGGGGGGGGGCGGCTGCACGCTGCCGGGCGGTCTGGGGGACGAGGAACGGGCAAACACTCTCAGAACCGTGCCGTGGGGCGTCTCGTTCCCGTCGTTCGTCCCCAACCTTGCCACGCTCCCACC
>JAABUR0100009067.1_pt1 | contig 11305 bp, 10 predicted proteins | sample 5560091 | NCBI WGS metagenome assembly JAABUR01 (sample SAMN10711879, study PRJNA513375) | rock metagenome | isolation source: Antarctica rocks | place: Antarctica: Victoria Land, University Valley sud
GGTGAAAAAGCCGGCGCAGCTGGGGCCGTCGGATGATGATAGGCAGAAAGGCGCAGGAGCGGAGGCTAGGGAGACGGAGAGGCGGATTCGGGAGTATAATGAGAAGAACCGGAATACGAGTCTGTACGCCGAGCACAAAAATGCTGGGCCGAAAGAAAAGGAAGATGATCCGAGCGCGCGGGCGTTTGATAAGGAGAAGGATGTGGGGTTGGGGATGAAGATTGGGCATGCGCAGAAGAGGGAGATGTTGAGCCGGGCGAAGGATTTCGGGGATAGGTTTGCGAGGGGGAATTATTTGTGACCGGTTTTGGTTTCGAGAATACCTGGAGGTGCTTTTCGAGATAACCCGTCTTTCACTGAACGGTTGCATACGTGGCAATGTCACTGACGAGCACTCTCACAACCGAAAGATGACATACGAGATCAGCTCCAGCAGAAGCTCCCTCTCTAGGTGGTGCTACGGACTAGTACCACCTCATGGCTAAGTGCAGGATTTATTTAAGGTGTATCCATCATTCCATGCCCTCCGATTAGAAACCTTGGCACAAGTCATGAATCCATCCCGTCTGCAAACTCGCCAGTTCAAGTCAAAGTGAGAGAGAACAACGTGATACAGACAAGAGCCATCCAGAGCCATCAGCCTCTTGAAACACGCCCATGAGGCACCACCACCACCAACGACCGATTGATCCCCCTCGGAAGATCCATTTCACCAACCCGAACGCTCGAGAAAAGAAAGCAAAACCACTTCTCTCTAGAAGAACCCCCCCACACACACACACATCCACAGCACTGATCTACAAATACTGTACGCCAGAGGAGCATCACAATCAATCAACGGATCTTCCGGATCCGCTACAAGCAGCATCCGTTCCATCACAGCCATCATCGCTACGATCAAAAACCACCAATCCAAGAATTTGGTACGTATCGCTCACTACCAACCAGGGCTTGCAAGACTACTACCACATCGTCCAAGGCAATTGAAACAGAGAACTTTGAAGGCGACAGAGCCACAGAGCCACATAACGTGGTGACAACTATAACAAAAAGGAGATGCTGAGAGATGGGTTTTTCATCGTCTAGCTCCACACGCAAAAATTGCAGTGCAGATTGGTTGGTGTAGGCACAGCTGCATATCAGGTTTAGGGGGCCTGAGCACCGTCACATGTAGGGGTTAGAGAAAGTGTTTATTCTCCCCATCCTTGCCTTCGAACACCCTCCCCTCCCCAAACCCCCATTCCTCCCAAAACCCCCACATCCCGAACCTCCCATCCGACCTAATCCTCACTAGCTATACGCTCCAACTAGCCCTATCCCCCAACCACCAACACCCCGCCCAAAAATCCCACACTTCCCCCGCGTCCATCCCTCCCCCAGGTATACTGCCCTATTCTGCTCAACCGTATGACACCAGTCCAGCATATTCACATACACATCTTGCCTATCACGTTTGATACGTTGCTCAGGATAATCGGGATAGCTGGGGTGTGGTTATGTATAGATGGTTTAGGGATGGAGGAAGTGGGGAGATGTTTGGATGGAGTGGTTGGTTTAGACGGGGGTTTGGTGTGGTTACTTTATAGATAGTGAGGGGGTTTGTAGAGGTAGCCCAACAGTCGAATAACCGGAAGCATGTTGCAGAATATCGTAGGCGGCATATCGAGGCTGGATGTATCCGTGGATGTGTTACTGTTCTCACGTCCTTGAAGAAATCTTCGTTGTGTCTTTGGCGGATGGGGCTGCAGTCGGCTTGCTGTGCATGTGCGGTGGTGGAGAGAAGATCCTTTGCTTGTAGAAAAGCCCCGAGCCGTGGTCTGCGGTAGTAATGAGGCTCGGTGGTGTAGAACTTGGCCCTTGCCACTGTAAAGCTTGCTTGTATGACCACAGTCTGTCGTGGTGAACAGGCAGGATCGAGTGGAAGGGGGCTTGCTGAAGTGTTTTCGTAGCCTCATCCTTAAACAGCGGGCATTTGATCTTGGAATTCCTATGGAGAAGACACCTTGACCAAGCGTATCAAGGACTCATCCCTTCCGACGCAATCGGTGTATTTCCCAGACTCTCTAGCCCTCTGCCGGGCGTACTTGTCCCATCCCCAATCATCCTCTGCCCGTTCCGGTGTTCACCCTCGGCAAGTCCGGCCTCAGCCCTCAGCTTTTCGTAGTTCTCTCCTGCCTCTTTCAGCAGCCTCTGTATCTCTTCTTCTCGAACCGCAATATCTGCCTTCTCACGTTGCAGCTCCTCCATACGCTTGATCTTCTGCATCTTCGTGTACTGCATACTCGCTAAACTGGCCTGTAGGCGCTCCAGACATGCCGTTAAAGTTGGCAGTGGGGTTATCTTCGGTGGGGTTTTTGGACGCCGGGGTCGAGCGTAGGGGTCTTCCTTACGTAGTCCGTCCATGCCAGCTCGTGTCTGCGCGGCTTCGTAAGCAGCTTTGCGCTCGGCTTCGGAATCATCGGCATCCTCATCCGAAGATCCTTCTGCTTCGTTGATGAGCTCTCGCATCTGAGCCTCCTGTCTTCTTTTCTGCTCCCGCTCTGCTTTCTTCCCCAGTGCTACACGCCCATCATCGACAAACTCGTCGAAGCCTTCAGCAATGTCTTCATCGTCCCGGACGAGGCGGGTCTCGGGTTTTTGCTTTTGAGGGAGGAGGGAGATTTCGTTGCTCTCGTCGTCATCACTTAGGTTGATATACTCTTCCTCTTTAGCTAGACGCGCTCGCCGTTCTTTCTTCTCTCGAATCTCTGCATCCGTAGGAATAGCAGAATCTTGTTGCAGTTCTGGGTCTGACCCGAACTTCGCGGCTAGATCAAGTGCTTTGCTCTGTCCATCCTCCACATCGGAGAGTGATTTCAGGTCCTTTGGAGTTGACGGAGTCGATGTCTTGAGTTCGTCTAGGTAATTCTTGCTGTAGCTAGGTCGCTCCTCCGTCTGGCGGAAAGGGAGATGCTCTGATGAGAGCGAAGGCGCCAAGGACTTCCGGAGAGCGTTCTTCTCAACGGCTTGTCTGCTGAGATTCGATTTCTTGGGGGTAAAGACTACAGCGGGTGCATCATCGTCGTCATCAAGCATGGACGTTCCCCCTGGTCCAAAAGATGATCGAAGTGAGGAGCTCTTCCTTGGTTTGGTCGATCCTTTGGATGCGCGAATCATACTCCTGGGGCGGTCTAGGCAAGCGGTCAGTTGTCTGAGGCCATATAGATTAGAATAACGCATTATAAAGCGACGGATTGAGACACACCTTGCTCGTCGTTTGGTGCCACTTGCATTTGAACGTCCCCACCGCCATCATCTTCGTCATCCTGTCCTACTCGTCGAGGTTTGCGCCTTGCGGCGAAAGAAGATCGCATACTGCCGTTAGAGAGGTTACTCAACGAAGTAAAATGATCGATACGCGTTTCATCAATACACTGGGCCCTGCAGGTTGCCGACTTGTTCCACTGCTAGACTAAGGTAGGCACATGTAGCTTTTATCGTGTTGGCGGCATACATAAATACGAAGAGCCGCACTAGCGCGCTCCGCATATCCTTACTCACACAAACCTCCATCAATAGGAACCCAGACGGGCCTCCACGACAAACCTCAACATGCCTCAAGCTCAACCCGAGCTGAAAAAGGTATTCCAACCTATAGACAATATCATCCCCTCGATTGCCCGCCTGCTAACTGTTACCCACTAGTATCTCGACAAGCGACTCTTCGTGCAACTAAACGGCAGTCGAAAAGTCATCGGCGTTCTACGAGGATACGATGTGTGTGGATTCCCTCCCATTGCTGTGCCTGGATAGAAATTAATTCTCCTGTGGGTGGTATGCTGATATTAAGCGACCAGGTGTTCCTGAACATCGTGCTAGACGACGCAGTCGAGGAGAAAGCGGGAGGGGAGAAAGTGAGGATTGGGATGGTGGTACGAGACCGTCTTCAGATATAGCGACCGTGTCGGAGAAAAACTAATAAATGGTGTGAAGGTCATTCGAGGGAACTCAGTGGTTATGCTGGAGGTACGTAGAGGTTTTCTTGCGCTTACGGCGACAGCGCTGGGTTACTGGCATAATGTGCTAACGAGCGGGTTTTCAACAGGCACTGGAGCGTATTGGTGGGGACAGGGATAGGTGATGGTGATATTCGCAGTCTAGGAGGTGGAAACCCATGTCACCGGGACTGGAGCTGGCAGATGAGCAGAAAACCCTTCTGGCAGGAGAAAATACCATTTGAGTAGTGGGAGTCTCAAGTGGTTGATCAAAGGTAGCCTTTGGCATACCTACAGGACTTGACCTCCTCTGGGCTAGTTGAGATATCATCAGAGTTCAGCCCAGCGGAAGACTCGATCTGGGAATGCCTGTTCGCTATTCTGTATTATTCGTATCGCTGCCCATCTGTGCTTTTTCCTGGTGCCGGCAAAGATAACTGAACTATTCAGAAGAACTGCTAGCCAAGCTCATGAATCTTTCATTCCCACCTTCTGTCTCGATTCAGATTGCTATCAATGACGATAATGTGTTCTTTCCAAGTGCATAAATCAGCTCTGAATCTCACTAAACGTTGAGGCCAGTGATACTCTGGATGAGAAGCGACATAAAAGATAAGAAATAGGACAAATATGCAGCGTGGTAAATAGTATACATATTGCTTCTTAATCAAAACCTCCACACTATAGTGAAGGCTTAACCTCAAACACTATCAAACGCCAGGAACCCAATTAGTGATACATCCACCACTTCATTATTCCTCTTCTCGTATCATTCATGACGGTCTTGAACACCATTGGAACTTTTGAATGACTCGCTTTCATCTTAAACGCTTGTTTTGCATAGGATCAATGATAAAAGAAGTTTCCATATCCCATCGTCGTTTCAATCCAGCAGGATCATAAGTACTCGCAACAGTGTCTCGCCACATGCCGGGCGTTACAAAGTTTGGCCCAGCACTTGAGTACGATGGTGTACGGCGTGTTGACATCGATTGAGGCGGGAGTTGTGATAACGGCGCCATACTAGTTGATAACGAGTATGAGTTTTGCTGCATTGCATCTTGCAAATGAGGTAGGTCTTGCGATAATATTGGTTGTGCGGAATACAGCGGTGGCGACGGCTCAGGCATCGGAGTCGTCGTTGATGTCGTGATAGTACTTGTATTACCGAATGCGGTGTTCCATTGACTGTTAGTCTTGTCAGTCTCTGGCGTTACCTTAGGTTTCTTTTCAGGCCCATACTCAAAGATCCTGGTAGGGTTCCACTGCAGTTGATCGTTTCCAATTGAACTGGAGGCCATCCTCATTGGCTGTTGTTGCCCGTTGGCCATCATCGCTAGCGGTCTGTCTTTACAACCATCGAGGCCTGCCGTCATTGGGGGCGTCAAAGGCCGCGCATTGTACTGAATCTGATGAGTCTGCTCGCGAGATGGTTCGCAGCTGAGAGTTTGATGTTGGTATTTAATATCGAGGGGAGGACTCGTCCTCAATGCTGAACCAGGGCTCCCATATGGGAAACTACCTTTTAATTCAAACGCCTTGGTTGTATCAGCGGAAAAAGCTTCTCGCAGAGCATCGATCTGCGTTTGCATCTCTGGCATCGGCCATGCAGAAGTGCATTTTTCGAGAATGCGCATGTGTCGGGTAAAGTATTCTCTTGCATCGCTGTTAAAGTCCGGGTCTGGTGAGGTGATAGCAACCTGAATTTGATTAGAGTGGACCTAAGAGTCTTCAATGAAATAAAATGACTTACAAGGTGGATCATTGTGCAAGTTAGGATAGAGTAGATTACGAAATTGATGCCGCGCTGCATGCACAACAGCCCCGATAGTCCAAATGTTTGCAGGACAGCTGCTTGTAATCTGCACATAGCCTTGGCGGAATTATAGCAGAGAGTCATGTGTTTCTTCCAGTTACCGCCGGTGGAGAATGAGTTAGAAGACATCAGTTGTGGTCGATGAAGCATAATGATGTTGAGATGGTAGTATGCGTGCATGTTCCCGACGAAATGATTTGGGAGCCAAGGAGGTGCGTCACCCTCAGGGAAGGTGACTCGAAGATCGCTTGGAAGATCATCGAGCCATTTCATAACAGCCGGGTTCAGGTTGATGAAGGTTGGGTCTGACGCCCAGTCTTTCTGTTTCTTGATCTTCGTGACTAAGTCGCTCATGTTTCGTACATTCTTTAAATTTCGCACGAGATACGTGAATTGCCTAGACACTTGGTAGTCGGATGCATCAATACTGGGTGATGGCCGTTCAATGCTGAAGTCGACAGTCTCGGGATCAACATCCATATCCGTGCGGCCTATGTGAAGTCAGAAGTCTTGAAGCTTCAATAAGAAAGTCACCGGAATGTTACCTTGTGGACCACCAATCATCATCTCGCAAACAAAGATGTTTTGCCAAATCCGTGTCTTGATCAAACACTCCGTAGGATCTGATCCACAGTCACGACCCTGCTGATGCTCGCTGTAGTGTTGGTGAAGCTCGAGGTCTTTCGCCATCGTAACGAGGGTTTTAACGGTCATCCAAGACCTATAGTAATACCCTCGTTTTGGGGCTGACTCTCGCGCTTTCAAAAGTAACAACAGCGCTTGGATAGTACTCAACCTTGGAACATCCATGAAGCAGTCTTCGTGCTCTGTATTGCTTGTCAGTGAGTTTTTGGGCCTGGCTTCTTGTCTCCGTGCTTACTTGAAGCCAAGGCTAACCACTGTGCACCTTGTGCAGGATCGTCAGACATTCTTCCTGCACAAGCAAAAATCGCTTCCAAGATCAGAGGTGAGATTGATCGCCGATTCGTGCGCCACTGCTGATAAAAATATGGCTTGCTGATAACCGGTACATAGGGATGTATGTGCGTGAAGAATATGTCAAACCATTCCATACATTGCTCTTCTGAGGGCATGAGCTCCGGTGGAATTCTGACGGTGGAACCGGAGCCCGTGATAGTAGAAGGTAGCTTCACTTCAAACTCTTCCAGTGCAGGCGCCTCGGCAAGACTTTTCTTTTGCTGTGAGATGTACGGAGCTAACAGAGTCAGTCATGCAGAAGCAGATCCTGTCACGAGTCTTGTCACGTACCTATACCATTCTCGTTGATCTTAAGCTCTCCCATAACATCACTGAGCTCAACTACGGGTTGCTGCTCATCGGGCCAGATAGCGACACCGCCAGTAGGAGCCATTGAGGGAGCTGTGGATGTCTGAAAGGCAGTGTGATCCGTAAAATGTGCAGGCATTGGTGGTACCTCCTCGTAAGTACTGAATTCGTGCTGGCTAATAGCTCTGTCGGAATATGGTGGAGTGTGGAAAACTCCAAGGGCATCGTTGTATGGTGTTTGGGGTACATGCATCTGCCCTTGAGGGTTTCCTAATTCATATACTTGGGGTGCGTTCACATGCTGACCATAGTCATCCTCACCGCTCCCACTTGAGTTATCGAAATCCAGCACACGTTCGAGTCCAGAAATATGGCCACTCCCCGAGTGGGTACGGTCATAATTCACCGTAGGAGGTACGCAGTGCAGCTTGAGTCGTACACATGCCGCACAAGGCCATGCATTGGTCGTAGCAGCGTCGCATTTGATTTTCCTTCTTCTGCAGCCTTCGCAAGCTCTCATAACTACAGCGGATATTAGCATAAGGGCACTCTGCATATTTCTTCTGGCGCACGTACCTTTGAGTCTTTTATGACGATTGTGTTCGTCAACGAAGACATAGTCTAGGTATCTGTTAGCATGCAATGCCACACCAGATAGCTATAATCTCATGAAAACAACATACTTTTCTTGTTGTCACCAAGCCCCAGATTGGGAGGCGCGAAGGAGAATGTTTGCATATTTGCTGTGCGTGGCAGCAGAGCCCGGCTTCCGGGGCTACTGTTCATCCACAAGCTGTTGCGCTTCTGATTTCACACACGGACTTAATAGTCTTTCCGCCGAGAAGGTACTGGCATGTACTGGAAACATGGACTGTAGAGATATATTGATATCGAAGCTCGCGTACTGCCTAACTGGACAGATGCCCAAGACAGAAAGGGAGGAGAGATCGAGCTTGAATAAGATGAGGTTCGTCGAAGCTATCGTATGGCTAGGAGAGGCTTGTATGGAAGCTCTTTATGGTTTGAAAAGTAGGACAGGGATGCCTAATATTTGAGGAGAAAGCTGAAGCTTATTGACCGTTCCTGAGGGCAGCTAGATGAGGCCTGTCTCTCGCGTATATGTTGAAGGATCGAGAATACTATGTCGTGTTAGAGGGTTATCGAAGGAGTGAGACAAATCAGACGTTGATATACGAACATGCATATGACGATGAATGATACGGATAAATTTAAGCAGCTTGGTTCCCAGGACCAATGTAAGGTACAGGATCCGGATGAAATCCTCTTTTGGAAGGAGTCCGGTAAGGCAGTTAAAGACCCGCGTATATATATCCCTTTCTCTTTTGGCATACGATATTGTCGCTATCTTATCTCTTGAATTGTAACGGTGGGGTCCGGCGAGTCAATCAAGAGTCCAGGGAGTGAAGTTGGTGGTGCGCGTAGGTATGCAGTTGGGCGGTGGCTTGTTGAAGGTTGTGATATTCTATGTGCCGGAATGCAGCAGCCGGGGAAGCCGGTTGGGGGGTTTCAAGAGTCAAGTAACTCTCTCCAGCACTTGTCGCAAGAGGATATCACCAAATGATATGGGCATACAATACGCAATGAAGAAAGTCCGGGCTCACCGAGGATGTGGGCGATGATGGGAATGCGCTCTTGGTACTTAATGTTTGCACGGGCGCGGGGTATGTCGTAGTAGTGTAGCAGTTCTGTTATCGAAGCTGTTCGAATTGACTGACCGCTATATCCAGGCCACTACTACTCCAGGTGTACTGTACGGCTGTTCGGTAAAGGAGGTTGTTGCGAGAGTGTTTCAACTAAATCATAGAACATAACAATATTTATTATTGTACACGTTGATTGATGCTTTCATGTATTGGGCAGGCAGTGCAACTAAATCACACCCAGGCACTACCACAAAGGAGAGACCTGTCTGCTCAGGTATCCATTGTTCCCTTGACAGGCTGACCGATGGCTGATGATCAGCTCATACATCTGCTGTCGCTACTACCAATATGGACCCGTAACGGTCACATCAGCGTTGTGTGGGCCAGACAAGGAACGCTGAGGTGGAGTAAGAAACAATCCATGTCCGTCGCAGTTCTTGGCTGACACCCAACCAAGTCTGCCTGGGCAGGATGGCAGGATGCAAGCCGTGACGGGAACACAAGTGAGGTACTTCCGTAATGTCCTTTGTATTGTATCAATCAAGCGCCAAAAGCCTAGTAAGAAATCAAGACACCAGGAAACCCCCTGGACTGTTCCGTACCTTATTGTTATCCCTGGTGGATCATCCACCTCCTACCTACCTTAGTCTTGCCGTCGCAATGTTCTGCAGGTAATCACATAGGTCAAAGTGTTGTAATAAATATAACCAGTCATGTCGGTTGGTACAGACCTGCTCCCAGTACAATAATGCAGTTATATTGTGGCAGCTGTCTCATTGAATGATTGATAACAAAGCATTCTCAGTGGTACATACCGCCTCGGTTCCCAGACAGATCATCCTGGCGTGCCTGGTCTCGTCTCATAGACTACGCCCGTGTCTTGGAGGCTCCTGATGGGCTCTGGTATACGGAGCAGAATGTAGGATTCTGTCTTTGACAGGTGATGCCGAGGATAAGAATAGACGGATCCCAAGTCTACATAACCAATGAGAAACCACAATGGGAGAGCCCTAAGGTAGGCGTGCCACACCTATTATCCCCAGCGGAACGGCATCTGTCGATTCAGACCTGGATAGGTTCGAGAAACCTGGGTCATTGTAGTTCTAGAAACGCAATCATCTGGAGAAGAACAGAAGAAAGGGAGATCGCTTAAGCCCATACGCCACCAACCGTGTGCATGGCCCAGGGACTTCTGCATGTACCGTATGTGTGTAGTACTAGGATCAAGTACCTTAGCACGCTTAGGTACTCTCGCCATGATGAAAGTTATACAGTTCTCGTTAGTGATTTACCGTAGCCATTGTCATTTCATTGCTATCGCAGGCCGCTGCATCTGCCCGTTGGATGCTTCAATCCGATGTAGATCTGGAGGCAAGGCATATCAGCAGAACCAAATATCGTTCACTGTCTCTGTGTAGCGTTTGTGGAACGGAAAGCTCAACCACAGTGTCTGAGGTCTAAATCGGTTCACCAAGAGGTCCTTCGATCTTATCTACCTACACAGTACATTGTGGATTAGCTCCAGGTACCGGCGTGGGGGGCATTGGGGGCAGCCTTCCAACGAGATTCCGCCCACATATACAATACCGTGCACCATGTTTCTGTGATTTGCTAGGGAGGCTATGGGCAACCTCAGGTAATCTCAGTTGGTCCACCCACCAAGTCATACCAAATTCACACCAACTCGTTCGAGGCTTGACAGGCTGCATGCATATGGGATGCATATGGTAAATTACAATGGCTGTTGGTGTAACAACATGCATATGTATTAATTAATATGATGGTCCGAACCGAGGAAGAGTGTTAGCCGGGGGAAGCCTTACGAAGCCGAAAAGATGATGTCGGCATCTGCCTATCGATTAGCGAGCATTTTCCAATTTTAGCATCTTCTCTTCGCCAGCAACACCGCATTACTCGCGCGCGTATAACCACATCCAAGACCTTCTTGGTTTCCATATCTGTCTTACGAAAGTCTCACAAGACGATGTCTGAAATCCTCAACGCTAACCCCACCATTCGGAACGCTTCTGACCTCCCAAGCCGTCGAAGGCAACTTTCATCTCAGACTTCCAGCAAGTCTCCACTGGGTCTGTTTGCAAGCACCGTACCTGCGTCTGCGTACCTTCCAGATCCATTCTCGCCAGCTACATCCGATCCAGACAATTCGGATTCCGGAGATGACTCGGTCGATCCCATTGATGAGCAAGAGATTTATGGTATTGCCTCCTCATTTTCTTACTTGAAACATGAGCTCTAAACTGCATGTCGTAACTGCTTCTCCACCTATCCACTTGAAGCTTGTTCTGTCTTCGACACATCCATCTAACCACTATCGTAGATCTCATTGCCCCCATCGCCGACCCTGAACACCCTCTGACCCTCGGCTCTTTGTCCGTTGTTAACCTACCTGACATCCACCTTACCACATCTCCCACAACTAATCTTACCACCCTCACCGTGCTTGTCACCCCTACGATTACGCATTGCTCGCTAGCAACTGTCATTGGGTTAGGTGTGCGTGTGCGCCTTGAACAGGCCCTTCCACCAAGATTTAGAGTAGATGT
>JAABUR0100009068.1_pt1 | contig 11305 bp, 10 predicted proteins | sample 5560091 | NCBI WGS metagenome assembly JAABUR01 (sample SAMN10711879, study PRJNA513375) | rock metagenome | isolation source: Antarctica rocks | place: Antarctica: Victoria Land, University Valley sud
AGTGGCCAATGTTAGGGAACCCATTTCAGTTCCACCTCAAGTCAGTGCTTGTTGTCCAAGGTCAGTGACCAGCTACGAGTCAGTGCTTTGTGGCCCAAGGTCAGTGAAAAAGCATATTAATTCCACCTCAAGTCAGTGCTCGTTTTCCAAGGTCAGTGACCAGCTACGAGTCAGTGCTTGGTGGCCCAAGGTCAGTGAAAACTTATCTTAATTCCACCTCAAGTCAGTGCTCGTTGTCCAAGGTCAATCACCAGCTCCAAGTCAGTGCTTGGTGGCCAAGCTCAGTGACCAGCTCCAAGTCAGTGCTTGGTGGCCAAGGTCAGTGAGGCTCCAGGTTGGTGCCTAGTGGCCAACGTTAGTGAACCCAATTCAGTTCCACCTCAAGTCAGTGCTTGTTGTCCAAGGTCAGTGACCAGCTACGACTCAGTGCTTGGTGGCCCAAGGTCAGTGAAAAAGCATATTAATTCCACCTCAAGTCAGTGCTCGTTTTCCAAGGTCAGTGACCAGCTACGAGTCAGTGCTTGGTGGCCCAAGGTCAGTGAAAAACTATCTTAATTCCACCTCAAGTCAGTGCTTGTTGTCCAAGGTCAGTGACCAGCTACGAGTCAGTGCTTTGTGGCCCAAGGTCAGTTGGAAAGCATATTAGTTCCACCTCAAGTCAGTGCTTGTTGTCCAAGGTCACTGACCAGCTACGAGTCAGTGCTTTGTGGCCCAAGGTCAGTGAAAGAGCATATTAATTCCACCTCAAATCAGTGCTTGTTGTCCAAGGTGAATGACCAGCTCCGAGTCAGTGCTTTCTGGCCAATGTCAGTGCCGCCAACTCAGTCCTCAAGGTGAGTGACGTGTGAAGTGCTTGATGGGTAAGGTCAGTGACAGCCCAAGTTAGTGCTTGGTGGCCAATGTCAGTGTCACCAAAACTCAGTGATTTGCGTCAGGGAGCAGTGGCACCTATGCCAGTGCTTGGTGCCAAAAGTCAATGACCTGCCCCATAGCAACAACTTGGTGCTTGGTTACTGAGGTCAACAATCCTAAGTCATGATCATGGCTTGGTGCCCAAGGTTAAATTACTCAGTGACCAGCCGCAAGTCAGTGCTTGATGTCCAAGCAGGATGATGTGATCATGAGTTTCAGTGTTTCAAAAAATTCATGTTACTCTTCGTTCCCTATGCCGAGGTACGAGAGTGATACCCGTTGCGGTTCATATAAACGTTGATATATTTGACGGCTAATCCGTGGTCGTGAAATCATAATCCATGTCCTCTTTTAAAAGTCGTTGTACTTGTGATTCTTTGGTTTGTGTTGGTAGAATTGATAGTTCAGATGCCTCAAAGCCTTGGGCCGTAAGTAGCTGAAGTGTTCTATTAAAAATGAGCATTTCGTAAAACAAGTAGTTGATTGCTGCCCATGTTCCATTATTGTAACAGAAAGGTCAAAGTGATGCCGCTTATATGGTACCATATGCCTAGTTGTACGCTGTAACATTTTCTCCCCCGTTGCCCCAAAGCCCTTGATTATACCCATCAGGCGTAACCTTGGCGGGACCCGATCCCTCCGAAACCAGAACGAAATGAGCAAAAGGCCGCGCGAAAAAACTCCCACAGCATTCTAGGCTGTTGAGCGTCGTGTCGTCTTACAGACACCGGCAGAACAGTTCGCAATGCAACAGGCGATTCTCGACATCAACGCGGTCCCACCAGCCGAGCAGGGTGATCCTTTGGTCCTGCGACGGCTAGACGATGCCCGCTGGTTCCCCAATATCCCTCTTGCTGCTTACAAAGACGCCAAGTGCGAGATAGTCGACGGACAAGTCCACGGAATCCAGCAAATCAGAAGGTTTATGTTCGATAGTTTACTGGGATCAGCTCCTGAGGCGTTGCGGGAAAGAGTGTGGGCGAAGGCCATGCCCGATGGTTGCAGGCAGCTCGTACTGAACATATATCATGAGAATCATGCCGACTTTGCACGTCTCCACGGGATGGCGGACTCTGATTCGCTCAGCGAGAAACAACGCTTGCAGCTAGCAATGAAGAAAGCCACAACCATCCTTGGGCTCCAAAGTTCCCACGACACACATACCAGGATTCCACTCAGCCGCCTAGAGCAGCACAAGGAGCGTCTCGCTGAGCTCTGGCCAATTTTGTGGGAGCTGCTGGGACAGCCAAAAAAGGCTATCAACAGGAAAGACCAAGGGACGAGCACGTTGAAAGAAATCCCCAGACTGTGCAGGAAATACAAAGTGGTCTTCCGGCGGTTCAGCGGGTATAAGCTCAATGCAAAAGACAAAGGTCGGACAGAGGACTATGAGTGGCAGCTGACCTTGGACAACAAAATGCCACACATGCTTGACGTCGTCCAGGCTGTGACACTTGAAGCAGCGCCAACAGCTGACCATGGTGTAGGTCCCTCTGACATGATCGTGCAAGGTGCGGGACAACAGAGCCCTTCCTTGTCGCTTGGCACTGCACAAGCAGTTGTTGAGAGAGTCGCCAAAGGGCAAGCATGAGATGCAGTGCTATGGCACAGAATAGCCCCACGGCAAGTATGGGTTGTGTCTACAGATGCCCAGACGTCCTCGGGAGCAGGGCCAGAGCAGTCCCCAATCGCTGCAGACACTGTGATTGCCGTGGAGGCTGCAGTTGGTACTCAGGAAATGGCGCAAGGTGACTCAATATCCAATGACTTGCTTTATTTTTCAAAGTTTGTTGGCCAGGATCAGTGACGCCCTTAGTCACTTCTCACCTCCATGCCAGTCACAGCCACTGGGGGCTATATCCCAAGCTCAGTCGTTGCCCAGTTCCAAATCAGCCGCCTTGTCACATTTTTGAATTGGAAAGTGCATTTCTGTGTCCAGGCTCTCAGAGTGGCCTTGAAACAGCTCACGCCGCTGTGGCAGAGGCTTCCTTCGACATTCCTATCACTGACCGCACTGCAGATGCAGCGTGCTCCTCAGATCTGCAGCCAGTGCATGTTACAAGAAGCACTTGCAGCACATTGCATCGTGTCTCCCCTGCTATACCAAGCCGCCAACATAGCGCAAAACAACGTTTGCCAACTGTTTAAACCACCTATTGAATTGTTTATTGGGATATTGGCTGCTGCACAAGTAGTCCTGCGATTGTCCACAAGGTCTTGCTTCATCTCACAGATCAAGGCAGTCTTACAGGAGTACCAAGGTCGCTTTCGTTGCAGGTACTTGGGATGGTTTTCCTTCCATGTCCACAGCAAGTTTGGACTTGAGTGCCTTTGGTGCTCGTGATGCTATTAGTGCAATCATGCCACTGAGGCCCTCTGTTTTGGCAGTTGCGGACAAGCAAACACAAGTTGAGGAGCTCCCGGACGGTCACCTTGGCACATGTAGCAAAGCTCGCGGCAAATTTCGGTGGATAAGCAACTCTGATATGAGGGCGCTTCGAGACATGAAGAGTGATGAACAGTATATGCAAATCCCTTCAATTCCAAGACAATGGAAATTGTCACAGCTCAATGAGAGGAAAGCAAAGAGAAGAGACAGGAGATGGACCAGGAAGTGTCAGAAGGAAAGAAAACGTACAGCGGAAAGAATTGGAGCATCAAGCGGGCTTGATATTCCGGAGCCTATTCCGGACTCTGACTCACTCTCCGATTGATACCTGTCAGACCCCAATTGCAATCAAGCTCATGAGTCAGAGTCTGACTCTTTTGCTTTTTGAGCTCAACACATCTAGATTTCAATACAGAATACACCCTTGTGGGTGGTGCCTGGGTGTTCTTGTTCCATTTTGGAAAGCAGTGATGCAAGCAGTTTTGCAGAACCATAGCAGGCCCATCACACATCTCTGTTACCCACCTTGTATTGCGACGCCACAATACCCTAAACCACGACTTCACCTCGACATCATAAATAAATTACGACAACATCCATACCGCCAGCCATATCTCATATATATATATATATAGGTATTCCCACTCACCCTACAGAACATCATCACCCAGTCAACACAACACCCTCACGCAAACTGCCACACAGTATTCCCCAAACAGACACTCAAATAGCCGCACAGACAAGTGTGGGCCAGAGCGGGGCATTCTACCACTACTACATTGTTGCTGCAGCATGCATCTAGCTTTTTCTATAAGGGTCGAGCCCACACATCGTACAGACATGGCCTCAAGGCCAAGCTTGTACAAGGCTGTCTTGTTGAAAGTCGTTGCAACATGGCAATGCTTGTCAAGCAAATCTTTGATCCTCTCTTGGCTGCCCCAGGGGCACAAAAAGGGACGACCCATTATAGCTTTACAGAACACAGCAGCCAGACTAGCTCTGTAGCCACACTGACCAGGGCTAAAGGTCTCAAGTAATTGATGTTCGTCATTTGCCAGTAGTCATCACAGGCTGGGAATGCATCAACTGTTAATTTCACATTGTCAGTTGGGATGCGGCACACACGTGTGGGTCAGCATTGTTACAAGGATGTCAGGATCACAAGGTATCAACAAGCGTCTATACTATTTGCATGTTTGCAAGGTGCACAGCCAAACACTTATGTACACTCATAATCAGAGAAAAGTAGGTCTCATGAGGGTGACCGTTGTGTCGTCAGCAACATCCAAAAACTCATCAAGCAGACCAAACAATAATAGATACAGTATGGACAGAACAGGTAAAGTCACAAAGCCAACTACAGGCATTAACAGCACTTAACTGAAGAGTCACTTCTGCTTTGTGAACAACAGCTGTGACGGAACCAAAGGATCTGGCTCAGAAAGCTGATACAGTAGCTGCTGTGCAAACCCGCGCCGCAGGTGCTGACACTGTATGTGGCTGGATTAACCAGAAACAAAGAGATGTCATTGCAGCCGTCAAAGCAACTCCCGATAACTGCCAGCGGATGACGGCTGACGATGCTGCACTGGTTAGTGCTGCAGCAACACACAAGCTGCTTACATATCATGCAAGGATTTTGCCGATGTATGGGCAACGCCCTGGGGTTTGCAAGGTCAGGCATGCATGTGATTGACGCAATCAAGGCTAGATGTATCTTGCATAGTCAGGGAAGTGTATGAAACAATAACAGCTTTACTGTGCTAGAACTATGCAGAATTGACAGTTCTCCTGCAAATGTGCTTTGTTGCCAGTATCGTCCAGAGGCTTGTTGCGTGTTGCCTGTTGTTGTGCTTGGGTAATCAAATTATATGCAGGCTGTCTTGGACCAGGCGACTGTGTTGCAATGGCAACATTGTGTGTGGAATCTGTATACAGCAGATTCATGACGCATCAATGCTGAAGTATGCTGTCTGCGTGAAGCAAGGCAATCTCAAAGAATGCATGCATAGATAAGAAGGTAAATCATCTCAGACAAATGGAGTGTGAGAGCCTGTGAATGAGAATACCAACTCTAGGAGTAGGGGTCATACCAAGGAGATGGAGGTACTGTTGACCAGCTCAGCAGATTTATCAGAACTGGATGGGTGCCAAGACTGACTAACTTGGGTTGCTGGTTGTGGTTGATGAGATGCCACTGACTGTCACAGTGCCAAAGCTTGAGCCATAGATCGCTGTCACATCACCAGACTGCAGCACTGTAGCCAAGGCATTCCTGGCAGCTACAGCACTTGCACTGTGAGCCCCAGTGAGTGCCACTGTGTTGGTCACAACCACAGAACCAAGCACCACCTTAGTGATGGTCACGTTGGCAACAACGTCGACTTCAGCAGAGGTGTTTGTCTCCAGAGTTTTGACAAAGTGCAAGCAGACAGCGCAAGTTCTTAGTAGAACTGCTGCAATTAGGCTAGACAAACTGAAAGCACTAAGTGATTTTTGCATAACAGGCAGGAATGGTCATGTTTGGAAGTCCAGGTTGCATGTCTCTCACACACAATGCATGTACCAGCAAAAGCTGAAGAGGCTCACTCTAGCTCTTTCTGAGGTGTTGAAAGCGGCCACTGTTGCGTAATTGCCCAACATTGCCACAAAGACAACAGCGGGAACTTGAGTGGCGTTTGTGTAAGCCTGAGTGGCATTTGTGTAAACCTCAGCGGCTCCCTGCAGGCATAGTACAGCAGGCAGCCATCACCGCGTGTAATTGACTCATCTGCAAGGATAATTGACATGGCTGACATGACGGTCATGCTGTGTGTGTGTCTGTGTTATCTATTCTGTTCTTGCAAACTCAAAACAGGTATCAAGGTCCTCTTGACCATTGCTCAAGCATGATAGCAGTTGATTAGTGATTTGGGTTTCTTTTGTATGCGGCACGACAAACCCCGTTGTCAAGATCCTGCCGAAGCTGACATAACTTCATGCATGCAATACCCCATGTACCTGTGTTGTAGTGGTGACCTCCACAAAGGGTGTGCAGATGCCAGAGGCTGTTCCATCACCCTTGGCTCCAACACAGTTTGCACCAAAAACACATCCGTCTGCATGCACCAGCTCCGGGGAGTTAGCTGGAAACATTAACTATGCTTTCACAAATGTATGCTTCAGTACGGCATTTCTGTCAATATCAATAGCCACTGCCACTGATGGTTTCAATACTGCCACAATTTTGCTGGACATAGTTGTGCTCGAGTGCATTTTAATGCTTAGCCGTGACCAATTGCAATTGCACGCCAATGCTGATCGTGCCAGCCACAAGCATTAGTTGCTTGTGGCTGTTAGTTGCAGGGGTGGGACAGCCGTAAGGTCTAGCAACCCAGGTGGAAAGCTGCGAGAGGCATCACCAGTAGATGTGCAAGCCATCCCTGTCATCAAGGGTGGGCACCACTTCCCAGACCCTGCCAGGCACTCATCACCAGCAGAGCTACACAAGTCTGAAGGAATTCATTGCAGGTCAATACTGACAGAGAAGTGGGGCCAGTCCTCAGCGGGCAGGCGTTGATTTTGTCAGTTGACTGATTTTGCACTGTGAGTGTAATAGCATATTCAGAAAGCACAGAACAGGTTTTGTTTGGCAGCAGCTATAGTGCCCATACACGACTGAGCAAAGACGTGGCTGCGCATATGTATAGCTACACATTGTCTAGTAGAAATGCAAACATTGAAATGAGCAACGATCATGTGCAAGGTGTACCATCTGCATTGCACCCAGCCCCTGCGTCTGCCAAAGGGCACACGTCTGAGGTGCAAATGGTGTACTCGGGCGAGCACACATCTGCAACCACACACAATGTTGGCAAAGATGTTTGCTTAGGTAGCTTACTCCAACATCTGCACGTCATAGTGTGCTGCCAAGGCCACCAAGCTTTTGCTTTCTGACAATTACAATGCAGCTGCAGACATGCAAAGCTTGCACAGCACCAGCAGCATTTCATGCAATCAAGCAGCACACATCATATCCGCATCAGTAGACCATTAGGTCACTGCATTTTTGCAATTCAAGGAATTCTTAGTCACATTGGCACACATTATCTGCATATAATACCGTAAGAGGCTACGCAAGCTTCGCCTGCTGCTTTTACATTGACGCAGACCCCTGCTGTCGTTCCAACCGCATTGCAGGACCGTTTGAAATCAGCGCAGACATCTGCACAGCACGCAACGGTATGTATGCCTTGTTACATGTGCAAGATCAAATGGTCTGCACATCTGTCGTACTTCTTAGGATTGGTGATGGGAAAAAGGACAGAAGACCCGATGGCAACACAAATTTGGTTTTTATGTAGACAATGCCAATACGCAGCCTGGCCAACCAGCTTTTTAGCAGTAATGCTGCAGCTCATGGCATAAAACTAGCAGCTGGACACACCATCAGCTTGACTGCTTTCTGCTAACAAAGTTTGGACGCATGCCAATAAGCAACAGCTCTGCTTGTGAGAATATTCTGCACTTCGTCTGTTCCAAATTGTTGCTATAACAGTAGACAGTCTTGTGCAGGCATCAAGCCTTACGTTTGACAAAGCAGGTTGCATCAGCTGACAGCGCAGGGCATTCAACACTTGACGGACAGGTGGTGCCACCAGTGGTGCCAGAGCTGCACAGATCTGCATCAAATAGCATGGTGTATGTAAGCCTGCCGCCATCCAGAGAGTCTGAACCTCAAGAGGAATGCAGTGAAAGAATGCACTTGCAGAGACCTGAGTATCATGCAAGCTTGCAGGAGTGACAGCCAAAAGCAGGCACAGCGAGGCTCACTTCTTGGCAATGCACCAGCTCACAACACTATGCAGCTCTTGTCCTGAAGTTTTCAGCAGTGAAAGTGAGCATCCATAAGCACTTGGCTCTGTGCTTGTGAATGCTGAGGCTTGATACACACCTCCAGACCCGCACGACCCGCCAGCACTTGCCAAGGGGCACGTTGTTGAGCTGCAGACACTTGCTATTTGATAGGCACTGCCATCGTTTGTCACACACATATCTGCACGTCACAGATATTCAGGAGCGTTGCACGCATGGACAGGCCTGAACACAAGGTTCAAAAACATGCTTGAGAAACATGTAGCAGCGCAAGCTTGATGGTCTATATGTGTCGAGTGCTTTTTTGCATGTGACAACAGCTTAATGTGAGCAAGACAGTCACAACACTGATGTAACAAAAAACGAGACAGCAGCAGCAGCAGCAATGGCACCAAGTTAGCAACATGTGGACGGCGGCCACACCTGTATTGGCAGTACATGAAGCTCCAGCATTCTTTGGGGTGACGCAGGTTCCTAAGGATGAGCCCACTGTGCCCACAGCATTGCACATTTGAGGGGCTGTGCATGCATCTGCATGGCAACAACATAGCACACAACAGGTGTCATCACCAGCTTTCCGCACAAGTGATATTACCAGCTGCTAGAAGCTACCTTGCATGACTTGCTGCAATGCCTCAGGGTTGCACACTACAACAGTGGTACAAAGCTGTCGGGTGCCCAGTCAAGTGGTAGAGTCCTCACCCAGTTGTGCTTGTATTGATGTTCTGCACAACTGATAGCTGTACTTACTTTCAGTCCACATCAACAACAAGGTTTGTATGTGGATGGTCAAATGCAGCAGTGAATGGTGAGCTGGGATCTGCAGCGCATTGCATTATCACTGGCATGTCTCAATATGCAGTCACAGGCTGTGTGCATGAGACCCAACTACATCAAGCACCCAGATATGCTTGCATTGTTGTTATGCAGATCTGAGCGCTGTACTTGTACTGGGCACATATACTGTGCACATCAGTCACAAGGTCTATCTGTATCATCAGGTGATGAGCTGGGCTGAGCAGCAGATTTCATCATCAACTGCTGATGTTTTTGAGCAAGTGTCTCTGTCAGTAGCCACCATACGCAGCAAGTGTCACCCATTTGTGCTTGCAGTGATGTTCTGCACATCTGGTTTGTGTACATCTGAGTGCTGCACTTTGTTCTAGTCCACATCGGTCACAAGGCTTATGTGTCGAGTCAGATGATGCAATGCATGGTGAGCTGGGATCTGCATCCCAACATCATCAATTGATGTTTTCTGAGCATACTCACTTGTGCTTGCGTCAGTGTTATGCACATATGAGCGCTGTACTGGAAGCTGGGTACATATGTTGTGGTTCCAGTGCACTGATGTGATCATCAGATGAAGCAGTGATTGATGATCTGGGATGCGCAGCATATCCATCGTCAGTTGATGTTGTTTTACGACCATATTGTCTCAGGCAGCAGCCACCATACGCAGCAAGTGTCAGCACATCAATGCTTGCATTGATTTTCTGCACATGTGAGCGCTGCATTTTACCATCAACTGATGATGTTTTCTGAGCATACTCACTTGTGCTTGCATTAGTGTTATGCACATCTGAGCGCTGTACTGGGTTCCAGTGCACATCAGTCACAAGGTCTGTAGCATCACATGATTGATGATCTGGGATGCGCAGGATATTCATCATCAACTGATTGTCTCAGTCAGCATATGCAGCAAGTGTCACTACATCAAGCACCCAGATATGCTTGCATTGGTGTTATGCACATCTGAGCGCTGTACGGAACCTGGGCACATATGCTGTGGTTTTGGTGCACATCAGTCACAAGGTCTGTAGCATCACATGAAGCAGTGATCAATGATCTGGGATTGATTATGCTTTTCCACCATTTTGTCTCAGTCGGCAGCCACCATACGCAGCAGCAACTGTCACTACATCAAGTACCCAGATATGCTTGCATTGGTTTTATGCACATCTGAGCGCTGGTCTTGGCCTTGTCCTGTATCAACACAACAGCAGCTGTTGCAAAGGCTAGGCATCATGATTGTTCTGAGGTACATGCTGGATGTAGTGTATGAGCAACACCTGCACTCCAATGAGCTCATACTAGTTTGAATTCACATCTGGCAGTTACAGTTGGCACATCCAAATGAGCAATGGTAGTGATAGCGACTGTCACCTCCTTCTGCTTCTTGCTCTTGCCAGATGGGTTGCTGCTCCTGCTGGTCTCAGATTTCTGTGCACACCACAGCAAGCTCAGCAGACTTTGGCATGAATTGGCAAATGCTGTAAGTAGTGTCAAGCTGCAATTGCATGTTAGCTTTGGGCGCCCACGCTTCTTGGTTGCGTCTTGTTGTCCATCCTGTTGCAGCCACACACATGCGTTGCTGAAACTCAACTTGAACGGTGCCAGTAAAGGCTCAGAGGAGGTCTACAGATCTGCAATCATCTACAACACACTTGTGCACAGCCTCACCTGCTGCTCTAGGGTCACATGACCGTCGTTGCCAGTTCCAAGGGGGCACTCCATCTGTCTGCAACACACAATGCTCAGTGGTTAAGGGCTTGTTGCAACAAACAAAGAAACATGAGTCATGACTGTGTGTTTGAGCTTGACATGGACATGGACACGCTAATGACAATTCATACAAATCATTGTGTGCTGAGGGGTACCTTGAAGCATCAACAAGCTGTTATGGCATGACTGACATGCATATTGTGAGAGAGTTAATTCAACGACCTACTGCTGGCATGCAAGAAACCTACCGCAGGAGGGCTGCCTGCAGTGTATGCATATGGATCTGCAGTTGCGGCTGGCATTGTCATCAAGGCGGCGAAGTCAGGGTCGGCCATGAGCGCCTGTGGCAATGCCTTGTCACTGGTGCCAGAGCCTGATCTAGACTTCAGACCAGCACCAATAAGGCTAGACGAAGAGCCATGTGGCGCCTTTTGTTGCTGCTGATCAAGGGCTGCCTGCTGACCTGGAGCTGACTTCTGCTGCTCTCCTGATGGCTGTTCCTTGACATGCTGACTTGTATATGCATATGCATGTTGATGCATATGCATGTTTATGCGTGCCTATTGGTTGTCGACGACTGGTCTGTGCGTTTGTGCAACCTGGACAGCGCCTTGGGACGGCCATATGATGGACCTGCATGCTGTG
>JAABUR0100009070.1_pt1 | contig 11301 bp, 9 predicted proteins | sample 5560091 | NCBI WGS metagenome assembly JAABUR01 (sample SAMN10711879, study PRJNA513375) | rock metagenome | isolation source: Antarctica rocks | place: Antarctica: Victoria Land, University Valley sud
GTACAGACATACTCTTCCGGTCTCTCGAGAACTCGTATGTAGCGAGAAGGGGGTTCTTGTCCTCAAAGTATTTGCTAGCGTAGTGTAGCGTATCTTGAAATGGTAGTCGACTTCTATGCTGGTTCAAGGCTGGTACTGGAGTACCAATCTTCTCTACGAGGGCGCGCAGGGCTGCCTCAGTAGGCTCGCCCACGTTGTGGAATGTACCATGTTTTGCATCAAACGATAGATGAGCTTCATTGCATAACGCGGCGACTTCCGTCATTTTCATGATCATTGGCGACGATGCTGCAAGGTTTTCAACTCGTTTACCGTGGGATAACAGGCCTCCTTCCGGAGAAAATGTCGTCCCTTCCACATCAATTTCTTCCAGGTCTGAACCAGACTCATTGAGGAATACTATCTTGTTGACGCTCATTTGGTTCGTAGTAAGTGTGCCAGTCTTGTCGGAACAAATGACACTACAGCTTCCGAGAGTCTCAACGGATGGCAGGCTTCGTACAACGGCGTTTTTAGCGGCCATTTTCCGGGTCCCAAGAGCAAGACAGGTTGTGATAACAACGGCTAAGCCCTCGGGGATTGCAGCAACACCAAGAGATACCGCTATCTATGGCCTGATCAGCTTCTTCTTCACGAACCATAAGAGACAGAATTACCTTTAGATAGTAGATGGCTCCCTTTGCCCAACTACCGTGCGAAGGATCATTGAAATGTTGAATGTTGATTAGCCAAACAAGAACGCAAATAACAGTAATGACCTTTGCAAGCATATCACCAAAATCGTTGAGTTTCTTTTTCAGTGGGGTAGGCTCTGAGATCTGGGAGACAATGCTCTCATGAATGTCGCCGATGGCCGTTAATGCTCCGGTCAGGACGACCAGAGCAAAGGCGTGACCAGTGACAACAGTCGTTCCAGAGAAAAGCATGTTGACTTGGTCTTGTTTTACAGCCCTGGAATCCTGGATAGGTTTGGTGTCTTTCCCAACGCTCTCGCTTTCGCCAGTAAGGATGGCCTGATCGACCTGAAAGCTGTTGCTTTGAATAGAGAGCAGCCTGCAATCAGCCGGTATCCGGTCTCCTACAGCGATTGAAATGATATCTCCAGGCACAAGCTCTTCTGCTTTTATACGTTTCACAGCTCCATTGCGGACAACCTTGGCTTCGTTCGCTGAGTATTCCTGCAGTGCAGCAATAGCCTTCTCTGCGCTACTTTCCTGTGAAACCCCAACAATGGCGTTGAGAATTAGAATAGTCAGGATCTGTCCACCAGGGACGTGTCAGTATTGTCCTGTCTTGCAGTAAGAGTGCTACTGACCACTAACGGATCCACAAATGCCGTCCAGCCTTCTCCATCTTCAAAGAGCGCGAGGACAAACGAAATAGCTGCTGAACCAAGGAGAATTAGGACAAGCTGGTCTTTGAATTGCTCAAGCACAAGCTTCCAAAGTGGTGTAGCCGGGTCTTCTTCTAGAGCTGCTCGTGAACTCCATCAGTACTGTTTCGCCATCAACTAAGATCTCATGTGTATACAGTACCATTTCGCCCATACTTCCTCAGGGCATCCTGTACCTGAGGACCGCTCAAGCCACTCTGCTCTGTCACCTGGAAATGCTTCAAAGCTTCTTCTGGCGTAGAGAGGTAGGCAGCCTCCATCTTGCAGATGCGGTACTGGTCTTTTATGGATTATTCCGCAGAAGGCCTCGAATGGGCGGGGAATGGAAAGTCTAAGGTAATGGAATATAACTACAGCTCCAGGCTTCAATGAGCGACTTAAAAGATGGTTGTTGAGAAAATCATTCGGTGGTACTAAAATTCTAAAGACGTGTCCTGATCTTTTTATCAGATGTGCTTTCTCATCCAGCCAGCGCTAGGCGAAGTCTATTTTTTTCTGTCGGGAATGTTCTCGCAAGGCTGACGGCTTCACCTAATCGATCGGACTTGTCAATTTTACGGAAAGGGGAGTAAACTAAGCTGGATAAACAGATTTGTAGAGACGTCACATAAGGCCTGCCCGGTAGTCTGGATAGTGATTGTTTGCTGAGACCCGGCCCCCAAAACACTCTGTCCCCCTACCTTATAAGTGGGATAATGTTCTTTTGTAAAGGATCACTGCTGCAATGCTGGTGAAATTTGAATGGGTAGAGACCGATCTTGCATTGCATTCCCTATGTAGAACAAGTCTCAATGAGAAGACAGGATTCCTTGGCTCAGACAACGCTCCTGTGAAAGAGACATCTCTGCAGTTCAGCCGATTGAGCTGACGACAAACACCATCGACTTTCTACCACACACGCAAAAGACAAAGCTAAATCCGGAAGACTAAGAAAACATGTTTGCAGGGTGAATAGGAACGTTGACTGTCGTGCTGAGACTCCTCGCTAAGGTCCATAGCTCAGACCTCCCCTCCCTCCTCTCCCTCATGCGATCATCATGACCCATACATCGCTGTGTACATAGCCAAAACGCTTGATACAGGACAGAACGATACTATGAGTCGATGAGCGCGCGAGATTTTGCTCAAGATTCGGTGGTAGGGGGAGCAGCGGCAGGAGCCTCCGTGGCCGCAGGCGCCTCGGACTTGGGCTCTGTTGTCTTCTCAGCCTCCTTCGATGTTTCTCCAGCTGGCGCAGCCTCAGCGTCTCCGCCATCCGATGATGTCCAAAGGGTAAGGTTGTCGCGGAGTAGCTGCATGATAAGAGTGCTGTCACGGTAGGATTCCTCGGAAAGTGAGTCAAGCTCGGCAATAGCGTCATCAAAAGCCTGCTTAGCTAGATGACAGGCGCGGTCAGGGGAGTTCAAAATCTCGTAGTAGAAGACGGAGAAGTTGAGCGCGAGACCAAGGCGGATAGGGTGAGTAGGAGTCAACTCAGTTTGCGCAACATCAGTAGCGTTCTGCACAGTCATGAGTTTCATGGTAAAGTCGCGTTTGAGACAAGGCTTTCTTACTTTGTACGCCTCATGTGCAGCAGTTGCAGCAACCTTGCGCTTCTCGCCAGATGCAAACTCTGCGAGATAACGGTGGTAGTCACCCTTCCTGTAATGATAGTTTACTTAGCATTTGGCCCCTAACAAGACTGTACTCCTGCAAAACAATGGTAACATACATCTTGTGGTAGAAAACTTTTGACTCTCCAGATTCGGCCTTGGGAATGAGGGATTCGTCCAATACGTCAAGAACATCTTGACACACACGCTCCAACTCGGTTTCGATCTTCTGACGGTAGTCGCGGATGGTACCAACATGCTTGTCCGAACCCTTGGATTCCTCCTTCTGCTCAATAGACGAGATTATGCGCCAGGAAGCACGTCGAGTCCCGACCACATTCTTGTACGCGACTGAAAGTAGGTTTCGCTCATCAACGGTAAGTTCACCACCAATCTACATTGAGTATCAATACTATTTAACAAGTTCCTCTTTAACAAGGAGCAACTGCATGAGGCGGTAGTGGTACCTTCGCGACTTCCTGTGAGATGTTTAGCATGTAACTTGATGATCGCAGGTATGGTTACCGACCTTCATATACGTAACCATCTCTGTTGCCATGCCGGATTAGCGTTGCATCCAAAGCGAACCTATATCCATGTAATGGCGCTTACCATCGTAACGCTCAGCTTGCTCACATAGCCTCGCAAGGAAGGTCTTGCTGTTGGGTCATTAGGATCGCCATCACTATGCACGGATAGCAGTATCATGAATGTACCTCTCACGCTATGGGACACAGTATCAAGTCAGTTATCGCAGCCATTTTGTCATTCAACCGCAAATAGACAAATGAAACACATTGTTGTGATATGAACGACAATCTGTTTGATAGGCGCGTCACCAACTTACTTCGCTCGTCATTTTGAATGCAATGACGCTGTTTGTAGCCTGAGATGGGTGTAGTAGAGAAGGATAAGGATGGCTTTGCTATGATTGTTGTGGTTGACAAGTCGCAAAAGGTTTCCAAGGAAGTGAAGTGAGGTTCAGCAGCCTCCGCGAAAAGTTTAGCGACCAATCTCCAAAGCCCCTCGGCCCGAATAGGTAAAGCGTTCGGTCACCTGAGTATCACCAGAAAACAACAAAAAGCTGTCTTGTTTACCTCTGTGCTTTTCACTGGTGGTCCTTACGTATCTATCACAGGAGGCCATTACACGATAGCTGTAGGCCCGCCAACTTAATCGGATTTTTATGCTTCGGTCTGCAACACATCCCTCTTTGCCTGATGTGACATGCGAAGAGACCGAGCCTTTGGGTACCATGCAGTTCTAAGACTATCAGAGTTCTACGAATCCCGCTGTTGAGTGCGGTCATTCCAGGCACTGAGACAGAGACGTTGCCTTGTATGAGAGGTACCTTCCATTATCTTCTGAAAAGCCTTTTGAGAAGAGCAAGAACAAGGGTTCTAGAACCACGATATGTGCAACAATTTCGGGCATTAATTATATGAACATATACCCATACCGCCCTGCCGTTATGACACCAGATTTCCAAGTTCGTTACCATAGATGAGTCATTTTCAAGATGTCATGCCGGTTAAAGAAAGACCTATTCTTCTTGCCTAGGATATCTACATGGGCTACTGGTCAGCAATGAAAGCCCTGGAACGGAGTGAAGGAGTTGGCTCACACATGGGGATACTCAGTAAACAAATGCCTATCTGAATGCTTGCAATTATATAAAACGTCTTCAGTATACCTGCTTTGACCAGCCATGTATAGGCGCTCCAGGTCAAGCCGAAGCTGAACATGTTCTTGAAGATGAGCAGGCAGGTAAAGGCCTCAACGGCAATTTCACCTGGGCCAGGTCAGCACACATGACAGGCTCAAAAGCAAAGATGTTGACTTACGGTGTGCATCCACGATATACAAGGCACTTGCCACAGCTCCCAGCACCATCCCCATTACCTCCAGTGCAAAGAAAAAGTCAGGCCAGAACCAACCATATTTTCCAACTTTAGCAGCCGTAACCCCAAAACCATACAAACCTACGCAGCCAAAGATGAGCTGTGGTATAACCAGCACAATACGGAACTCTGGTTCGTAGACTCCCTTGTTACGCCGGATCATAAGCTTCGTAGACCAATCTGCAAGTACGCCTGCAACGATGAAGCCAAGTATCGCTCCAACGAAGGGGCCGGTGTACATATAGCCGGTCCTTACTTCATCAAACCACAGCTAACATGTGATTAGCAGACGCTTCCTAGCTATGAAGCTAATGCTTACGGGTGGGCCGAGGAAGATTGCAGCGAGTACAACTCCTATCATAACCGTCCAACCAATCAGTGTGCCTTGTATGAGACAGGCCCAAAAGATTGCCGGGTGGAAAAAGAGCGGCAAAGGGCGAAATAAGAGCTTCAGAAAGCTCTCGTCTGTCTTGCGGCCATTGAAAGGCATTAAACTCTGGGCAAAGCTAACTCTGCAGGGGATCGCATCTTGCCCTTGTTGCATTAAGTGACGTTTCCCAATCTTTCCTTGTTGTTTTTCAAACGAAACCGGACCACTTGCATCTGGGCTATCACCGTTTCTAGGCGTGCCGTTAGCGGAGAGCTCATGGCCCCGGCCAGTTTGAATCGTATGTTGGACGGAGTCTTCGCCGATCAAATCCGTATTGAACGAACTGTCCCTTCGGAAAGCTGTTTCAGGGACGAAGAGGAAGATGAGTGGTAGTAATGCACCTGCGAAGATTGCAATCAAATAAAAAGACCATTGCCAGCCTAGTACCGGATGATATTAGTATCATTTGAGAGAATAGTATATAATGAATGACAAACCTATGGTATGAGTGATCTTTCCAACGAGTACCTACACGAACTTTTAGAGCCGAATATAATAGGGAATGATCAGAAGAGAGCGAATGCTTACCGGAGTAAAGAAAGCTCCGCCGAAAAGGGCCAAGTTGGACAATGCCATGCGCTTCCCACGTTCCTGGAGGAATTAAGCATATTTCCGAGACAAAGTCTTCCAAGTGAACCAACATGAACGAAGTATAGGTCGCCAACACTGGCATTCACCAAGGCTTCAAAAGGGGCAAGCCCAACCCCTTGAATGATTCGCGCCCATAATAGACTCTTATAGCTATGCCCACTGGCGCCGCCCCATGCGCTGCTGATAATAATGAGGATGGTTCCCAAGAGGTACAAATGTCTCTTGCCCCAAACCCTTGCTGACGCCACAGATAAGAAGCCTGCTACTCCAACGCCACACAGATGATATCCAGTAGCTAATGCCAGCTGTGTGAAGTCTCGATCGAAGTACAACGACAAGGTAACGGTATTCGCGGCGAGCAACGGGCTCAAGGTCGATGCGATTACTGAGATAACGGATAATATAAGGAGGATCACGTCGCGCTTCCACAATGGCCAATTCTATATTGAATCAGCTAGCATTCCCAAACATGGGGCCCTGTGCTCACCAGAGGATCGTTGGGATCATCACTCGGCTGAGGAACGAGTATGATGGGTACCGGACCACTTCTGTCATACTTCAAGTTGGCGTCGATCTCCCCAGGTCGAGTAGGTCGACTGGCATCGTCAAGGACGTAGGATGTCCCTAAGAGATGCTTATTATCGCAACAGGGTCAATTCTTTTGCAATGCATATCATACCTGGAACCTGCTCCGATCTCGAAGGCTCTAAGACCCCCAGACCCATTGTGCCGATGTTGAGGGCTCAAGGTCTGGACGGTTGGAATACTCAGAAATGGCTTGAATTGTCCCACTGTAGAACAGAATTGTCTCTTAGACCACTTCGAAACATGGTCCCTCTACGGAATTGATGAGATACAAAGATAGCCATATGCCGTGACGAAGTATGGTACGACTCTAGGAAGCCATAAGGCTGAACTACTGACACTGTTATTGGCCGGGAATGGAAGGGTCTCGGATCACTTCTACAATCAAACACGAAGTCACAATCAAAGACAACGATTGGACTCTCTGGAAAGGACTTTGGTTGATTCAATAAATAATGATAATAATACTCAAGACAAGCGTATATCTGAGAGTGGTAAATTGATGTCACTTGTAAAAGATCGATTAATAGCAGTGAAAGAGCCGCTCAGCTTTCTCTTACAGAACAGCCCTGCAGCGGGTTCATCACACAAGTGTGGTCGCTAAGGACCTTAATTCGCTCAAGTCCAAATCTAGAACCCCCTGATACTCTCCTCACAGCTCGTTAAATATCGAAGCACCCCCCGTTTAAAATCCAAGCCTGTTTTAGTTGTATACTGTATCGTCGAAGCAGATCAATAGCTTAACATGAAGCCTGTTCAGTTATCGTTTCTGGCTTTTGCTGCCCTTGGCGCAGCTCAGCTCGCTTCTCTCCCTGATTGTGCTGTAAGTGAAGAAGGTTACATTGTCTTCACAGATGACTGACTCTCGCGCAGAAACCGTGTGCATCAACGTTGCCTCCTGAATGCAATCTTGACGTTGGCTGTATCTGCAGGAATCAGAACTGGATCAGTGGTATCTCATGCTGCGTCAAGACCAAGTGCTCTGAAGCCGATCAGCAAAGTCAGTACCAACTTCTGAAAGCTACCAGATATGCGGATTCGCAAAGGCTAACAACATCTACAGAAACCCAACAAGTTGCCCAGCAACTGTGCGATACGTCAGTCTACCTGTTGACCCAAACCATGTTCCTTGCGCGGCTTCCAAGGCCTACCGTGTGGACGCGTGCTGATGGGTAATAAATATAGTGCCAAAGTCACACTTCCAACCGCGGCCTCTTGTGCGGCGTCTTCGGGCCCGACTGCATCCAGCAGCATCATAATGACCTCGTCGAGTACTGTGGGAGCTGCAGGTGCGGTGACTACTGGAATGAGCACCTCATCAAACGGAACTGCTATGTCTGGTAGGCCAACGATCGCTTCCTTGTTGGTTTATCTATTGTTTCGCATTCTCCCTTTGAGACTTTATGCATTGCACGAGATGTACTTCGATCGCCTCTATTCGTCTCTAGTAGCTCTATCTACTTCAACCTGGAATGAAGCTGACACTTAGGAAAAGGATCATCAACCAACTCGAACTCTCAAGGCTCTTCGACAGGCTCTGCTGCCGGTGGTGCATCGACTGGTGGTTCCTCGGCCACTAGTTCCTCGTCTGGCAGCGCAACTAGCACAAGTCCAGCAGCCGCAAAGGCAACCTCTAATGCTGCTGCTGCGCTCCGAACGCTTGGCTCAGGCATTGGCGCTGTCGGTGCGGCTGTAGCTGCCTTTGCCTTACTTTGAGTCACACCACTTATCGTGTCTTCCTTTGCAGTATATATCTTCGATTAGGTAACATTTTGTAATTGAAATTGCCCCCATTGAGGCTTTAACTATCTTAAAACTGCAATACTCAGTGGGAAATATACACCTAAAGATTCTCGTTCAAACTCAAGGATAGTCAGTTACGGGCGTGAGACAGCATTCTATCTTACGCACCATGCGCGCCTGGTTCGACTGCGTCCGAAACTTGTTTGCCTTCCTGGAACCACCTGAGAACATCCGCGACTAGACGATGGATATCACAGGAATCTCAATGCATTAATTACGTTTTCTTCCGTGGTTTACCAGTCAGTATGAGGGCAAGTGCGGAAGACCGTGGAAGGTTGATAGAATATCGCGGAACAAGTTCGGATATCCTAATGTTGGGCTTGCGATCACGACAACCAAGGGTAGCTTTCATGGGTGTCTTTGGCTTACGAGCTTGGCTGATGACCGCAATCGATGGGTGTGAATAGGCCGATCCCAAAGTCCCAAGGAAGCGTCTTTCACAGTCCACACCCTTAGGATGACAAAAACGCTCAAACGAGAGAACCGACACACTGATGGAGATGGGACTTGAGCAATTTTTGTTGGTACGCTTAAATGAGAACATCGAGGTCATAGATGGCCATGCAGATAACATTAGGGACGTGAAACACTGTAGTCGTTGTTAGCAGACACCAAAGGACTCTAAGAGATATTTTCGAGCTTCGCCCCCACAATGTTAAAATACTATATTTATTTACAAAGTATTCTGGTGGTTTTAGAGCTTCTCTATCTAGACTCAGAACTGGCAACAGGACGGTTTGAGCAGGACAGTGAGGACATGAATGAGTGCATGCTGACAAGATAAGTAAATTCGTATCTCCGTAGAAGATCGCATATTGCCTTTCTAGGGTTCGCTAGAGAAGGGGAAATTACTAGCCTATCAGATGTCCCGTCTCGCTATCAATTGCCCCCCCGCTTAAACCTCAGCCCACCCACCATTGTGCTACGTTGACCCGCGGTAACGGTAAGTCGTATCTCTCACGACTCCAAGAATCCCATCTTTCAATGTCCTCACCGCATCATTCCGGATGGAGCAGCTGCGCGCAAGAGCTCCATGGGCCAAGGAGGCCCGCAAACATGCGCACGACGCCCAATATTGAACCCCCAACACCGGGCCACGGCTTGTGAGAGCCACGAGCGTTCCAGCACCTTCAAATAGCACGTCCTCCTCCTGTTTCAGTCGGAGTATCGATCGTTCTCTGGATATATCGCATTTCTGGCTCTTGAAGTATAAGAAGTATAAGAGAAGGACACACAAAAGCCAACTTCATCCGACGTTGCCTATCTTGGATATATTATACAAGTTCAATTTCTCTGTCGGTGGCGGTACTCGTACCGCAACAGATTGTCTCTATGGCTGAAAACATGGCCGAGAAGGGTTTCAAGAGAGATGGATCGAGCTCATCACCAGGCTCGTCCTTTACAGGCGCTACGCAGCCCGTATACGATGAAGGGGTAGCGCAAAGAGAAAGCTTACCCCGGAGGGTATGGGACAGCTTCAAGCGGGATCCCAATGCATATGCCACACCAAAAGGCGTAGTGGGTGCCAATGGGAAGGTGTTTGATGTCGCGACTGCTGCGCAGGCAACGGCGGATTCGCCCTTGGCGAGGAAGCTCAAGAGCCGGCATCTGCAGATGATTGCCATTGGTGGCTCCATTGGTAAGGGACCTGTGCACATACATCTTGTCAATGCTGATACTTTCAGGCACCGGTCTTTTCGTCGGGTCTGGGAAGGCTCTTGCAAACGGTGGCCCGGCAAGCCTGGTACTCGCCTACGGCCTTATCGGTGTCATGTTGTTCTGCACAGTCCATGCGCTGGGCGAGATGGCCGTCTTGTTTCCCGTGGCGGGTTCATTCTCTGCCTATTCCACCCGTTTCCTGGACCCTGCATGGGGGTTCGCAATGGGCTGGAACTACGCTCTGCAATGGCTTGTTGCTCTGCCGCTTGAGATTGTTGCTGCAGCCATTACTGTCCAGCACTGGCATTCACCCGTCTCGCCTGCTGCCTGGGTTGCTATCTTTCTGGTGCTCATCATAAGCATCAATCTCTTTGGTGTTAAGGGATATGGAGAGGCAGAATTTGTCTTCTCCATTATCAAAGTCATTGCCGTCGTTGGTTTCATCATTCTCGGCATCATTCTCGATGTCGGTGGAGGAATCAACACTCCCTTCATCGGCGGCCGCTACTGGCGCAACCCCGGCGCCTTCAACAATGGCTTCAAAGGCCTCTGCTCTGTCTTCGTCACCGCCGCCTTTGCCTTTGCAGGTACTGAACTCGTCGGCCTAGCCGCCGCTGAAACCGCCAACCCTCGCAAGTCCCTCCCCACGGCTGTCAAGCAAGTTTTCTGGCGTATCTGCCTTTTCTACGTTGTCTCCCTCACTCTCATCGGCCTCCTAGTTCCCTATACCGACTCCCGTCTCGTTGGCCAATCCTCTGCCGACGCCAAGGCCTCCCCCTTCGTTATTGCCATCAACAATGCTGGAATTACAGGACTTGACTCTGTCATGAACGTCGTGATCATGATCGCCGTCCTTTCCGTCGGTAACTCTTCCGTCTACGGCTCCTCCCGAACCTTGGCCGCTCTCGCAGATCAAGGCCAAGCCCCCCGCTTCCTCTCCTACATTGACCGCCAAGGCCGCCCCATCTGCGCCATCATCGTCGCCTCCGCTTTCGGGTTTCTTGCGTTCCTCGCAGCTTCCAGCTCCGAAGACCGCGCCTTCACCTGGATGCAGGCTATCTCCGGTCTTTCCTCCATTTTGACTTGGGGATCTATTTGCCTCGCCCATATCCGCTTCCGCAAAGCCTGGAAAGCACAAGGCCACACCCTCGACCAGCTAGCCTTCCGCGCCCAATCCGGCGTCATCGGCTCCTGGATCGGTTTCGTTTTTAACGTGCTCGTGCTCATTGCACAATTCTGGACTGGCTTCTCCCCTGTAGTTCCTCAAGGTGGACATGCCATCACCGGCGCTAAAGCCCTGACAGAAAACTTTTTCGAAGCATACTTAGCAGCGCCAATTGTTTTGCT
>JAABUR0100009073.1_pt1 | contig 11299 bp, 9 predicted proteins | sample 5560091 | NCBI WGS metagenome assembly JAABUR01 (sample SAMN10711879, study PRJNA513375) | rock metagenome | isolation source: Antarctica rocks | place: Antarctica: Victoria Land, University Valley sud
GCCTCCTCCTCGCCGATGAGATCAACCGAACTCCACCCAAGACCCAGTCGGCTCTCTTGGAGGCGATGCAGGAGCGCCAGGTCACCATCGAGGGGCAGACGTTCCTGCTGCCGACTCCCTTCCACGTCATCGCGACAGCTAACCCAGTCGAGTACGAAGGCACCTATCCGCTCCCAGAAGCGCAGCTCGACCGGTTCTTGATGCGCGTCAGCTTCGGGTACCCGGACACGGCCGGGGAGTGGGAGATCGTCAACCGGCGGCTCGCCCGGCAGCGCGAGGAGCAGGTCCTCTCTGCTGTCACCGACGCGGCAGGCCTAGTCGCCATGCAGGCCGCCGTCGAGACAGTCCCGGTTGACCCCGATGTCAGCCGCTACTGCGTGGCTCTGGCGGCGGCTACCCGGGTCCACCAGCACGTGCTCGTCGGGTCATCACCGCGGGGGGCCCTCGGCCTGACTCTGGCTTCGCGGGCGTATGCAGTCGTACAAAGCCGCGACTACGTCACCCCCGAAGACGTCAAGGCCGTCGCGCACGCCGTTCTCGATCACCGGCTCACCCTTAAGCCCGAGCTGTGGATGAGCAGCGTCTCGACAGCGACAGTCGTCACCAACGTCATGTCGACGGTTGCAGCCCCGTCAGCCCGGGAGGTGCTCGAACGTCGATGAGCGTGCCGGCGAGCCTGCGGCAGTGGCGGCCGACGAACGCTCACGTCCGTGCGGTCGCCGGCGGGATCGCGATGCTCGCGTTGTCTCTCGCCACCCATCGACCCGACCTCGTGGTGATGGCGACGCCCTTGGTCGTGATCGCTGCCTGGGGCACCTTCACCCGCCCCTCGTCGGAGCCGGCCTTGTCGAGTCGGCTGGGGCTGCGGTCGTTACGGGAGGGCGAGTCGACGTACCTGCACTACCGTCTCACCGATACCTCTGGCGTCCACGCTGTCTCGGCGGTCGTCAGGGACTCCCCATGGCTGCAGGTCCAGCCCGTACGCCGTGCGCTGACCGTCCATGTCGACCCCGCGAGTGTCCAGCCCATCGACGTGTCCTTCGGGGTCCGCGCCGTCCGCTGGGGTGAGCACCGGGTCGGGCCGGGCGTCCTCACGTTGACCAGCTGCTGGGGAGCGTTTCGCTGGGGAACGATCCCGATACAGGAGGAGCAGCTGTTGACCCTGCCGGCGCCAGTGACGTTCGACAACCGCGCTCCCAACCCCCACCCGCAGGGCTTGGTCGGGATCAACCGGTCGGCCAGGCCGGGCGAGGGCAGCGAGTTCAACACGATCAGACCATTTCAGGTCGGTGACCGGCTGCGTCGCATCCACTGGCCGTCGTCACTGCGCACCGGCACCCTGAACGTCGCCTCGACGTACGCCGATCACGACAGTCAGGTGCTCGTGATCGTCGACGCCACCAACGACATCGGTCGAAGCGACGGCATCGACGGTGCCGCGAGCACCCTCGACATCACGATTCGCGCAGCAGCGGCGGTAGCAGAGCACTACATCAGGCGCGGCGAGCGGGTGGCGATGCGCATATTCGGCGCTGGCGACCCCACGGTCCACCAAGCAGCCACCGGGCTTGCTCATCTGCGGCGGATGCTTGCTGCGCTGGCCCGCACCGAGCCGGGCGGCTCTTATGAGAAGCAGCAGATCAACGCGCGCTATCGCATTGATCCGGGCACGCTCGTCATCATGATGTCGCCGCTCGTGTCGAGTGCGACGCTGCTACGGGCGTTGGCCCTGGCTCATCGCGGACTCACTCTGGTCGTCGTCGACACCATGCCCGCGACCGTGACGCACGACAACGACGAAGCAGGCTTCGTCGCGCTGGCTTGGCGGATCCGAATGCTGGAACGCAGCGTCGAGATCTCCCAGGTCACCAGCGCGGGCATCCCTGTTGTCGACTGGCGCGGGCCTGGCAGCCTCGACCAGATCCTCCGCGACGTCGGTCGTCGCGCCGCTGCTCCACGGCTGGCGCATCGGTGAGAGGCTTGACGTCGTACCGCACTCCGCTGAGGGAGGCCCCGTCGAGTGGGCCATGGTCTCGTGTCGTGTTGCGCGTCCTCGTCGTCGGGGCGGCTCTCGTAGGGATGCTCGGTGTGCGCTGGACGGGCGCCGAGCCGCACGTGTTCCTCAGCCTGGTGGTGGCCGCACTCGCTGCCTACACGTCGACACGGCCGGACTCCGCTTTCGGCGCGCTGGTGGTGGGCGGCATCGTGCTCCACTGGTTCTTCGCTACCGATGAGGCTGCATTGGCTTGGTCGGTGATTCCTGCGCTGTGCCTCCTGGGCGTGCACGCTGGCCTCGCCGCGTTGTCGGTGTCGTCGCCTTGGTCCTCGCTGCCGGGGCCGTTCCTGCTCCGTTGGGCCACCCACGCGAGCGCGGTCGGCTTCGCCACTGCCGGCGTCTGGACCTCGGCGTTGTCGCTAGGCGGCCTTGACTGGCCCGGTCACGTGCTGCTGACGGCACTCGGCTTCGTCGCCCTGGTTGCGGTCGCGGTCGTGTTCGGTCAACGCGCCGTCCCTGGTGATTCGTCCGACTGAGCCCCGCCAAAAGACTCCGCGTTGAGTCGGACAAATCCACGAGCCGGACCGAAGACAGAACTCAGGGCCCGATCGGGGAGGGAGGGATGATCGGGCCCTGAGATGCCCGGTGCTCATGCAACACCGGGGTGAGAAGAGCACCGCCAATATCCATGCGCGGTGACCTCTCGGTTCACCTGGACAACGAGTGCACGCTCGGTGGGTTACGCCTCCAGCCGAAAAACTTCGCTCGTCACTAGACTGGCTCCCCCAGCCGGTTGAGCCGGCGTTCCGCCAAACGTGAGAGGCCGCGGTTGACCCCCGATCACGACCTGGTGCTGGTGGTCGACTTCGGCGCGCAGTACGCGCAGCTGATCGCCCGCCGAGTCCGAGAGGCTCGGGTCTACTCCGAGATCGTGCCCTACTCGATGCCGGTCGACGAGATGCTCGCCCGCAAGCCCACGGCGATCATCCTCAGCGGGGGGCCGCAGTCGGTGTACTCGCCAGCCGCACCGCAGCTCAGTCGCGACATCTTCGACGCGGATGTGCCGGTCTTCGGCATCTGTTACGGCTTCCAGGCGATGGCCGCGGCGCTCGGCGGCGAGGTACGCCGTACCGGTGTGTCGGAGTTCGGGCGCACCGACATCGAAGTCATCGAGCACGGCACCCTGTTGACCGGAGTACCCGGTAGTCATCGCGCCTGGATGAGCCACGGGGACGCGGTGGCTGTTGCGCCACGGGGTTTTGTCGCGCTGGCCGAGTCGGTGGGCGCCCCGGTGGCGGCGTTTGAGTCGGTCGAGCGCAAGATGGCCGGCGTCCAGTGGCATCCGGAGGTCCTGCACACCGAGCATGGTCAGCACGTGCTCGAGCAGTTCCTTGTCGACATCGCGGGCTGTCGTCAAACCTGGACGATGGTCAACGTCGTCGAGGAGCAGCTCGAGTCGATCCGGCTGCAAGTGGGGGACAAGCGGGCCATCTGCGGCCTCTCTGGCGGCGTCGACTCGGCGGTGGCGGCTGCCCTCGTCCAACGGGCCATCGGCGATCAGCTCACCTGCGTGTTCGTCGACCATGGGTTGCTGCGCAAGGGTGAAGCCGCGCAGGTGGAACACGACTTCGTTGCCGCCACCGGAGTCTCCTTGCGCGTCGTCGACGCGTCAGCGACCTTCGTGACGGCTCTCGACGGGGTGAGCGACCCGGAGGAGAAACGCAAGATCATCGGCCGCGAGTTCATCCGCTCGTTCGAGGGCGCCGAGCGCGAGATCGTCGCCGCGGCGGGTGCCGTCGGCGAGCGCGTCGAGTTCTTGGTGCAGGGGACGCTTTACCCCGACGTGGTGGAGTCCGGTGGCGGCGCCGGGGCGTCGATCATCAAGTCGCACCACAACGTTGGCGGTCTACCTGACGACCTGCAGTTCAAGCTCGTCGAGCCGCTGCGGACACTCTTCAAGGACGAGGTGCGCAAGGTCGGGGTCGAGCTGGGACTACCGCCGGAGATCGTCTGGCGGCACCCCTTCCCCGGCCCGGGCTTGGCGATCCGCATCGTCGGAGCGGTGACCAAGGACAGGTTGGAGACGCTGAGGGAGGCAGACGCGATCGCGCGCGAGGAGCTGACGAAGGCGGGGCTCGACCGCGAAATCTGGCAGTTCCCCGTCGTGCTGCTCGCCGACGTGCGGTCGGTAGGTGTGCAAGGCGACGGCCGGACCTACGGCCACCCGGTCGTACTGCGGCCAGTGACGTCCGAGGACGCGATGACCGCGGACTGGGCCCGGCTGCCCTACGACGTTCTCGAGCGCATCTCCACCCGCATCACCAACGAGGTACGAGCGGTCAACCGGGTCACGGTGGACGTCACCAGCAAGCCCCCCGGCACCATCGAGTGGGAGTAAGTCGCCACAGCTGCTCCGGTCCACTTCGTCATCGGCGCTGGTGCTGGGCCAAGGTGTGCGTGATGTTGCGTGTGCTTGTGTAGAGTTCCCGATAACTCCCGTACAGGGCGGTGTAGACCTCCGCGGTCTCGGGATGCGGTTCGCGCACCTCCTTCACTGGGTTCCAGTTCTTGATCGAAAGTTCCTCAAGAGCCCGCGCCGCCAGAAAGGCCCCGCCATAGCTGGCACCAATCGTCTGTGACGGGATCACCTGCTCACGGCCAGTAATGTCGGAAATGATTTGCGTCCACAGTCGTCCCTGGGTGCCGCCTCCCACTGCGACGATGCGCTGAACGTCACCACCTGCGGCCTCAATGGCCTCGATGTTGTGGCGAACCCCGAAACCGATCGCCTCTAGCGCGGATCGGTAGAGGTCTCCGCGTGTGTGCGAGAGCGTGAGACCGGCTAACACGCCGCGTGCCTGCGGATCCATCACGGGAGTGCGCTCGCCGGCAAAATAGGGGAGCATCAACAAGCCGTTGGCGCTCACGCCGGACTCCTCAGCGAGGCGGACCAAAGTGGCGTAGTCCGAGTCGCCGAAAAGGTCCCTCAGCCAGCCGGTGATGGCTCCCGATGTCGACATCCCGCCGGCTAGGCTTCTGGTGTCCGGCAGCGCGCCCATCGTTCCCCACAACGACGGGCTGGTGACTTTCTCCCGGACCGTGTTGACCAGGAACATCGTCGTTCCGTACATCAACATGAGGTCCCCGACGCTGTGCGCGTCGACGCTGACCGCCTCCGCCCACGCGTCAACGGTGCCAGTGGTCACCGGCGTGCCCGACGGGATGCCCGTGAGCTCGGCGGCTACGGACGTGACGGTTCCGGAGACCTCGCCGGACCAGCGCAGGGGCGGCAGATCGATCTTCGGACAGATGTCGTCGACCCACGGCTGAAACCAGGTGCACTCGTCGATGTCGTAGAGCGGTGTGCACTGGCTTGCCGAATGATGGTCCAAGACATACTCACCGGTAAGCCTGTAGACGAGCCACGAGCTCGGCATGAAGAACCGCCGCGCCGCTGCGAAAACCTGTGGCTCCTCGTCGGCGATCCAGGCGATCTTTGCACCGCCTGCCTGCGTCGACAGCGACGATCCGCAGCGCTCGCGCACCGTCTCGTCGCCGTACCGGGTTGTCAGCCGCTCTATCTGCGCAACCGACCTGGTGTCGACGCCGTACAGAATTGTCGGCCGAAGGGGTGTGCCGGCCTCGTCGGTCACCAGCACGCACGGCCCCATGCCACTCACCCCGACCGCGACGATCTCCGCCTCCTGTTTGCTCAAGAGCTCCCGGCTCAGCGAGACGAACTCGTCCCACCACACGTGAGCTGGCATCTCGACATAACCGGGCCGGGGCCGGTCAACGGCATGCTCACGAACGGCGCAGGCAAGTACCCGCCCAGCGAAGTCGACGAGTACCCCTTTGCTGCTTGACGTGCCGATGTCGACGCTCAACACTGCTGTTGTCATGCGGTCCACTATTGCCGGATCGAACTCGCGCTCCGGTGGAGCGGCGAAGACGCATGACCCATGGTCGAATCGCGTGCGACGAGTCGGGGCTCGAAAACAACGTGCGGTTGACGGACTGTCCCTCCGGTCAACTTGGTGATGATCAGTTGTGCAGCCTTGCGACCCATCTCATATGCGGGCTGCCGTATGGACGTGAGCGGGACGATGACCTGTTGAGCGAACTCATTGTCGTCGTATCCGACGATCGCTATGTCCTCAGGAACGCGTACGCGGGCTCTCACCAGGACCTGCATGATGCCGATCGCGAGTAGGTCGTTGGCGGCGAAGAGAGCGGATGGTCGTTTTGTGGCCTCAGATGCCAACAGCTGCTCCGCGATTCGGCACCCAGCCGCCACCGTCAGATCAAGCGGCTCGAGGACAGCCAGCTCGACCGGTGCAGTTGACTCGGCGGTGGCTTTCGTCGCGCCGTCCAGCCGGTTACGGACTTGGGTGACGGCATTCGGGTCACCGACGAAGGTAACCCGGCGGTGGCCCTGGTCGATGAGATGGCTCATTGCGAGCCAACCGCCCCGCACGTCGTCCAACGAGACCGACATCGAGCCCGTATCCGGGCTCGGTTGGTCCAGCATGACGCTGGGTATCCCGCTCAGTCGCAGGTCGGCGAGCCTCGCCGTCAGGTCTCCCCGCGGTACGACAATGATCCCCTCCACGCGTCGCTCTGCGAAGAGGTCAAGATAGGCCTCTTCCCGCTCAGTCTGGCGGGCGCTGTTGGAGATGAAGATTGCCCATCCCCGACCGAACGCCCAGTCCTCTACACCGCGCGCCATCTCGGTAAAGAACGGATTCCAGGCGTCAAGTAGCAACAAGCCGAGGGTTTTCGATCTGCCGGCTCGCAATTGCCGAGCAGACTCGTTGCGGACGTAGCCGAGGCGGCGTACCGCGTCTTCGACCCGGAGGCGCTTGACGTCAGTGACTCTCTCGGGATGGTTGAAAACGTTCGAGACGGTTCCGGGCGAGACACCGGATTCTAGTGCGACGTCTTTCAGGCTCGCCTGCCTCCCTCGCGGGGGGACAAGGGGCCGCCGGTTGTCCGAAGGGGGCTGGCCGGCGGGCATTGACACCAGGCAAGCGTAGCCCTTAGCGTGGCTTTAGAACGATTCAAAAGTCGTTCCTGCTTGATTCTGCACGGTGGTGCGGGTGGTCGTCCACCCGAAGGGAAGGTCGGTCGGTGCGAGACCGAGAGGAGGACGGATGCCTAATCGTGCGGCAGTCATGACTGAGTTGGGCAAGCTCTCCATCGAAGAACGACCGGAGCCGACACCGGGGCCGCGGCAGGCCGTCGTCCGCATAGAAGCTGTGGGGGTCTGCGGTTCGGACACGGCGTACTTCAAAGTTGGAAGAATCGGCGACTACGTCGTCGACGGGCCTCTTGTGCTGGGCCATGAGGTCGCTGGGCAGGTAGTCGACGTGGGCCCCGAGGTGTCGCAGGTCTCTATCGGTGACCGGGTTGCGATCGAGCCTGGCACGCCGTGCCGTGACTGCCGCGAATGCATGGCTGGTCGCTATCACTTGTGTCCTGACTTGGTGTTTCTCGCAACCCCGCCCTACGACGGAGCACTGCTGGAGCGACTCACCATCGACGAGCGGAATCTCTTCGTCATCCCCGACGAGATGTCGTACGAGCAGGGTGCCCTCCTCGAGCCGCTTTCGGTCGGCCTGTGGGCCTGCCAGCGAGCCAACCTCAGCGCAGGCGACTCGGTCCTGGTGACTGGTGCCGGCCCGGTGGGGTTGCTCGCCGCCTCGGCGGCACGAGCTCTCGGAGCGGCCGCGGTCACTATTACTGACCTGTCCGACTTCCGGCTCGGTTTGGCCGAGTCGATGGGCTTCGCAACCGAGAAGGCCGACGACCCTTCGGAGCAGGCGTTCGACGTGCTACTCGAGTGCTCTGGTGCACCCGGCGTCCTCGCCGCTGGGTTATGCCGGCTGCGTCCGGCGGGACGCGCGGCAGTCGTGGGAATGTCCAAGGAAGAAGCCATCCCTCTCCCTCTGTCTCAGCTCAACCCGCAAGAGCTCACGATCAACCTCGTTAACCGGTACTCCCACACCTGGCCGCTGGCCATCGAGCTGGTCTCGTCCGGACGAATCGACGTGACGCCGCTAATCACGCATCACTTTTCCTTGCACCAGACTGAGGAGGCGCTCACACTGTCGAGCCGAGTGCCGGATGCCGTCAAAGCCGTGATCCACCCCCAGCGGTGAACGCTCATGCCCCGCCGGAGCGCGACATACCGCGACCACCATCCATGACAGAAGAGGGGTAGAGATGCACATCGGTTGTCACGGCTCGGTCTGGACTGGCAAGTTCGACGAGGCTGGGCTGCAGACAGCCGTGTCCCGGACCGCCGCGGCGGGCTTTGACCTGCTCGAGATCCCCCTCATGGATCCGGATGGCTTCAACGTGCGGGCGGCTATCCGACTGCTCCAGGACCACGGGCTCGCCGCAACCGCTTCCCTCGGCTTGTCGGACCGAACCGATATCTCCAGTGAGGACACTGCTGTCGTCGCGGCAGGTGAAGCGCTTCTGGAAAAGTGTCTCAGAGTGGTTAGCGACGTCGGGGGCACACATCTGGTAGGCGTCATCTACTGCGCCATGAAGAAGTACATGGAGCCTCCGTCGCCGTTAGGGACACAGCACAGCCTCGACACCATCGGCCGGTTGGCCGCGCGCGGCCAGGAACTGGGTGTCGCGCTTGGGATCGAGGTGGTGAATCGATACGAAACCAATCTCGTGAACACCGGGCGTCAGGGCCTCGAATTCGTTGAGAAAGTCGGCCACGACAACCTGTGTGTCCACCTTGATAGCTACCACATGAACATCGAGGAGTCCGACATGTTCTCCCCGGTCCTCGCCTGCCGTACAAGGCTGGGTTATGTTCACATCGGTGAAAGCCACCGAGGCTACCTTGGGTCGGGGACGGTCGACTTCGACGGCTTCTTCCGGGCCCTAGCACTCGTGGGCTACGACGGCCCCGTCGTCTTCGAGTCCTTCTCCTCCACCATCGTGCACGAGGATCTCAGCCGCATGCTGGGGATCTGGCGCAACCTCTGGAACGATCCTGATGACCTCGCCATGCACGCCAACAGTTTCATCCGCAGCCAGCTGCAGTCGGTTGCCTCGACCGGCATGCAATGACCGTCCACAGCTGCGGACGCCTGACCATGGTGAGGAAATCGCAACGATAAGCATCGACAGACGGAATACCCACAGCCAACCAATACAGGAGTTCAGATGATAAGTTCCCGCAAAGGTACCCTGACAACCGCATCGGTGTTCGCTGCTTCGCTAGCTCTGCTCACAAGCGCGTGTTCGAGCAACTCCGAGACCTCAAGTGGGGGTGACGGCGACAGCGCTGGAGGCGCAAGTGGCACTGTCGCGTTCCTGATGCCAGACCAAGGTTCTACACGCTACGAGGAGCACGATCGGCCCGGCTTCGAGAAGCGGCTCGGCGAGCTGTGCCCCGACTGCACGATGTTGTACAACAACGCTGACGCGGACGCGGCAAAACAGCAGCAGCAGTTCAACTCCGCTCTCACGCAGGGTGCGAAGGTCATCGTGTTGGACGCAGTCGACACGGAGGCGGCGGCATCGCTCGTGCAGTCGGCGAACTCGCAGGGCGTAAAAGTCATCGCATACGACCGACCGATTCCTTCGACACCGGCCGACTTCTACGTGTCGTATGACAATGAGCGAATCGGGGCCCTGATCTCGGAGTCGCTGGTCGACCATCTGGAGGAGACCGGCGTGTCGCCAAGCGACGGAGGGCTCCTAGAGGTGAACGGGTCACCGACCGACGCGGCTGCAGGCCTGATCAAGGACGGCATACATAAAGGTCTGGAGAGCGGCGACTACAAGACGCTGGCTGAGTACGACACGCCCGATTGGACGCCGACAAAGGCACAGAACTGGGTCAGTGGTCAGATCTCCCGCTTCGGTCCGCAGATCAAGGGAGTCGTCGCTGCCAACGACGGGACGGGAGGCGGTGCAATCGCTGCCTTCAAAGCCGCCGGTATGAACCCGGTCCCGCCGGTGACGGGAAACGACGCGACTGACACTGGACTTCAGCTCGTTATCTCAGGCGACCAGTACAACACCATCTCCAAGCCCAGTGAGGTCGTGGCTGGTGCGGCGGCAGAAGCCGCAGTGGCCTTCATGAACGGGGAGACTCCGGAGGGGAAGACGGAGCTGTTCGGAACTCCCAGCGAACTCTTCACCCCCCTCGTCATCACGCAGGAGAACATTAAGGCCGAGATCTTTGACAAGGGGATCGCGGAGGCATCGACCATCTGCACTGACGCCTATGCGGACGACTGCGAGAAGCTAGGCATTAGTTGAGCCACGACAACTGTCCAGGACCGGTGCAGGATCGCCGGTCCTGGGCACTGGTCGATCCGCCATCTCGATATTGAGGCCAACGTGACATCTATGACATCGGCTCCCGACCGTCCGCGAGACGAGGTGCTGAACCTGCGCGGCATCTCCAAGTCATTCGGCTCGGTCAACGCGCTCACAGAAGTAGACCTCGTTGTCGCCGCCGGCGAGGTCGTAGCAGTTGTGGGAGACAACGGTGCCGGGAAGTCGACGCTCGTCAAGGTGCTCGCCGGCGTGCACCGGGCAGACGCAGGGGAGATCCGGATCAACTCAGAACCGGTGGAGATCACCGAGCCCCGGGTCGCCATCTCCCTTGGAGTAGCCACGGTGTTTCAGGACTTGGCGCTCTGCGAGAACCTGGATGTCGTCGAAAACTTGTTCCTCGGCCGGGAGATGTCTCCGGCGCGACTCAACGAGGTAGAGATGGAGGTTCGTTCTTGGGGCCTGCTGCGTGAGCTTTCGGCAAGGATCCCTACGGTCCGGATCCCCGTGGCATCGTTGTCGGGAGGTCAGCGGCAAACGGTGGCAATCGCACGCTCCCTGCTCGGTGACCCGACGCTCATCGTCCTAGACGAGCCGACGGCTGCGCTGGGCGTGGCGCAAACCGCAGAGGTACTCAGCCTGATAGAACGCCTCCGGGAAAGGAAGCTGGCCGTCATCATGGTGAGTCACAACATGGAAGACGTACGCGCCGTGGCCGATCGGGTCGTCGTATTGCGGCTGGGCAAGAACAATGGAGTGTTCGACATCGAGTCGGTCTCTTCTGAAGACATTGTGGCAGCTATCACTGGGGCCTCGGACAATGTCGTATCGCGCCGAGCGAATCTGCGCGCTCTGCGAGCTGGTAGCGGCGCGAGCGAGGACGGGAGCCAGACATCATGAGTCAGCTCGAGAAGGCCGAACCGATTGCCCTTGACCGCCAAGACGAACGTCTGCAGCAGTACACGGGGGTCGGTGGCGCTTTCAGAGCGA
>JAABUR0100009078.1_pt1 | contig 11295 bp, 11 predicted proteins | sample 5560091 | NCBI WGS metagenome assembly JAABUR01 (sample SAMN10711879, study PRJNA513375) | rock metagenome | isolation source: Antarctica rocks | place: Antarctica: Victoria Land, University Valley sud
ACTTTGATGATGACGAGGAGCTGCTCCAACTGGTGAAACGCCTGGTCGGACCGCTCGGCCGCCGGTTAGACGAGTCCTCTCCCATGGTGGATGCGCGGCTGCCGGACGGCTCCCGACTCAACGCCGCTATTCCGCCCGCGACGACTCGCTGGTGCAGCCTCACTATCCGGAAGTTCATCCTCCGCGCCCAGTCCCTGGATCAGTTGGTAACGCTCGGCACCCTGCCGCAGTCTGCCGCTCAGTTCCTGGACGCGGCGGTGCAGGCCGGTATCAACATCCTGGTCAGCGGCCCAACCGGCAGTGGGAAGACTACCTTTCTCAATTGTCTGGGCGCCTCCATTGCCTCCCTCGATGAGCGCGTGGTAACGGTGGAGGAGGTCGCGGAGCTGCAGCTGGAGCGGCAACTGCCGGACTGCGTGGGCCTCCAGGCCCGGGCCGGCAATGTCGAGGGGGTGGGAGAGATTCGCATCCGCGAACTGGTGCGCAACGCCCTCCGGATGCGACCCACTCGCATCGTGGTGGGCGAGGTTCGTGGCGCCGAGGCGCTCGACATGCTGCTGGCCATGAACAGCGGCCACGAAGGATCGCTCACCACCATCCACGGCAACTCGCCGCGCGACGCCCTCGACCGTCTGGCCACGCTAGCCATGATGGCCGAGGAGCGCCTCTCCGGTGAGGCCCTCTCCAAGATGACGGCCCACACCGTCGAATTGGTCCTGCAGCTGCGCTTCGAGCCGCGCACGGGCCGCCGTCGTCTGGTCAGCATCTTCGAGGTGACGGGACTGGAAGGCGATGTCATCACGGGTCAGGACCTGTGGATCTTTGACCCGTCGCGCGATCGGCTGGCCTGGAGCGGAATCCAGCCCCGCTGCCTGCAGGCGATGGCGGCCAAGGGCATTTCGTACAGCCTGCCCTTAGCGACGGAGGTGATGGGTTGAACGACGCGACGCACCTGCCAGATATGGACACTCGCGACCAGGGTGTACGAGCCCGCCAGCTCACGGCCAAGTCACGGCGTCGTCACGCTCAACTCACACCAAAGTCACAGGTGGTCCGTAGGGTGAAGGTCAGGAGGGCCACGACATGATCCCGCTGCTCCTCTCCGTCGCCTTTGGCGGAGGGATCTATCTCCTGTATGACGGCCTCACCAGGCCGCGCCGGGCCACGAGGACCGCTGGCAGGTTCCATCGCGTCGAGGAGTTCCTGAGTCAGGCCGGCCTGCACGAGGTCCGGCCCCGGGACTTTGTGGTCTTTTCGGTGGGCACGGCCCTCGCGGGCGGTCTTGTCGCCCAGCTCCTCCTGGGATGGATCGTCGTCAGCTTCCTGGTGGTGGGGCTGGGGTTGATCGGCCCGCTCCTCTACTACCGCCATCGACGAGATCGGCGACGAGGGCTGCTGCAGGATGCGCTGATCGAGGCCACCGGGCAGCTACGTGACACGATCCGGACCGGTCTCTCCGTTCAGAACGCACTGCTCGCTCTGGCTCACAGTGGGCCGGAGTCGCTGCGTCCGGAGTTCGTGCGTCTGGCCCGAGAGATCCGGCTGCTGGGCTTCGAGCCAGCCATGACGGCGATGCGGGAGCGGTTGGCCGATCCGGTCTACGACGTGGTGGCGGCAAGTCTCCTGCTCAATGACCGGCTGGGTGGCCGGAACGTCAGCCAGGTGTTGGACCGGCTGGCGCAGGCCACGCGAGCTGAACTGCGAGTTCAGCAGGAGCTCCGGGCCTATCAAGCCAAGAACGTCGTCTCGGCCCAGATTGTCGCTGCCGTCCCGCTGGTGGTGCTGATTGCGATTCGCGCCGTCAATCCCGCCTACCTGGCTCTGTTTGACGGAGTGCCCGGTCAGCTACTCCTGGCGGGGTGTGCCACCAGCGTAGCCATTGGATACGCCGGCATGCTGTGGATCACGCGCCTTCCGGGTGAACAAAGGGTGCTGCAGTGATGACCATGATCGCCCTGGCCTTTGATCCCAGCGTCCTCCAGCTGCACCTCCTGGTGTGGCCGGTCCTCTTCGGGTTGGGCGCCTATCTGCTCCTGACCGCCCAGCCCGTCGGACGTCCCAAGCCGGATTTAGGCAAGCGACTGCGCCGGCTCGATGTCGACGAGCGCATCCGGGCCGAGATCCACCGACAGGATGCACGGCCCATCTTCGCCTCGCGGCTTCTGGAGGGAATGCTGCGGCCGGTCCTGGATGACCTGGGACGCATCATCCGTTCCATCCTGGCCCGCTTCGGGCTGGCGGGTGGCCGGGAACTGGAGCGCCGGCTGGCCGTCATCCGGCCAGGGGTTGAGCTGCCGCAATTCTTCGGCGAGAAAGTGGCCTCCGCCCTCCTCGGGCTCACTCTCTTGCCGCTGATGAACGGTTTCGGCATCCACCCCTTCGGCGTCTGGCCGGTCTGGGTCTGGCTGGGTGGCTTTGTCGCCGGCTTCCTGCTGCCCGATTGGGACCTGGATCGCCGCATGGCACAGCGCCGGACCCTGATGGTCATGGAACTTCCCATCCTGCTCGACATGCTGACCATCGCTACCTCGGCTGGGCTGGCGTTGGAGCAGGCCCTGGGACTGGTGGCGCGGCAGAGTCACGGCGCTGTGGCGCAGGAACTTCAGCACACGGTCCGCGAGCTGGCTCTCGGCCGGGGCTCGGTGATCGAGGTGCTCGATGCCATGGCCGAGCGCAACAGTGTTCCGGAGCTCACGACCTTCGTCGGACAGTTGCATGCCTCGCACCAGCAGGGTATTCCCCTGGCTCAGACGCTGGCGACACAGGCCGAGGCACTGCGCGAGCAGAAGCGACTGCGCATCGTGGAGGAAGGCGGCACGGCGACGGTTCGTATGATCCTGCCGGTCGCCCTTTTCATCCTGCCGGTGCTCTTCGTGATGCTGCTGCTGCCGGCAGGGCTCGAGATGCTGCACCTGGGTGGGTAGTGATTGCTCGGCGTCATGCCGGGCCACGTAGAAAGGAGAGATCAGAGATGTGGCTCAAAACGGAGATAGTGAAGATCGAGGGGAGGCTGCTGTTACTGGCCGTCGACTTGGCGCTGTGGTGTCACGGTCTACGCCGGCAGCTCGCAGGTCAGGCCGGTCAATCCATGGTCGAGTACGCCATCGTGGTGGCGCTCATCGCGATCATTGCCATGGCCGGTGTTCAGGCCTTCGGCCACGGAGTGCAGCAAGTATTCCAGCATTTGCTCTCGAAAATCCAGAGTATGGGGAGCTGAAGGACGTGACCGATCTGCTCCCTGGAATCCGAGGGCGAGGCGAGCACGGCCAGGCGCTGGTCGAGGTCGCGGTCGCCTTCCCGGTTCTCCTCATCGTCGCTCTGGTCCTGGTGCAGTTCGCTCTCTTCTATCAGGCAGAGGGCGTGGTGACGGGGGCGGTGCAGGATGGCGCCCGCCTCGCGGCGGCGCAGGACAGCACGCTGGGTGATGGCGTGACGCACACCCAGGCCCTGCTGCAGGCTGGCCTGGGCCGGAGTGCCGGCCAGGTCGCAGTGCAGGGGAGCGACGGCGGAAGTACTGTCACAATCCAGGCCCAGGGCCGTCTGCGGCTCATCATTCCCTGGATCGGCTCCGCGAGTCTCCCCTTGCAGGCGCGATCCACCATCAGCAAGGAGCGGTTCCGTGTGGGCCCAGGCGGCTAAGCATAGAGTTCATACGTCCACTCAACCCTCGAAGAATGAGTGCGGCCAGGCGCTGGTGGAGGTGGCGCTGGTGATCCCGGTCCTCCTCCTTCTCGCCTTCGGTGTGGTTGCCGTGGGGCGGGTGACCGACGCGCAGATGGGTGTGAGCGCAGTCGCCCGTGAGGCAGCACGCGCGGCAGCCCTCGCCAATGATCCGGGAGAGGCAGCCAGCCAGGGTGTGACCCAGGGGCAGGAGGTTGCCGCCGGTTACCACCTCGGCGACGGCTCGCTCCAGCTTGCCGTCAATGCAGGCGACTTCACGCGCGGTGGGACGGTACAGGCATCCGCTCGCTACACGGTCTCGCTCGGCGATCTTCCCCTCCTCGGCTGGGCGCACATCACGGTCGGCAGTACTCACCTCGAGCGCATCGATCTCTATCGCAGCTTCTGGCCGACTGGAGCAACGCCATGAAGCACCTGGTTCGGCGCGCGGCACATCACCCGGCGTTGTTCCACCGATCCGAAGCCGGACAGGCTCTGGTCTGGGTGGCCGTCATGCTGCCGCTTTTTCTCTCGGTAATTGGCCTCTCCATTGATGCCGGGACCGTCTTCGACGCCCGGCGGGAACTCCAGAACGTCGCGGACTCGGCGGCTCGGGCCGGCGCCATGCAGATCGATCAGAATGCCTATCGGGCCAGTTCCGGCGCGACGGTCGTGCTCGATCCAGCGACTGCGCGCCAGGCGGCCGCCCAGTACATTAGCAGTCGGGGTGCCGGATTTGCTGCAACAATTGATGTTAAGCCGCAGGGCATGGTAGTGCAGGTGAGTCGGAGCGTGCCGACCAGCTTCCTGCGGCTGGTTGGTATCGGGACCGTACGGATCAGTGCCACGGCGCCGGCTGCGCCACGCTTCGGCATCCAGAGCGAGAACCGCTAGCGAGAGGAGATAGACATGGGCAAGACGACCGCAGGGATCAATCCGCAGCCCGGGCACCGAAGGCCGTTCTGAGTGGTCGGCCTGCTTCTGCTCGGCGCCGTGGTTGTCGTCCTGGTCTTCGCATTCGTTTCGAGTCATCATTTCCGGTCGCACGTCGGCATCGAGTCCGGGGCGCGGACGCCGGTGAGAAGCTCCTCGCCCCGTGGTGCTAACACGGGAGGAGGCGCCGCGGCCACCGCTCAGTCGACGGTCTCCGCAACACCCACGTCCGTTCCCACGCTACAGCCGACCCCGACGCTCAGTCCGCGGCAGCAAGTAATGCAGGCCTATCACCGCTACTGGCGGGACTACCGCCAGGCGCTGTACACGTTGACTACGTTCCGCATGTCTCGTGCGGCGGCCGGAAACGAACTGCAGCGCGTGGAATCAGAGGTCGCAGGGTTCAAAAAGCGCGGTTACGCGGTTCGCGTTCGAGTAACCCATCATGCGCTCATCGTGTCTATCACAGGCGATACAGCCACCGTCTATGACGAGGTTCTGAATCGCAGTTATGCAGTTGACCCGTTGACCAAACAACACGGCCAGGGATCGAGCCAGGCGGACCGAGAAAAGAACGTGTACTCTCTGCAGAAGTTTCACGGCGTGTGGAAAGTGACGAAGGTACTCCGCCAGGGAGGATAGAACCCGTGCTACCGTTTCGATGTATCTCAATATGCTTCGGATTCCTTGTGGCCGCCGGTATGTTCCCAACGTTGACGGACGCCAGCGGACGTGGGGGATTCCACGTCCCGCTTGGCCAGAATGAAGGCCATACCTCCTACTCAGCAACGATCACGACCACCGGCCGCGGCGTCTGGATCGCCGTCCGCACCCGGCAGTCCTACTCCGGGTCGTACACCGTTCCCAGCAATGCGTCGAGCGCTTCCTATGATTACGGAGCGGCCGCGGGAGCGGCCTATAACCAGACGGGCTCGGGATCGGGAAGTGCATCGGCCTCGAATATCGCTCGAAGCTGGCGCAACGGGGCCGGCGAGCCCTACTACCAAACAACCAGCGGGCAGGTCTACCATCTGGCCGGCGTCAACATCGGGTCAGCCAGCGCAGGTCCAAGCGGCTGGTTCACGGTCGGGATGCGGCAACACCCCGGGACAGTCCCGGAAGCTCTCTCTGTCAATGGCAAGCTCCAGGGCATCGTCTGGGTTCCGATCGGGGCGGCTGGAGGTGCTCTGCACTGGGGCACCCCACCGTCCGGAAACGGGAACGCCACTGCCCAGGCTCCGATCGTGATCGATCCACGGGCGGTGGCGGCCAATGTGCTTCAGCACATCCCCCTGCCCAACGTGCAACTCCGCATGAACCCGTCTCTCGGCCTGGTAGCTCTGCCCGGGTGGTTCTGGGCCGAGGGATATAACGGTGCACCCTTCGGAGGCGCCGCCAGCGTGTCGGGGCTCACCGTTGCGGTCCAGGTCCAGTCGACCAGCTATACCTGGAGCTTCGGCGATGGTACAACGTTGGTGAGCCAGGATCTGGGCCAGCCCTATCCCGCGCCGTCGGATATCCAGCATACCTACCAGTACAGCTCACTCCACTTCCCGGCTGGTTTTCCGGTTCACCTGACCATCCAGTACGCAGCAGCATACTCGGTCAATGGGGGAGCCAGCCAGCCACTGTCGTCAATGTCCCGAACCTATGTGGCAAGCTACCGGGTCCAGGAACTCCAGTCGGTGCTTACGAATCGGTGAGCCGCTCAGGAGCCAGGGTGTGCAGAGGATGATCTCCGTAGATGACGAGCAGCGCCGGCCGAGCTATCTCGGCCTGGCCGGGCTGCTGGTCGGCCTCCTTCTGGGCGCGGTCGTACTCTACGCAACGGGACCGCCCCATCTGCCGGCGCAACTGCCCGATTGGAGTGTGGCCGGCGCCACCTTGCGTGGGTCCTCCTTGCCGCTCGGTCTGCTGGCATACATCCTCTCGATGACTGCCTGGGCTGTCTGGCTCTGGATCGTCGGGTTGCTCCTCCTCCGCGTGCTGGTGCTTGCAATCGACGCCATGACCCATGGCGCCGCCTGGGTCGCCGACCTCCGTGCCGTCTCCGACCGCGTCACCTTACCGATTGTCCGACGGGCCGTCGACGGCGCGCTGGTGGCGATGGTTGTGGTGAATGTAGCCAGCCGCACCGTTTCAGGGGCAGCAGCTGCCTCGCCGCCCATAGCCACGTCTTCCCATGTCACGGCTATACGCCCCCACGCGACCGCGCCCGGGTCAGACACGGCCACTCGCAACGGTCAGAGGCCTCAAGACGATACGTACACCGTGCAGGCCGGCGATACCCTCTGGGCGATCGCGCAGCGCTTCTACGGAACCGGCTATGAGTTCCCCCGTTTGGTAGCGGCCAACGTGGGGCGCCAGATGACCGGCGGCGAGCGCTTCACCGCCGTTGGAGTGATCCAACCCGGATGGGTTCTCCGAGTCCCACTTCCGAGTCAGACAGTGAGCGAATCCAACGGTGCGCACTACTACGTGGTAGAGGAGGGAGATACCTTGCAGGGCATCGCAACTCGGCTTCTGGGGAACGAGGAGAAGTGGGGAATGCTGTTCGAGGCGAACCGTAGCGCAGCGCAGCGCAACGGACACGTCCTGACCGATCCCGACCTAATCTGGCCCGGACTGCGCCTCAAGCTGCCGGCTGCTGAGTTCCACCTCACCCCTCCGCATCCATCAGCAGCGGGCCATCACCCGAGTCCGGGCACGGCGAATCCCCCGAAGAATCCGCCACGTCGCCGTCTCTCTCCGGCACCCGTCGAGCCAACCCCAACGACGCTCCCTCCAAGCCCAACGCCCCAACCAGCTGCGGCCACTTCCACGCCCACCGCCTCGAAGAGCCCCACCTTGCCGCTCCCCGGCGATGACACGGAGCTGATTGTCGGTATGGCGGGAGTAGCCGCTGCGGCGGCGGGCGGGGCGATCCTTCTCGCCAAACGCCGCGTGCGTCGCAGCCTCGATGAGCCGCCCGTCCCAATCGCACCTCGAGCACAGCCAATCAACGAGTTCACCGAAGCTGATCCCGCCCATGCTCTCGCCCACCGGCTGAACAGCGGTGAGATGGAGCCGATTACCCTGCTGGTGACGCAGGTTCACCGGTTCCTGGCGGAGAGCGGTGTCCCTGATGCATCTGTCATCTGGGTTCAGAAGGGCCGGAAGGTGGCGACGATGACACTTCGCGTTCCACCACAGGATCGCACACGCGTGCTGGAGCTGGCGAGAGAGCTGGGTAGTCACCTGGGCGGCAAGGGACGGGCCTCGGTCAACCCTGATCATGATGTCGTGCTGCAACTCTCCGCTCTGAGCCTTACTGGGCTGGCGGTTCAGCGACAGGCCGGCGACGCTCAGCAGCTGCACTTCGTTCCCCTGGGCGTCTTATCGGACGGTCAGACGGCGTATGGCAATTGGGACGAGTTTGGCCACGTCCTCTTGGTTGGCCTGCCGGGCGGTGGCGCGGACGTTATCCTAACCAGTCTTATTGCGAGTTTAGCCGCACAGTGCCATCCCGGGGAGTTGCGCCTCCTGACCATTGCGGACCACCGTACTCTGCCGGCGCAACTCTGGAAATTACCCCATCACACCGGCGACTTCATTAATCCGGACGACGACGACACTGTGCGTGAGACGCTGGACCAGCTCCGACAAGAACTTGTCCGGCGGATGCGTTGCACTGAGGGAGAGGGAGACCACGAGTGGCGAGCAACGCCCGAGGAGCCTGAGATCGTGCTGGTCGTGGGAGAGATGGCCAATCTACCAGATGACGGGACCACCCTCGAACTGATCGGCAGCCAGGGTGCTCGCCACGGCGTGCGCCTCTTGGTGGCAACCGCTCGGGCCGATGCTCTCGCTGCCGACATGCTGAGCCACTTCGGGACCCGCGTGGTCCTCCAGACACTGGACGACGACGAGAGCGTTCACCTGATCGGGCACTCTGAGGCAGCAGATCTGGCGGATGGAGAGCTGTGCCTGCGCATCGATGGACGAACGCCGATACGCCTGCGCGGCTTCCGCATCTCGCCAGAGCACCTCGATGAACTGGTCCGCGTGATGTGTAAGGTCTACGGCGACCTCCCTCCAACCGTACGCTTCCAGGCCCAGCGGGACAACGAGAAAAATGTTGACTGGCCAGTGAGCGCTGGGAGAGAGACAGCGCCTGGCGTCGCAAGCGTTGATGCAAACCACAGCGAGGCTGCGGGGGAACCAACAAGCGGAGTATGTCCGGAAGAACCTCCGAACGATCCGCTGTGGCTGCGAGACACACCTGAGGGCTCGCAGGAGGTGGCCTTAAGGATCGGGACAGGTGACCACCGGGTCGCGCATGAGGGCGGTGCCGGTTACCTTCCTGAGGCGGCAGACGTTCAAGGGGTAACAGGTGTCCCGGCGGTCGAGACCGCAGATTCCAGCAATGGGCATCAGGAGACCCCCGACGCGTCCCTGATCGGAGAAGCGATGGCACCCACCACGAGCACTGGTCAGGTGCTAGCCGATCGTCCGCTCATCGAGGTGCGCTGTTTCGGGGACTTCACGGTCACCAGCGGCGACCGAGAGATCGGCGCATCCGGCGAGGAGGGAGCATCATTCAAAGCGTGGGAAGTCCTGGCTTTTCTGGCCGCGCAGCCGACGGGAGCGGTGGCGAAAGAGAAGATCCTCGCGGCTGTCTGGCCGGATGTGGACAGCGAGCGGGCAGGGGCACGGCTGCGTACGGCGTTGACGCGGCTGCGGGCCTTGCTGGCCAGGCAGGTCCCGCATCTCTCAGGTGACGTGGTGCGGGCGGAGCGCGATGGCACCCGCCGGCTCGATCCGTCGCTGGTCACGTCCGATGTGCACCAATTCGTTGTGCTCCTCCGCACCGCCGCGAAGCTCCCACCGCATAAAGCAACGGTGGCGTTGATTGCGGCTCGAAAGCTCTATAGCGGCGATCTCTTCTCCGGCCGCTCCGCGGGCTTCCACGAGTGGGTGGAGGAGCGAGATGGCAGCGGGGTAACGCTCCGGGAACACTATCGCGAAGAATTCTACCGAGCGACGCAGCGACTAGCTCGCCTGTACTACCAAGAGGAGCAGGCGGCATTAGCAGTGCCGCTGTATAAGGAGTTACTCAAAGCGGAACCGACGCTCGAGGATGTAATACGTGAGCTTTTCCGCTGCTACCAGTATGTGGGCGACCTGACCTCACTCATCCGGGAGGATCGCCATCTTCGCCAGGCCCTCCGAGAGGCGTATGCCGATCCGGATGACCCAGTGAGTGATCCGCAGGACTATCAGCCAGAACCAGAGACGGTAGCGCTCTTCAACGAGATCCGCCGAGAGCTGGAAGGCAGAGGTGTCGACGCGGCGACGCGTTCACGTCCAGCCCCGAGCGATGGTGGCGATCGCTAGCGCTGCCTGGAGGGCGAGAACCACCTGATGGTAACGGATGGTGTCACGACACTCCTGTTGGCCGTTGCCGGGCTCATGGTTGGAGTCCCGATCAAGGGTGTTGTCGCGTCGTACCACCGTGACCGGAGCTTCTGGCCCTGGCCCCACTGCCAGATCAGCGGCCTGAATGCTCGCTGGCCCACGATCCTCTCGCTCGTCCATCCCCGCATCAATCCGTGCTGTCCCTACTCGGGAGGTTACACGCCGCGGCCCTGTACGGTAGAACTGGTCACAGCCATCGTGTTCTCGATTGTAGGGACACCGTACGTGGACCAGCCGCTTCTGTTAGTGGTGACACTCACCGAGTCCACCGTCCTGGTCGCTGTGCTCTTCATCGACCTTGAGCTCCTCCTTATCCCGACGCCGCTGGTACTTGTGCTGGTTCTGCTGGCGCTGACGAGTGCCACCGTGAGGCCGGAGCTTGGGCTGCGCAGCGCCATCCTGGGCGGCGTTGTCGGTTACGTCATCTTTCTCCTGCTCGTGGTGCTGGCCATCGGGTGCATCACCGGTTACCCTCTTGTCGTGTCGACTCTGGCTCTCGGCACGTTGCTTGGCGGTCTTGGAGCACTCGGCGTGCTGCTCAGGGGACGAGGAGGCCGACGGAGTACCCTGCCATATGGTCCCTACCTCATCATCGGAGTGCTCTACGTGCTGGCCCGCGGGACCAGCACGCATTCCTTCCCATAAAAAGCCAGGGCGCTCTCTCGCCAGCATCACCTACCATACACTCAGTCGTACTCGTACTCATTCTTCATGCCTCTATGGTTCCTCATCTCGGTACGCGATGATGTCGCCGATCATGGTTCCGGTGCGAGCCGCTGTACCGGCTGGTAGTTCGATCACTGTCTTACTGCGCCACACAATCGGCCCGATACGCCAGGGCGGCAGGGAGGGGAGTATTCTGAGCACCCGGCTCTGACGGTCCAGATAGAGGACATCGATTGGGAACGACAAGAAGCAGGTGTGAATCGCGTTACAGGGGCGAATGACCAGCCCATAATCCTCAAGCGCACGCCTGCGCCCGATCAATCCCTTGCCGCGACTCCAGAACGAGTCAGCGACATCGGCGTGGCGAGCGAGCGTTGCGGTCCGCGTTACATTCACGATTGCCATTACCTTGTACTGCCTCGATCAAGACTCATACTCAGATATCGTAAACCTCCACGTCGCCCTTCGACCCGTTGCCGAACCCCCGCCGTCGCGACGCTTCGCACATCACTCGAGGCCAGGATTTTAGTTGCCATTGTCGCTCATGAATCACAATATACCCCGCGATGAAAACGATTA
>JAABUR0100009079.1_pt1 | contig 11295 bp, 13 predicted proteins | sample 5560091 | NCBI WGS metagenome assembly JAABUR01 (sample SAMN10711879, study PRJNA513375) | rock metagenome | isolation source: Antarctica rocks | place: Antarctica: Victoria Land, University Valley sud
TATCGATTTCGCCAATTGTCTCCAACGCGATGATTTTGGTCGATGATTAAGGTGTCCACTCCGAGCTGCCTCAGTCGTGCAGCCAAGCTCAGACCCGCTTGTCCCGCACCTGCGATTCAGTAGGGTCAGCTCCCTGTTACCATCTCTAACGGGCAAATCGACTATACCAAGAATAAGGACGACAGGCTCACGATCGCCTTCGAAGTTCTCTTCAGCAATCCTTAGATCTTTCCAATTCCTTCGACCGTTGTCTAAATCAGATTCGACACCTGTAGGCCTGCGCCTGTTGGTAGACTCCTCATATCCTTTCAACTCTTGTAGAGTCGTAAGCAGCGTGAAAGCCTTCCACCTTTGCCCGTCTTCTGAATCTGGCAACAATCTCACCAGACCTTTGCCTTTTCCAACGTCAGTTTCAACCTCTAGGAAGGCCTGCACAGCCTTCATGTTCCCTGCAAAGTCAGCGGAGGCAATTTTCGGCTTCTTGTGATCACTAGATGTGTCCAGGTTGATACATTTGATCCTGCATTCTTTTGCAAAATGCCCGATGGAAGCGGCGATCTCTTCGGGTCCTTGCAGAGTATGGAAATCCCAGGTTAGGCAAAGCAGATCCCTCCAGCAAGACTCCTTTAAGAATAGACTCGAAAACGCAGAGTCACCATGGTTGATGAGTCTGTTAAACGAAGTAATCCAGTCCGAAGCAACTTTTCCTGGATCCGTGGGAAGCGTACTTTCAGTGACTTGAGGATACGGTACGGTGGCAAGGAGACGAGAACCCGGTAGTATCTTATTAGACGGGGGAACCTGAATTGCTGCAGTGGCCATGGCTTTGAGGCTTTGATGTGATAGACTACCAGAAATGCTGCCCGTAAAAGACGTAACTCGGGAACTAGAAGCCACCGGCGACGAGTAGTTTTCAGGTTCGAGGGAGACTCAGACAAGGCTTCGTTCAAGCAGCCAACAACAACATTCAGATGTACCGTATTTTTGGTATCCAGAGGTTGATTGTAAATAACTACGATACGCTGGTTACTTACATACAGTATCTAACAGCTTTGCTTGTTCCGCTGCAATTTCAGTTTCTTGAAGCGAATGAATGGCAGATCATAAGGTATCTAAAGGTATGTAGAGTACTTGCTCCGTCGTTCCGATTGGGTGCGGCTCCTCTGTCCGACACGCCTCGAAATGACTCACTACTACGTAGGAGGGTTTCAAGGCTGCAAGATGCCGTATGCCCGGCTGGGAAGCAGCTATTGGCCATAGAGGAAGTACGATAGCACGGAAGGTGGGAAGGTGGGAAGGCGGGAGGGGGTGGGGAGGTGTGGAGGTGGGAAGTAGGCATACGGCGGGTATTGTACTAGTAAAGTATTGTACTATAACCTCATAGCGATCCCATTTTCTAATCTTATGGCAGGCTCCAACAGTGATGGACGTTTATGCCATGGTATGTTAGCGACCACAGTTTCTACACATTTCCAAAGCAAATCAAGCTCTCCATTTTCTCAATGCCATATTTCCTCAATAACCTCTCCTATCCCCATCAACGGCAGCTTTCCAGTGCTGCAATTCGAAGTAGTTGGTCGAGAGACCGTACAAAAAATAAAGAAAGTCCGACTTTCCAAACCGGAATCTGAATGACCTCTGGCACAAATATTTTAACATCATCGAATCTGCCATCTCGTATTATCACATATTAAGCGTGATACATGCTGTCAATGTATGTTCTCAAAAAATACTTTGTCTACAAAATGCAATAAGCTTTGGTTTTTACGATTTCACAACAGACGGTAGGTAAGGGTATCTATCATACAGTACGTTGAAAACGTGTGCTTCATGACATGGGTGACAGGGAGTATCTTAATTCATAGTAGGTTCGATTCCTAATGGCGCTAGTACAATGGTGTAGTGGTTTTGGTTTCTTTTCTATGGGTAGATGAGGTACGAGTACCTTGAACTTTTGCAAGATGGAGATCCAGATCTACAGCCTTAAGGCAGTCCGACCGTGCAACCAATTGCATATTTGAGGATACAATATGGACGGGCTTCATTCCACTAATTAAGCTAACATCTGCATCTAGCACAAGCCAACCCACCCCGCCAGGGTTTCGGTCTTCTTTTTCACAGTACCCTACAACCCCTAAAATCCAAACCCCCAGGGCTTCGGAACCCTCCCAATCTCACTATATCCTTTGCGTTCTACGGCACCAAGGAGCGCGCTTGCTACTGGGCCGTATAACCCCCGTCGATGACCAGGGGCACGCCGGTCATGTACGCCGCGTCGGCGCTGGCGAGGAAGACGGCGCATTTTGCGACGTCCTCCACGAGCCCCCATTCGCCCCATGGGGTCAGGGCGGTGATTTCGTCTCGGATGGGTTTGTCGTCGTAGATGGGAGCGGTCATGGGGGTTTTAAGATCTGGGGCAGGGGTTAGCTGCTGGGCGGGTGGTTGAGAGGGGTACGGATAGGGTGGGGGAAAGGTACATAGGGTAGAGTGGGCTACTAAGGCGAGGAAGGGGAGGAAGGCATGCTTACATCCTGGACAAAGCGCGTTACAGTGGATTTTATCCGCTCCGTACTCGACCGCTACTTGCTTTGTCAAAAGCACCACGGCGCCCTTGGAGGCGCAGTAGGCGGCAGCGCCAGGCTTGAGGCCGACGAGACCGAGCATGCTGGCTGTGTTGATGATCCAGCCGCGGTGGCCCGAGGAGTGGGGCTGTTGCCGCAGGAACTGCGCGATGGAGTACTTGGAGCCGAGAAAGACGGGGCGGGTGTTGACTTTCCTAGGCAGGAAGAGGGGGGCCGACGGTTAGCGTGTTGGGTTGTTGCATGGATACCGGGTGTGGGAGATGTGGAAAGCGAAGAGGACGTTCGTACATTACAAAGTCCCAGATCTCCTCGCTCATGTCGTGGACTTTGCCTGCGCTTTCGGTCCCGCCTGTGCCGGCGTTTTTGACCATTCTGGTCTCCTGTAAGCGCTGGGTAGCTACAACATCGGAAATCGGACTGACATATCCAACCTTCCCCCAACCTTTACCGCTTGCTCCACCAAAGACTCAACCTCCTCCGCAACGGTAACATCTGCTTTGACATACAATGCCCTTCCCTCCCCGTACCTCTTGCAGATCAACTCGTGCGTCGGAACTCCTGCTTCTGAGATACCCCAGTCCCCGCGCGCTGTCGGTTGCAGATCTGCACATACAACCAGGCCGGCGCCGTTGGCGGCAAATTCGAGAGCAATGGCGCGGCCGAGGCCAGACGAGGCACCGGTTACTATTGCGACTTTGGAGGCGAGACGCTGGGATGTGAGTGGAGTGAGAGACATTGCAATGGATATGAGATCGAAATATTGTTATCGTGGCATAATGGAAGAGTAAGAAAGTCGAGGCTTGTTGCCTGTCAATGCATATGTAGGGATTCGACAGATAGCACGCATGAAGTCGTCATTTCGAAAGGGAGTTTTGAAGACAGGAAAAGGGGGTCTGACCTGTGACTCTACGGCGCATTGTGAAGCTCTGCGTGCGATCGGCACTGACAGTCGCTTCCTCTACCTCTTGTGGTTCTTGATCGCCAGGTTACATAGAGTATGAAAAGAATTGAATGGTTATCTTACGCCTAAGCAAGGTAATATAAAAGCTGTTGTTTATAACAGTGCATAACACTTTACCCTGTTGAAAACAGGGAACAATTGCCTCAGTACTGTTACCCCTATGATTAGTAATCTCCGCTCCGAGCCCTATAGGGCTATGGCTAGGGGCTTCACCTCCTTCCTCCCTTTATAACTAACTTCCTCCTGTAACATACATATATTCATATGCTCCTTCTGACCCTCATATACCAAGATACTCAACATAGTAAGGTACAGTACTTAATTCTAAATACTGTAGGAATAGCACCAAGGCCACGTGGCCACCTACTGTAGCTTGGCGGATAGAAATCGGCAGCCTTGGGAGAATTAATTATTATTCGATCGTTGCCCGCCGTGCCCGCCAACGTCAAAACCCCGTTTGGTTCCCTTACCATGTAGCCTCCTTTAGCAGAGAAAAGTTCAGGAAAAAGGCCGCACGAAGCTGCAGCCACCTTCTCCATCAGGCAATGCCCGCAGCCATGGCTGTGCTTGATGTGCTGGCGCGGTTAGAGCAAACAGCCTATACTGCTGTCGTTCTGTGTAGCTTTTGATTTCCTTTGCCTTGCTCGGCAACGACATCTATTGTTGGTTGACGAATCGGCCAAAATGTGAACACACTTTGGAACAAACCTATTCAGGTATATATAGCATATTTCAACATCTATGACCTGAGCTGTGCCCATCATCCCTTGATTGAAGCCTTTATATCGCTCTCTATTTTGCTGTCTAAATTCTCTAACGAAGCTTGCTCCACGGTACTTCTAGATACAAAGTATGAGCCTTGTAGCTTCAGAATTATACATGGACACCTTTTACTAACCTGAACCGCACGTCTCGTGCGCAATAGGAACTACAGCGTCTTCCACTCACATTCCTCCCGATCTTGGCGCAGAATCAGGGCAATCTAATGTCCCGTGCTCAGAAAGCTTCTTTACAATCGATACGATCGATAATATTGTGCACAAGGCAGGTTTACCTATAGAATATTTGAAATGGATACAAGTTCCGATGTCGGTCGACGTTGCAGAAAGATCCTATCATGTTGCGAAACTTTCCCCATAGATTCAATACCATGTGGCCGAGGTACCATGTCCATACCCATTTACCCAGGAATAGTTGAAGAGATTCAAAGTCTACCATCCGCACGCCTCTTTGGTCAAGCAATACTCTTGAGAGATCCAAATGGGCGCACCGCTATGTTGTCCATCGCCGAGGGGCCGTTTACCCAACTGTGCGGATTACACGATTTGCTGGAACTCCTTGTTATGATGATTGAGCACACACTTGGAGAAAAAGACAAAATGACGCAGTGGCAATACAGTTGGCAGGAGCTAATGCTGGAAGACGCAAGTGCCAGGATTCCAACACACGAAACACAGCATGTTACTAATACGCTATACCCGCTCAATGTGCAAAATACCATGTTGCCATTCATGAAGACGAAGACTCTGCATCAGATTGAGGACATTAACGGTTTACGTGTAGATGTCGAGATCCAAGCTAAGATTGACAAAGGGTTTTACCAAGTCGATCCAGGTCAGCATTGGACTTGTTATCGGTACAAGATTTTCTCCTCGGCCTGCTCATATAACCTTAAGTTTTTTCGTGATACAAACGTTAAGAATTTGCGATTGCGTCGACGTGATGACCCGGCGCCGGGAATAGGCAAGGAGGATGAGTGGCAGCTCCAATGCTAGCTGAAGGGATACAACATTCAAGCGATTGCCATTTGTGTTTCTGCCAGGGTTAACGGCGAAGATGGAATGGTATTGCGGCTGGTACAACACGGTCCCAGAAGAGAGAAACAATCGATGCCATCTCCAGACAGAATGCAATTAATGCCGCATCCATCGGAATTACTAGGTGTGAATAACGCTAGTAAAGGTTTTAGCTCTTCTCGGATTTTTGATTAGGAGCCGGGTTGTGCCTCCAATGCGCCCACCAAACATCAAAGCCAGACAACAGCAAAGTTTGACAGGCTTCAATTCGGGAAAGCTACTGCCAATGATGGTAGAAGAAAGGCCGCACAGCAGTATTTCTATATCCTCGTCGAGCTATTTGCTGCGACCTTCGACAGCCAAACCTCGAGATGCGAGTGGACCAAGTTTGCCACTCGTATTTCTGCTCCCATAGTTGTACGTAGGCGATCTCTTGGCCAATATGTGAAAGGCCTTCAAACCCTTGCCACAGGATCTGGAGCTGGCGATGAGAAAGGTCTGCAAGGTTCAAGCTCTATACTTGAGGATGGAACAGGACGAATCGATGTAGAACCGCGTGAGGGATCTGGCGGGCATCTTAGTGGACAAGTAATTCGAAAGACGTCTGAACCGCGGCAATCGCGAGAATATAGATCACACACTGCTGTCATAAGTATTAAGAGAAGCGCAACCCAGTGGTGTATTATTATGAAATTCGACCATCGGTACAGGAGAAAATTTGTTGAAATTGAGAAAGCGCTACAATGGTTGGAACATGCACTCGGAGGCAAGAGTGAGGAAATACCCATATCCCCTTATTTTCAGACCATAGACTTGGAGAAAGAGAATGCAAGCATTATAACCTACAGCGGTTGCTACGATGATAGAACAGTATCTGGCTCCGGCTGTTGGCGGCAGGAAATCAAAGGAGGCAAAGTCCTCAGTATGCTTCAGACGCCCGGCTACAAAAAAAACCGCTGGGAATAGATTGTCAACGCACGAAACCCTAGCAGTAGATCAAGTCTTTTCCCATCCTTTCCCGTGCCTCAAAGACGGACTGGTGCTTACAGCAGCTGCTTTATGGTCTCTCTTTTACAATTCCGTTCAACGAGTTCCTGATTGCCACTGCACCTTCAAAAGCGAAGGTGGAAATTATGTTCAGTGTTAACGTAAAGATGCACAAGCATTCCTGTGGCACGTTTTCACTTCGGACGCCTTGTTGTGTCGAGGACTCAGATGCGCGTCGAATATAAGGGTTGCTCTGGGTCCGGAAGAAATTGGCGACAGGCTTTTCACAACAAGCTTATGCGTCTTGGGCTGGATGGCTGAAAGTAGAACTACTCCTGAGCAGCCGATTGCCTCAAAATTTCCGGTGACACCCGAATTTGGAAAGGGGCATCTCATCAAATACGAGCAGGAATCGCTTGAAGCGCAAGCACATCTTAGTGTTTCAGCGGTTGTAAATCCTCAGGTCAGCTTCGCTACAACGCTCTCTAAGCGCAGATATAAAGTAGCCAATTCAATTGAAGAAGATTCAATCATTGCGACCAATGTGGCATCAAGCCGCATGGTACTGATATACTGCGAAGCAAGAGGGCTGCACCTTATGATGTACGGCGCCGACTTGGTTGAGGGTATCTGCATTGAACTTCTGAAGAAACTTCTCTGTAATGGTCTTCCAACAACCACTCACGACAACGCCCTAAGTCGATTGAGGACGTGGCAGAGTTCTTCGTTTGTGTCTGCCACGGGGAATGCCATCCCGGGCGATGAACTTGTCCGGCCAGTCTACGAAGAGGATCAACAAGTTGATCCAGACCACAAACACTGCGGCCAGGGATCTCGAAGGGAAACTCTGCTATTGGGCTTTAGAACATCTCCTTTGTGGACGCGGTAGCCAAACTTTAAAGGCTCCTATCGCCCATATTCATACAAGCTGGCATGCGGTGGCCTTCAAATCGCCACCCCTAATCCTTGCGATTGGAGAGATTGACGCTAGACTCATCGCACGAGGGACAGGGTCTCAACAGGGTATCAACATATCCGCATAGACAAAGGCGTTGAATTTCGTGACTCTTCTGAATCTGATGAGAAAGCCATCAACCCTTACTAGATAGCGGGCTGTCTTAGGGACTAAAGAGGCGTTGACGAGATGGCTTCATCAAACCGGCATCGCTTTCTGTGGGCAGATAAAAGGCACATAACAGAGTACGCTATGGAAATGGAATGTTTGAGAAGACTTACCGCATATCCGAAGAGACGAGGGGCACAGCCTCTGCGATTCCTGCGTCCATGGGCTGTCTCACGTGTCATCATGATGCTGGTGTGCAGTGTCTTTATTATGTTCAATAGGTATTTTTGACTTGCATTTATGTCAGCAATATGTATAGCGTCCTGTTCATTCTGGCTCGTTATTCATTTATCCGGTAATATTGCGTTCCCGAAGCTTTGTCACTTATCCCGCATATAAACAGCACGCAAGTTGTTCAGGATTGAGTGGCGATTGTGTCAAGATGTATCTCTTTTTATACAGTTCTTTCTCATCTCATCTTGTCGCTTCATGTCGAAAGATATATTCAAATGTTGAAGTTTTCGTATATTTCAGTATACATATCGATTCAAGAAGCATGCTGAATGTAGTTAGAATATCATTCGTTTCCACGATGGTCTATAATAGCGTCAAGAAAAGATCTCAGAGAGACGTCTAGTTGCTCTCGAGATGTAACCATATGGTATTAATGAACGACAAGCAGTCGATTGAGATTGCTACCTCCACGCAGTTGCAAGTATCCTCTCCGTGGCTTTGTTACCGCTGATAATTCATCGCTGTAAGGAATCCAGCAGTGATTCATTCAAGATCCTCTGACCCAGAAAGATGTTCTACTGAATGGTGGCAGCAGTCGATGGCCGAGGCGGCTACGCCTGAATCGATTGAGCTCAATCAGCCTCCTTCCTCTGCGATCTCGTATCATCGAGATACCTGCTGAACGCCGAATGCTCGAGCACAATAACGACCGAACTGCTGCTGCTGTCAAGATTAGTAACTGTGAATAGGTCTAGGGCCTAGTACGTTACTCTAGGGCTAAAGTGCCCATAGATTAATATAGAGCATATGGGTTGCTCAAAGGCAGAGGTCTCTTCTTACTCAAAACTACCACGAGTACAAGCGGAAGCCTTGATGCCAATCTAAGCTGACGTGCCAGCCTCTGCCGATGCGACCACTGCAGCTGTTTGATTTGATGCGACACTTACCAACACTGAAGATAGCTTGATGAAAGCGTAATCAACAGTTTTATTCATCATTTGATGTATCATGCCAAAGCTGAGATCTCTGAAAGGAAGGGAGGCCTCTCACGTCAGCCGGGTAGAAGCTTTAAATATGCTAAAGTTGACAGGAAATATAAATAGTTGTGAGATGTAAGGGCATACTCAAACGTTCTTTCAGCAAATACAATACCATTCAAATCTGTGATTGTCTTATTCTTCGGTATCATAAGTCCTATTTATCAACAACAAAATCATGGAAAATTCACTCAAACGTCCCGAAACTCCCTCGGGACAGGCAAAGATACCAGGCCATAGCATGCGAGTTATGGAATGGGAAGGAAACCAATTTCATATTACAGTCAAAGACGTCGCTCGGCCCAAGATTCAGCACCCTTTAGACGCTGTGGTCCGACTTACCACTGCTGGAATATGTGGAACAGATATCCATATCTACCGCGGCCGTCTCACAGATAAACCACCAATAACCTTGGGCCATGAGATGATTGATGTGATCGACCAGGTCGGCGCAGGTGTAACGACCCTCAGGGCTGGCGATCGGGTGATTGTTTATGATGACACATCCTGTGGCTTCTGTGATAACTGTATCAGAGGATTAAGGGCATATTGCCTGACTGTAAACCCTCCATTCGAGGGAGCTTACTTCTCTATCGCTTCTGAGGGCGTCAAGCTCAACGGCGGACAAAGTAAGCCTATTTGTCTTTGCTCCATGACGTCCTTGACTTATGACAGTCCGCAACGGCACAATATGTTCGCGTACCCTATGCTACCCAGACAACGCTACTGTTGCCACCTGGGATTGACCACGAGCTCGATTACCTTCTGCTATGCGACGTTTGGCCCACAGCTTGAACTTGCCTCAACTTTGCCAGGTTTCAGCCCGGAGATACTGTGGCTGTGTTTGGAGCTGGTATGATGTCCAACTCCTAGGTCTTGGACAACCCTAACAGAGCCATTTTTGACCTTTATAGGACCTCTTGGCCTCTTGTGCGCATACTCTGCTATTCTCAGAGGTGTTAGCAAAGTCTACAGCATCGATCGCGTACCAGCCCGACTAGAAAAGGTCAAAAGCATCGGCGCCGTACCCATCGATTTCTCATAGAGTGACGCTGTTACGCAAATCATGAAATACGAGCCTCGCGGTTTTGACCGTTCATTTGATTGCGTAGGTTTCGAGTGCGTCGATGCTTTTGGCAAAAATGTAGTCAACGAAGTCCTCACCAATGCCATTAATGTCACAAAATCAGGAGCTGGTATTGGTGTTATCGGAGCGTATCTTCTATCGGACCCAGGCAAATAAAATGGCTTATATTTCAAGAAGCGGCGTTAATCCAAGATAAGGAGCGCCGACGCTAGAAACTTAGAAAGGCCTCTTGTCCCTTTCATTCAAAATCATGTGACTAAAGTCGATTTTCATGAAGGGGGGCTCAGTAACCTCAAACACTCTGCACGAGCCTTTTAAAAGGCTCATCGAGAGCGGGGTAGCAACGCCGAGCTTTGTCTTTGAGAAAGGGATTGAGATTGATGAAGTACCCGAGACGTACCAGGAATTTTCTAACCATGATGTTCTGAAGCCTTATATTCGCTTCGGTAACAGTGGGTCCAGTGGAAACGGCTATAGCAACTGACTGTGTGTGAAGTGATTTGAGAAAAGGTTTTCAGGGGGACAGGGAAAGCGTTGGCGTTATGGGTAGACCACAATGTTCAGCAAGTATCCGATCACAATCTCTTGAGCCGCAAAAGTCTCAGGCTCCGGCAATGAACAGCTTTTGTGATACTTAAGTACGGCGTCCAATCCACTTTTCTGTGAGCTTTTGGCCTGTAGGAAACACACCCCCTAAGTGGAATCGCATTTGATATAGATGGGTGGTGACGTTTTGAGCAGATTGAAAATATATAAAATATATAAAAGATTACTATCAGATGAGATAGTCTATATTGAAACGCAACTTAAGGCAGCATACTTTCTCGCGTACTATCTTATTTTACGAAGTACTTAATTTAGAAGCGTTCAAGAATCAGAGGTATTAGCGTATGCAGAAAGGTTTCGAATCCTTGGCATTCATTTTTGCGCTGCCCCACGGTGATCCTTTATATGAGGAATTCGAAAATTCAACCCAACCACCTATTATCGCATTCAAAAAGCTGATATTGAAGCTATTATTGAAGCTATTCAGACCTCCTCGCTTACTGATCGCTTTTAGCTATGCCGAGACCACTTTCTGCAAGCCTTCGCTCCAGAATACTACGTCTTCTGCTACTCCACTGGTGCCCCAAAGCTATCGCCGAAGAGGTTCACTGTCACTTTGATACCGTCTATAGAATTCAGGAGAATCTCTTCATGTATGGCTCTCCCTTTAGACCTCAATTCCGACCCAAAGGCGCTCCTCGAAAGATCGTCAAGTTCGCTGAAAATGGCCTCATAGCCTACCTCGAAGAACAGTCGTGAGCCATGCAGAAAGAGATGATCTGATACATATGAGAGGAGTGAGGCATTAACGTGCATCAGTTCACGATATCGAGAATTCTGAAGAGAAGACGCTGAAGCAATAAAAAGAGACAGCGTGTGAGCGTCAGACAGAACGATGAGCTGCGATTAAACTGGGTTGCAGATCTGCTTCGTCTGACTGCTGAGCAGCTTGTCTTCGTTGACGAGACTCTCTTCAACGAGACTACTGGGTGACGTCATCAA
>JAABUR0100009080.1_pt1 | contig 11294 bp, 14 predicted proteins | sample 5560091 | NCBI WGS metagenome assembly JAABUR01 (sample SAMN10711879, study PRJNA513375) | rock metagenome | isolation source: Antarctica rocks | place: Antarctica: Victoria Land, University Valley sud
AAAGTGATCGAGGAGATCAGCGTCACGTTCTTGCCCCAGTTTCTCGGAGCCTTTCCGTAAGCCCTCTCTCCTGTAGGCGCCCTGGCGTATCTTGGGGTGAAGGCAACGTTGGTCGAGGATTCGTCCAGCCTCTACGATACGCTGGACACCATGATCACGTCCTACAAGGGCTCGGCCATTGTCGTGGACGAGGATGGCCGCTACCAGGGAGTGGTGGACTTCGAGGCGGTCCTGGCGGCGATAGAGTCGATGAGACCGCCGGAGCACCGTGTGAGCGAGCAACAAGCGTGAGGAGCACGGAGGAGACGAGGGACACGGCGTTTTCTGAAGAGGTCGCGGTTTCCCCCGAGGCGCCGGAAATCGGCGGGCCAGGGGAGCGCGAAGGCCAGGGGCTTGCCGGGACGCTGGTGCGATACCTGACGATGCCGGTGATCTTATTGGCGGTATGCGTGGGACTCTATCTGTGGGTGGATAGTTTGAAGCTGGACAGCATAGAGAAGCGCTCGCTAAACCGCGAAGTCATTACCGAGAAGCTAATCCGGCACCTGGAAATCACTGCGGTCGCTACCGTGATTGTGGTGGTGCTGGCGGTCGCGGCTGGGATATTGCTGACCCGGCCTTCGATGCGGAAGGTCGCGCCCTACATAGCGGGCGTGGCGAGCACGGGGCAGGGCGTCCCGGCCATTGGCGTTCTCGTGTTGAGCGCGATACTGCTGAACCAATTCGGCTTCAAGATAGCGGTGGCCGCGCTCGTCGTCTACGCTTTCCTGCCGGTCTTGCGGAACACGATGGTCGGGATACGGCAGGTGGATACGTCCGTCGTCGAGGCTGGGCGGGGGATGGGGATGTCAAAGACAGCGGTTCTTTTTCGCATAGAGTTGCCGCTCGCTGTCCCCATCATGCTCGCCGGCATCAGGACCGCCCTGATAATCGTGGTCGGCACGGCGACGCTGGCGACATTCATAAACGGCGGCGGCATGGGAGACATCATCAACACAGGCATCAAGACGAGCCGTTTATCGATCCAGATCACGGGTTCCGTGCTGACCGCCGTGCTGGCCCTGAGTGTGGACTACATCGCCGGGGTCGCCGAGGATGTCTTGAAACCCAGGGGGTTGTAGACGCGGGATCGCCGTAATAGTTGGCTGTTGAAACAGAACCGAAAGGGGAGGAACCTTGAGCAAGACTGTGGCGCGGATGGTGGGGATTCTGGTCGTGATGACGCTGGTCGCCGTGGGTTGCGGCGGGGCCAGCGGCGGAGGTGGCGGCGGGAGCGTCAGCAAAGTGGACCTGTCGGGAGCCAGTTTGACGGTGGGCTCGAAAGACTTCACCGAGCCGTTGGTACTCGGTCAGATCACACTCCAGGCCCTTGAGGCCGCCGGGGCGAACGTCGACGACCAGATAGGTCTCTCCGGCACTGACGCGACCCGGAAGGCGCTCATAAGTAAGGACATAGATATCTACTGGGAGTACACGGGGACCATCTGGATCGACCACCTCAAGCACACCAAGCCCATCCCCGACAGCAAGAAGCAGTACGAGGCGGCCGCGAAGGAAGACCTCCAGAAGAACAAACTCAAGTTGCTGGAGCCCGCGCCGTTCAACAACACTTACGCTCTCGCCGTTCGCCAGGAGGCGTATAACAAACTCGGCGTCAAGAAGCTCTCGGACCTGAAGAACCTCGTAAAGGACAAACCGGACGAGGCGACGGTCTGCGTGGAGAGTGAGTTCAACTCGCGCGACGACGGTCTGCCCGGCATGGAGAAGGCCTACGGCTTCAAATTCCCGAAGGACAACATCGCTCTCTTCGATACCGGCGTCGTCTACCAGCGCACCGACAAGGGCGACCCGTGCAACTACGGTGAGGTGTTCACCACCGACGGCCGCATCGCCGCCCTCAAGCTGAAGGTCATCAAAGACGACAAGAACTTCTTCCCGATCTACAATCCGGCCCCGGAGGTCCGCCAGGATACCTATAAGCAGTACGGCAAACAACTCGACAAGATCTTCACGCCTATAGCGAAGAAGCTGGACACAAAGACGATGACCCAGATGAACGCCGCGGTCGACGTCAAGGGCCAGCTTCCCGATGACGTAGCCAAGGACTGGCTGAAGAAAAACGGCTTCGTCGAGTAGCCGAAAAACAGGACTCCCCGGCGAGAGCAGGAAGCATTTTGCCTACTTGGATCGCCGGGGAGTGTATCGAGGAGACCATTCCATGAGCTTCGCTGAGCACGCCCTGATAGGAGAGTCCTTTGTCGGGGACGGTGCGAACGCTGCGCATATCAACGTCGTGCTTGGCCGTAAGGGCGGTCCCGTCGAGACGTCCTGGGCAACCGCCTTAGCGACGCCTAGGCTGGGACACACTCCCTTCGTTGCCGTGCTCCGCCCCAGCCTGCCGGTTTTGCCGCTAACTCTATTTGTGAATAAGGCGGCGATGGAGAGCGAATTGCATGGGAACCTGACCTGGGGAGCGGCGCAGGCCGGGGTGGCGAGTGGCGTAGCGGCGGCCGTCGCCGACGGATTGATCCCTCCGGACGAGGTGCATGACGTGCTTCTGATCGCCGCCGTCTGGGTGAACCCGGAGGCGGAGAGCGAGGAAGAGGTTTTCGCCAACAACCGGGATTCGGCGCGCGGGGCCATCGAGGCCGCCGTGAACCGCATCCCCGCCGTCGAGGATGTGCTCGCCCAACGCGATGCGCCGGAGAATCCGTTCTACGGAGGATCCTAGCCCTGAAGATAACCGGCATCAGGATAGCGCGTCTCTCGCGGGAGTTGGACCCGCCTTTCCACGCCGCCTGGGACCCGATGCCCCGCCGAAACTTCGACGCGACCCTCGTCTTCGTGGATACCAGCGAGGGCCTGACTGGCGTTGGCTCCGGGGACACGATGGCGGGCTTCGAGGGCTTCGAGCACCTGTTTATCGGGGAGGACCCGATGGAGGTGGTCCGGCACGTCCGCGGCCTGGAGACGATCAACTTCCACGCCGGACGTTACTGGCCTCTGGAGGCGGCGCTGTGGGACGTCGTCGGCCAGGTATGCGGCCAGCCGGTGGCGACGCTCTTCGGAGGCGGTGCGAAGCGTGTCCCGGCATACGCCTCTTGTGCCGAGTTGAAACCGCCGGAAGAGCGGGCGGAGGTTGCACAGGCGTTGCGGGAGGAGGGCTTTCGGGCGATGAAGATCCGGGTAGACCCGATCCGCCTGGAGGAAGGGATCGCGAGCGTCGAGGCGGCGCGCGAGGCCGTGGGGTCTTCGATGGAGATCATGGTGGACCTCAATCAGGCGTGGCGCATGGCGGGAGACGCGAGACGGGCTATTGATCTTGTGTCCGCCAGGAGGATCGCCAGCCGTCTGCGCGAGTTAGACGTGTTCTGGCTGGAGGAACCGCTGGACGCGGCGGACGCGAAGGGGCTCGCGGACCTGCGCGTCGCGAGCGGGATGAGGGTCGCCGGGGGCGAGATGGCCCGTACCTTGCCGGAACTTCTCGCATACATCGAGGCCGACGCCCTTGACATCTACCAGCCGGACGTGGTTCTCGCCGTCGGGATGATGCGCGCCCGCACGGTCGCCGAGCTTGCGATGGCCCGCAATCGCTGGTTCACGCCGCACACCTGGACCAACGGCCTGGGCGTACTCGCCAACCTGCACGTCACGGCGGGCGTCGGAGGCGGCCCTTACCTGGAATTTCCCTACGATCCACCCGGCTGGACCCCCGAGCGCCGCGACTTCATGCTCGCCGAACCGTTGCGCATCGACGCCGACGGTTGCCTGCCGGTCCCGGACCTGCCAGGTCTTGGCGCGGTCCTGGACGAAGATGTCCTGAAATCTATCGAAAGCGACACGGCCTGAAGATTTCGGCTAAGATACGCAGCCGCCAGATAGCGATCCCCGGAGACGAAATATGACAGCGACCGGCAACCATCACTCCACCTCCTGGCTCGAAAGAGCCCAAAACCTCGAACCGCCGACGCAAGCCTGGATCGACGGCCGCTTCACCGACGCCGCCTCGGGACGCACGTTCGAGACCATATCCCCGCGCGACGGAGGCGTGCTCGCGAATGTGGCTGAGTGCGACGGGACGGACGTGGACTGGGCGGTTCGCGCCGCGCGGACCGCCTTTGAGGACGGCCGCTGGTCGAAAACGCCGCCCGCCGACCGGAAGAAGGTCTTACTGCGGCTGGCGGAGTTGATCCGCGAGAACCTGGAAGACCTCGCCCTCGTCGAGACGCTCGACGTCGGAAAGCCCATCACCGATTCGCTCACGGTCGACGTGCCCGGCGCGGCGACGTATTTCCAGTGGTACGCGGAGACGATAGACAAGCGTTACGGGGAGATAGCGCCCACTGGTCCGGAATCGCTGGCGCTAATTACGCGCGAGCCGATGGGCGTCGTCGGGGCTGTCGTGCCATGGAACTATCCGCTCATATTGATGGCGTGGAAGGCCGCGCCCGCGCTGGCGACCGGCAACTCGGTGGTCCTCAAGCCCGCCGAACAATCGCCGCTCTCGGCGCTTATGCTCGCCGAGCTCGCGGCGGAGGCTGGACTCCCCGACGGAGTCCTCAACGTCGTGCCGGGCTTCGGGCCTAACGCTGGAGCGGCGCTCGGCCGGCATCCGGATGTCGACAAGATCACCTTCACCGGCTCGACCGAAGTGGGGAAGGCTTTCCTGCGCTACGCGGGCGAGTCGAATATGAAGCACGTCTCGCTGGAGTGCGGCGGCAAGAGCCCCCAGCTCGTCATGGCCGACGCGCCGGACCTCGACGAAGCGGCCTCCAGCATCGCTTCGGGTATCTTCTACAACGCCGGACAGACGTGTCACGCCGGCTCCCGCGTCATAGTGGACCGTGGCCTGAAAGACGAGTTGATCGAACGCATCATCGCCCTCGCGGGGGAGATGCCGCCCGGCGACCCGCTCGACCCGGAGACGAAGCTCGGGGCGGTAGTCGACGATACCCAGATGGAGCGTATTCTCGGTTACGTTGATATCGGCAAGCGGGAAGGCGCGATGGTCGCCGCCGGAGGCGGACGGACGCGCCGGGAGAGCGGCGGGTTCTACGTCGAGCCAACGGTGTTCGAGGGAGTAACGCGGGAGATGCGGGTGGCGAACGAGGAGATCTTCGGTCCGGTTCTCGGGGTGATGGAGTTCTCGGATGAGGCGGAGGCCGTGGCGCTCGCCAACTCCACCGACTATGGTCTCGCGGCGGCGGTCTGGACGCGCGACGTTAGCACGGCGCATCGGGTCGCCGGGCAGATACGGGCCGGAACCGTGTGGGTCAACTGCTTCGACGCCAGCGACGCTACCGTACCCTTCGGCGGTTTCAAGGAGTCCGGCAACGGCCGCGACAAGTCGCTCCACGCGCTGGACCAGTACGAGCAACTAAAGACGACCTGGCTAAATCTGAAGGCCTAGGAATATGCGGAATGCCCTGATGCGCGTCCGGCGTATAGGAACGGAGGAGATCGAAATGCACCTGTACGGTAATTTCGCGGGCCTGGAACATGCCGGCGCTTAACGAGCGGCGCCTGGACGTCTCGTTCTCGGGCCGAACCGTCTTCGGTCTGGGTGCGGCGGAGCGCGTGGGAGAGTTGGCTCGGGGCTTCAGCGTAAGGGGGGCGTTTCTGGTAACGGGCCTCGGCGTCCTTGCATCGGGAGCGGTGGAGATAGTGCGCGCCTCTCTGGAAGAGGCGGGGCTCGCGGTCTCGGTGTTCGCGTCCGTTATGCCCAACCCGGCCACGTCTGACGTCGAGTCCGGGAGCGCGTCCTTATTGGACTTCGGCAAAGAAGACGTCGCCGTGGTCGCGGTTGGTGGCGGCTCCTCGATGGACGCGGCGAAAGGGATCTCTCTGCACGCCGTCAACGGAGGCAGCGTATTGGACCTGGATTACAGGAAGACCCCGGATCAATCCGGCTTGCCGGTTCTGGCCGTGCCGACCACGTCCGGCACTGGCTCTGAGACGAACGGGTTCGGGGTTATCATGGACCACGGTAGCGGCCGAAAGTTCTACGTCGGCCACACCAGCGCCCAGCCCAAAACGGCGGTCCTGGACCCGCTGCTGACCCTCGGTCTTCCCCCTGGATCCACCGCCGCCACGGGCATAGACGCTCTGACCCACGCTTTAGAGTCTCTCATGTCTCGCAACTCGAACCCTTACGCCGAGGGACTGGCGTTGCAGGTGATCCAGATGGTGTCCAAATGGCTCCCCGCAGCCGTCCACGACGGCGGAAGCGTCGAGGCCCGCTCCCAAATGCTGCTTGCCGCCCACCTGGCGGGACTCGCTTTTTCGAGTGGAACGGGATTGGGGCTCTGCCACGCGGTCGCGCACTCCCTGAGCGCGCGCCTGGACGTGGCCCACGGGGTAGCCCTCGCCGCCGTGCTCCCGGCGGTGATGACTTTCAACCTGCCGTCGAGCACGCGAGAGCTGGCCCTAACCGCGTCCTCCATGGGTGTCTACGACTCTGGCACGAGCGAGGACGAAAATGCCCGGTCGGCCGTCGCGGCGACCGAAGCGCTGGTCTGGGATCTCATGGGCCGGCGAACGCTTGCAAGCCTCGGGGTGGACGAAGGTCTGCTCCCCACGCTCGTCCAGGACACCATCGAAGACGGAGTGCTACTCAACACTCCCCGAATGCCCACGCCCGAGGAAGTGGAGAATCTCCTCGTCGCGGCGCCCTGAAAAGCGACAGGATGTAATGTGACAGTCACACGGGAGGAGCGATGAGCGAACGCGCCGCGATTGGCGGATGTCTTTGTGGAGCCATAAAGGTTCGAGCTACCGGAGAGCCGGAGTGTGTATTGTATTGTCATTGTAGCGATTGCCGGAAGGCTACCGGCGCCCCCGTTAGCATCTTCGCCGGATATTCGGCGGAGCAGGTGGAGATAGAGCGCGGAGTTCCCGGAAGCTACGAATCTTCTCCGGGTGTGCGCCGGTCGTTCTGCGGGGAATGCGGGACTCCGCTGTCTTACGAAGACGAGCGTCTTCCCGGCGAGGTCTATCTGCACGCCGGGATCTTCGACGAGCCCGAACTTTTCAGGCCGAAGCTTCACGGGTGGGACTCGCAGAGGTTGGGGTGGCTGCATATCAGCGACGACCTTCCGCGGTACGAGAAGAGCAGTAAGCCACGCTAATCTGGCGGGGTTCGGCTCCGTAGTGCCGTCGGTGTGATCTTCTCCCTGAGCAGATGGGCAAGATTCTGGAATAGCCGACAGCAAACCTAGCCATAGCCGCCGCTACATATATCCGTCACGCGGACGGCAGAAATCTGACGTACAACTACCGACAGCTCTAACGTAGCACGGAACCCCAGAATGCGGCATGTTTCTTCCTTCACGACACAGCATATGGAGTATGCAGGAGGGAGCGAAGATGAGTAATGGGAGACGCCGCCGAAGGCGGGTAGGGCCGACTGAGGAGTGGGAACAACTGGAACTCCTGTGCCGCTGGCCCGAGCAGTTGGCCTACGAGGAGATTCGCCCGCTCGTCCTGTTCGGTTCTCCGGTCGCGGACGATCCCGACGGGCTCTCAACGGCTTCCCGGTCTATCCAGCATCCGATGTGCCAACGGTCCCCCAGCGACCGAACCCAAGGCTTTTGCCGCCGATGGCGCACGCACAGCCAACCGGCATTGGCGAGTCGCTCTGATGCATACCGACGAAATTCCTGACATCGCGGTTCCAGCTATACGCCGGGTATTTTCTGGCCAGGCCTGCCACCTTCAGGGTCGCGTCCACGCCCCCGCCGACGATCCGGTGACCACCGGCTCGGTGCGAGCATTACACTGCCTGTCATGAGGACTCCTCTGTTGTTGGTTGGCCGGACGCGTGAGTACGAACCAGTGCTCATCTCTTCGACCAGCGACGGACCGGCCGGGGTCCAGCCGAGCGACCTTGCGTGCCGGGACGTGACCCGCTGATCTAGCAGGAGGGCATCCGTCATCGGACCCAGCCGCTCACGGGTGGCGTCGGGAGCCTCGGGTTCAGTCCGGCCGTCGAGGCCACGCGCACGGCTGGCGGCGACTGCCAGGTCACCTATAGACGGGCTCTCATCGTTCGTGCCGAGGTAGTAAGACCCCGGCGGAGCTTCGGAGAGGGCCAGCGCATAGAGCGCGGCTATGTCCTCGATGTAGACGTTGCTGAAGTGCTGGCCGCGGTCCGGGTACAAGAGCGCCGGCTCGTCGCCGCCGGTCTTGGGGCTGTTCAGCAGCAGGGCTGGGATACCTTTACTGTAGCCGTAGACGTTACCTGGTGCGACGATCACGCTGCGGACGCCGTCGGCGGCCGCCACTCTCACCCGGTCGTTGATGGCCGGTCGCCACGCCACGATCGGCGGCGGGTCGGGCGGGGTTTCCTCGGTGATGTCGTCGCCCGAGCCGTGGATCCAGGTCCCACCGGTATGCACGTATGGCTTGCCGGAGCCGGACAGCGCCGACAACACCGCGTCGAGGACGGCCGTATCCACGGCGGCGTTGGTCGCGTCACCCGGAGAGGCTGCATGGATCACTCCGTCCGCGGATGCCGCTTCACGCGCAAGCAACTCACCATCGGTGAGCTCGCCGCGTACGGCCCGTGCCCCGGCAGTCTCGACCTTCCCGGCCGCCGCGTCGCTGCGCACGAGCGCCGCCACATCGTGGCCGGAACGCACCAGCTCGTTCAGCACGGCCGAGCCGATGAAGCCCGTACCGCCGGTCAGAAAGATTCTCATTGGACTACCCTTTCGATTCCGCGGTCCTTGTCCAAAATCATCGAGCCTCCTGCGTCAGATTTTTTTGGTCTGCTACTCCTGATCATTCACTCTGCTCGTTCACGTAGCCATCGATGAGGGCGAGGGTGGCGGCAGGCTGTTCGATCTGCGGGAGGTGTCCGGCCTCCTCGATGATCTCGAGGTGGGCGTCGTGGAAGGCTGCGGCGTAGGCGGCTCCGTACGCGGGGGTTACGATTCGGTCGCTGTCGCCCCAGATGGCGAGGGTGGGGATACGGATGCGGCCGAGGCGACGTAGGAGTTTGGGGTCGTGCATGTACGGGTCTCCGGCGATAACGCGCATCGTGGCCATGTTGGCCTGCTGGAGGGCGGCCTGCTCGGCAGGGACCGTGGCCGGGTCGGTGTAGAAGCGGTCGGAGTCGTGGAAGGCGTACTCGGCGACGCCGTGCGCGTCGAGGGCGAAGAAGTCGCGGACGGGTTCACCGTCGACCTCGATGCCGGCCGCATCGATCAGGATGAGACCGGTGATGAGGCCGGCGCCGTCGCGGAACGCCATCTCAGACCCGATCCAGCCACCGATAGAGGAACCGATGACGAGGACGTTGTGCAGGTCGTTGTCCTCAAGGTAGTTGAGGTAGGCCAGGGCGAGGTCGTCGATGCCGGAGAACCACTCGGGTCGGGCGGTGCCGTTCCAGCCGGGGTGCGTTGGGGTGATGGTATGCATGGTCGCAGCGAGGTGGTCCGCAATGCCGGCGACGGTGAAGGGGCCGCCTCCACCGTGCAGGATCAAGACGGGACGTCCGGTTCCGGCCTCGGTCACCGTGATCTGAAGGTCGGTGCGGAAGGCGACAGTGTGAGGCGTGGGGGTAGTCATGCGTGGGTTCCTTTCACGAGGGTGCTGGTTGTGGATGAGGGAACATTTGTCTTGAACCTGCGGAGGAGGATGGCGCAGGTGATGGTGGCACAGCCAGGCCGCGCACTGCCGATCTGGTTTTCGATCCCTGTCATGGCATCCTCATTCATCACCACCACTATAATTCAATATGTTGATATACACAAGTTTAGTCATTCTGGTATACTGCTGGCATGTCTGTTGAGTTGGAAACGTTGGGTCGAGCCATCAAGCAGGTGCAATACCGGCATCACCGAGCGCTCGATGCGGGGCTTGCCACGGTGGGAACGACGCTTGCCCAGTGGGATGCTCTGCGTGCCATCGGCCGGGCCCCCGGTTCCTCCGCCCATGCATTGGCCGTCGAGACTTTCCAAAGCGATCAAGCGTTTGGAACACTCGCCAACCGACTCGCCGCCCAGGGCTTGATCGACCGCCGACCGGGCCGTGGTCGGCGGATCGAACATCACCTGACTCCCGCCGGCGAAAGAATCCTCGAGGCCGGACACCCGATCGCCAACGACGTCTTCGGGGCCTCGTTCGCGAGCCTCTCCGAGAAGGAACGCTCCACACTGCTCGACCTCCTTATCCGCATCATGGGCAAAGATCTCGGCTAACTTATCCCGAGCGCCGTCCCATCCGGTGCAACAGCCCACAGGAAGGCGGACACCGCCTGTTGGAGGTTCCTCTTACCCACGAAGCGAGGCAAGAACCTGGCCCTGGTACTTGTTCGTGCGCTGTTGACCGGCCGAGCACCTTGCGCGGGCGCGTGTTGATGCGGTGGGCTATGTCGTCGAGATCTCGCTGGCTGAACGTGCGAAGGTCAGCATTCTTCGAGGGGTACTGGCACAGGAGCCGGTTCGTGTTCTCGTTCGAGCCGCGCTGCCAGGGGCTGCCGGAAGCGAGCGCCCCGACTCCGTCCAGCCCAGGAAGGCCCAGTGTTAGGGTCACTGTCACCAGGGGCAATCTATACAGACTAAATGTAACCGCATGATAGGAATATCTTGAGAGGCACTAGCAAGCGAAAACCCGAGGATATGGAATTTCCATACCCTCGGGTTTTCACTTTTCTTTCTAACGGTTGTTAGCCGGCGTCTTCTGAACCACCGCCCTCGTCAGCGCCGTCAACCTCCCGTTGAAGTACCTTGGCGTTGCCCGCATCCACCTTTACGTCGTACGTCTTACCGTCATTGCCCGCTATCTCTACACCGTACACTACGAAGCCATCCTCATTCTCGAGTTCTGTCCTCTTGACGGTGCCCGGCACGGCCTTGAGGGCGGCCTGCTCGGCGGTGGCCTGATCTATCGTGGCCAGTCTCTGTAGCTGCTTGGACTCAGCAGCTTCGTTGCCCTGGTCCTTCTCTTGGGGTGCGGCTATGGAGCCCTTGAAGTGAGGTTGCTCCTGGGCGCTCGATTCTTTTTGGTTCGCCGGACTCTGGGCGACGGCCATGGCGGAGAGCCCACCAACCGACAAGAGCGCTGCGGCTACCGCTCCGATAACCAGTTTCTTTTTGTTCATGTTCTTCCTTTCTCTGTACGTTTGCATGTGACCTGAGTCTCCCATGCAAATGTAAGAGAGAGGTTAGAGCAGTTCTCATAAAGAGTGGACCTGCGGCTCGAAGTACCCGCAGTGCGAGAAGAAACCGCGAGCGTCCTCCTCGGTGACCGAGCGCAGCGCCTCCCCCGTGGCCTCGAAGAGCGCGTCGAGG
>JAABUR0100009084.1_pt1 | contig 11289 bp, 9 predicted proteins | sample 5560091 | NCBI WGS metagenome assembly JAABUR01 (sample SAMN10711879, study PRJNA513375) | rock metagenome | isolation source: Antarctica rocks | place: Antarctica: Victoria Land, University Valley sud
GCGTGGAGATGCCTGGTGTACTGAAGTGAGTTCAATGCTGGGGGATCTGTAACCGATTGGATATGAGCCGTTGAACTTTGACTTCCTGGGACGGCCCCGGCGGCGTGGAGATGCCTGGTGTACTGAAGTGAGTTCAATGCTGGGGGATCTGTAACCGATTGGTTGTAGACACGCCGCCTCGTGAAGCTTGTGGGGGGGTTGTCGACGCTTAGACTGCTGTTGAGGCGCTATAGGAGGCGTACCGGGACGCTGAGTCGGCCAGTGATAGCCTTCTATTGTATTAAAGCTAGATGTAGGCGGTGTATGCTCGCCTCGGTTGCCTTGGGCTTCCCAGGCTTCGAATGAATTACCGAAGCTTGCCAGGCGGCGTTTCTGGGTTGGATATCGATGACCTTCAATTTTAGATTTGACGGCCCTCGCATCCCTAGTATCAGATGCTTTTAAGCCGTCTCTATCAATTGTTCCTTTGTGAGATAGACCCACATACAAAGTCTCGGTAGTAGTTGAGTGGCAGTTTGGATTGACGGCGTTCTTTGTATTCTTCAGCGAATCATTGCTGACACCTGTGTTTCTGTAAATCATGTCTAAGTCACGCAATTCTGTGTTGTCGTTCGGAATTGATGGTCTATGACGTTTCCCGTCGCTGGAAACCAGTATGGTATCAGTGAAGCCGCAATCACCACCAAGCCAGGCTTTGTAGCCACGCCAAATCCCGTTGTTTCCGTTGTTGGGCTTTGTCATCTGCAAGATCCGTCTCTTGCCCTTAATATCCATCCTTTGGTTGTCTCATTGACAAGAAAACGATCAACCAAGATCATTTCTCGGGTCCCAACGAACATGAGTTCCTTCGCAACGAACACTTCAACCACGATTTTAGACCCCTTCGTCGCACCAGGTGGCAATTCTCCATTGTGCTCTCGCATCCATAATCTTAGCATCTCAACCAATTCCGCCTCAGACCGAGCGATGACTGGAATTTGTTGACTGAATCCATATTCTTCGAAGTTCGAAGACAGCATTGAATGACTCGGTCCAACACTTAGCAGTCAGCATCAATTTCGAATCTATTGCACGTAATTGAGGGATCAGTAGCATTACCTAGATATCAATTCATCATCTCTAGTAGATTTATTCGTCATCTCACTAAATCTTTTGCTCTTTTGGGATTTGAGAGTATGGCCTGAATGAACTTTGTTCGCAAACTGAGCCGCACTGCCGCTATCGTCTCCACTTCCGGCGTGAATGCTAGGTGTCTGGGCCTGCTCTGGACGTTCCTCTTCTGGGGACGCAAAGGACTCGGTTCCAGGAGGACGCTGCACAATTACAGAGAATAATTGCCTTAGGAGTCCCTCGATCCTGGACAATGTCAGTGCGCTGCAATATCCGGGTTGAGAAGATCTGCCGACATACCTATCGCCGTGTCTGGGCCACTCGAGCCAAGGTCTGTAGCCTGGTCTAGATTTTCGTCCCCAAAGTCTATTTCCGGCTTCCGAGTCGTACAGGTACCCGTGTGTCATGTCCTCTGTGCTTGTATGCCAACCTTGCTGGGAACTTGTTACTATGAATTGCTCAACCTCGTCGATAAGAGCGTTAGGCAGCCCTTTGGAGCTCCTATCCGTGAATCCCAACACGGAGCATATCTCCAAGATTTGGGCCATGGTTCGTTCCGCGTAAGTGGATGTGGACGTCCCCAATGAGAGCAGGGTACAGTTGATCACGGCGATAAAAAGCTTACAAAGAGTGAGCTGTAAGTATGGTTCAGAAGAATCAGCAAAGTTGATCACAGAAACCATGAGGTGAGCTGAGGTGACATTTGAGGGGACTCGCCTTAAAGGACAGTGCTTTATGCTTTCGAACAATTTCTGAACTGTGGTGTCATGCTACAGTGGCGAGCAAGACGTTTCAGAACTGACTTTGTAGATGTGAACCTTGTTACGACAAGCTCACTGTAAGGTAATCCGAAAACCTTAGGTCCAAGCTTGAATAGATAATGACGGGGCTACAGATGCTGGTTAAACTGTTCGACTGAGTAAGTGAGATAGTAAGACCACGGTGGAAGCTGCATTTGTAACCATTTGTAAAGACCTCAAGATAGTGAGTGGAGGGTGGAATGTTTGAAAGTGAAAACGGTGAACCAAATGGGCATGGGATTGAGAAGGTGTTACTATTGACGATGGTTACGTAATATGGATTGCATTCGACATACTGAAAACCCTTTGATGCCTTAAGCTTTACCTGTTAACACCAGGATAAAATAGAAGGATATTTGAGCAGAGCTTGAATACCATACTTGAACGCGCACTGACTCCACTCCCTCACACCGCTAATCTCCAATTACTTCATCCTTGCGCTACTCAGTCCTGATCCGATTGAGTATGGTCCGGGTCTTCACTAAAAATAGTGCCGGTCTCTGTATTGTATCTTATGCCCAGACTCCGCAGCCTCTCGATCTGTATCTTGTTCAGTGGGATTAATTCGAAGTTGTGTGGCAAGCGTATGAGGGCCCTGTAGGTATAAAGTCAGTCCAAGAGTCAAGCCCCAGATCCTAGATGAACGTACTTGAGAAAGTCGAGCTTCATGTTCCGAGCTTTATCTTTCAAAGCAACCTGATCTCGATATGCTAAATTGCCGTTTTTGCCATCGATCTTCTTCAGCGATCCCCAGCTAGTTCCATGCTCCTCGATCAGGTTCAAGAGGGTTTCCGTTTCTACATCCGTCCATGCTTTACGAAACTGCACTTTTTTGGGCCGCTCAGCCATTCTGGTTTTGGCGCTCGAATTGACCCGCTTGTAGTTCTGGATCTGAGATTGCGGAGGAACGCCGTTGTAATTCTGCTGTGCGACAGCCTCCCCAATGTCGTCCTCTTCATCATCCTCTTGTTGGATTGGTCGCTCGCTCGGTCTTAAGCGTTTCTTTGGATTTTGGGTCTCCTTTGGTGAACCTGCTCTTTTCTGGGCTCGAGGTAGAGCTGCCCCAGGCTCGGCTACAGAACGCTGGTTGAGATGTGTAAAGCTACGTTTAGAACTTACGTCAATAGGCCGCAAGTCTTGTTGAAAACTAACATCTCGGCTGACACTGCTCATTCGCTCTTGCTCATCTTCTCCGTCACTCAACTGGATCCCGTTGTCATTCTTTTCACGACTATTCGAAACGCCACTCTGGGTAGGAACCTGGCTATCAAAAGCGATTCGTACTGCTCCACGCTGGCGATCAATGAGACGTGGCTTTCGAGTCTCAATCGGCTGCTGCTCTGGATTCTGCTGGAGAACATGATCGGAGCTGTATCTTAGCCCTTGTGCGAGGTTCTCTTTATTCGCGTCGGCTTCGATTTGCGCTTGAGATGTCATTATCTCTGTTGCAGTCGCTCTATCGTCTCTTTCAGACTCCGGGGATTGCGCCTTGAATAGCGGATCGTCATCGTTATGAACCTGGGGTTGAAAGCCGTCGGCCATATTGACAGGTGCAGAAGATGTGATTATTGCTTCCATGGCTTTCTTAGAAGGGGTCAAGGGCTGATTGTCTGGGCGCGCTGTTCCGGAAACGTGGACAATGGGAGGCGCTTCTTGGGCTGTGGAAGGCTCCGGTCTTCTACGAAATCGTTCCCGCAGGCGGCTTGCCGCGTATGAAAGTGTTTTGGGAGAATTGAACCTGATCCGGGCGATCAACAAACATCCGATTAGTACAGCGAAAACCATCCGAAGCTCAGGACGCAGGGTCACTCACTTGTATACAGGCCCGTTCAATTCCCTCGCCAAAGTGGCTGGATGGCTGGATGTGTCGACCGACTCGATTGGAGCGTGAGACGACTCCGAAGGCGATTCATCGTCGAGCACAACTTCTGGGCCGCTTTCGTCTATCACTGAATCTGTTTTAAGAATATCCTGGATTTTCAGGTCCAGCGCTATTTTGATTTTCTCAGCTCCATCTCCGTCGAATACGTTTATCTGGCGTTGTAACTCGTCCAACCGTGCCTTACTCCATGCGACAACACCGGTGACAAAATCATCCCACGAAAAATCCGCCTTTAGGCGTTCAATATACACTAGCTTCCCTAGATCAGAATCTTGAGGTTCCTCCAGAAAATGCTCCCGAATAAGATCGAATCGATGTTTTATCATATCCTCCAGTGCCTTCGGGAGTTCTTCGTTGCTTGAACCCACGAAGTCCCAGCCTCTTAGTCTGTTTCTTTCCTGGTAAAAGACTTCGAACAGTATCGTGTCTGGATCAAAGTTGGCCTCGGCGATGTGACCTTCGAGTAGCACGATCGCATATTGCGTTCGCAGCTCAAGACCCAGCTTCAAGGTGTCATCTCTCAAAGCGCTGGATCCTGCATAGGATATTAAGAGTTTGGGAGTTACAAAACTGTGTAGGAATGAAGCCGGAAAGACTGGCTCAAGTTCTTCGATCGCCTGATCGCTATCGAATTTTTGCGATGACCCCAAAACGGTCAAGAGCAAACTGCAGAGGTTTGCTTTCTGCAGCAAAGGATCCGGTCGCCAAGGCCCGTACGTAGTAGCTGCTGTTCTATTGCCTCGAAGCAAAGTCCGTAGAACAGCTGGACTACGAATATAGAGACTGCTGCCATAAAAATCCCTCGGTATCCGGAAGCTGTTGCAAAGGCGTCTCATATTTTTGCTTGTTCTTGACTCCGGGTCTTTGAGATCACTCCTAACAAGACCAATTGCAGCATTCGGCGTGTCAGTTGGAGCGAGCAAGCGTAACAGCTTGTCCGATGCGTCGGAAAGGTCTGGAAGCGCGTCCAGCATATCCTCCGCGTTTAAACCCAACAGCTCTTGCGCAGAACGAGATGTCCTCGCCGTAGTTCCAGAGAAAATAGAAACGTCTCCTGGCGATTTATTCTCATAGACGCTTCGTCGCTGGATATTTTTTTCTGCTTTGACATCTGGGTCTGCCTCATTCTCTGCAGATGCGGGTAGGTCGGGGTAGATGATACTGGGGTGTTCGGTAACGGTCGAAAGATCTAAAGTCGGCCATGCGTGGTTAGTGTATGCCATCCAAAAAAAGACCCAGAACTCTAGAGCCCTCGAAATCAAGTAGTTGGTGCTGAAGTCGGAAATTCAGAGGGCAGAAGCATATATGCTTTGGAGCCGAACGAGATGCTCGAGACGGGAGGACAAGTCATCTCTGACTTACCTTGTAACGCTTTGGACCGACTATTAGGTTTGACTTTTGTGTCAGTCCGGTTCCTGCTTTTGCTTGAGTCTCCCACGACCTCTGTAGATACTTGACGCGGTGCCCGCCTTCGATTGCTTTTACTGTTGGTTCTGCTTGCCTCACTATCGCTCACGTCATGACTTCGACTTCTTGTTGCACGCATAGTGCGTTGTGGAGGGCTTTGTGGCGGTATACTGCGGCTTCCGGTGGACTTTGGGGGTGACTGCGGTGTTGTGCGCCTGCTGGCAGATCGAGTGGAGATGCGGTCAGCCATTGCGGCGATATTGAATCAATAATCACGGTCAAGCGACGACTTAGAGCTGAGGATTACTCTGAAGTATTCTTCAGGCTTTACTGCGCGGTAATCAGTTGTTCCAAAACTTCTGTGTAAAAACTCAATGTTGATGTTAATGTTATGAACTTTACCTCAAACAGAGCTCGATGTTGTGACAAGGTTTATTCGCGGGAAGACTAAGGTAAGGCACCTTAAGAATCCTTACCAGCACGTGACGCCATCCATAAGCACCCCTTTCCATTTGTTACTTACAAGTGTACGGGGGCGTAGAAGCCACAGCTCACGACTACTTTTCTTGATTCCACCACTCTCTTCCGTTCAGAAAGAGCATTTCCTGTATATGAGTCTCTTCTCACCTTCTGTCTACCATATCCGGCCAGATCTATATAGAGATTCTTAGACCCACTCTGCAGGGGAGATCCTGCCTAGAAGATACACCAAAGCGCAATGAAACTACAACAGCGGCCGTCACCTCTACTGATCCTACTCCTCCCATGCCTCCACTTCACTGGTGCTATTAGATCGTCAGAACAAGTTGCAGCCTTAGCTCAGGGTAAAATCGTTGGCCCTTCTCCGAGTCTACCTGCCAACCTAGCGGTGCAGACCAATGTCGATCCTAGTCATATTGCCAAAGACGTATCTGCTGATGGAAAGGACGGTGAGATACCGGCTTCAGTGAAGAAATCTGATACCAATCTTGGCACGAAAGACGCTCCGTTAGACGGCAAGGATGGTAGGCCGCATCAAGGGCCATTCGTCGAAACAAATGCAGAGCGAGACCGGAAGAAAGCGAAGGAAAGCGGCGATGAAGAGACTGCTAGTCCATCAAAAAAGCCTGGGTCGAAAGAAGAAACAAAAGGAGCGTCATCTACGGATGGGTGGAAAATGCCTGAAACCAACGATGGCGTAATGGACGATCCAAACCGATTGGGGCCAAAAGAAGGAACAAGGGGCACAGAAGGTGGGATATCAGAGAAGAATCGAATGGGGAAGACGCAAGAAGGTACGACTGGCCTTCCGAAATCGGAAAAGAAGCCGGATCCTCCAAAAGAGGTCCCTCCGTTGCCGCATAGTGAGCAAGCAAAGCTGGGAAAATCCGATTCGAAGGATTCTGGCAAGAAAACTAAGGAAACTGGTATTGAGGACGAAGAGAAGCCGAAGGAGAAGCAACTGGGAGGGCTCGAGGTAATGCTGCTTTCCCCATGACCACTCACTAGCAATGCTAAATGCTACGATTATAGAAACCTGCCGATCTCCCCGAGAAGCCCCACGATATACCCCATCCTGTTCCACCTACCACTTCCAAGAAGGATCCACTCCAGATCAATGAGATCATAAAGTCTTTCACTCCGTCAAGCACATTACTCACCTCTGCGCCGGCCTCCCTAATACAACCTCTCCATTCCTTCCTCCTCTCTTTGTCAATGATCATATTCTCCGAAATCGGCGACAAGACCTTCCTTATCGCTGCGCTCATGGCCATGAAACATCCCCGCCTCGTGGTTTTCTCGGCCGCCTTCACTGCCCTAATCGCGATGACGATCTTATCCGCTGTGCTCGGCCATGCCGTTCCAACACTGATCCCGAAACGCTTTACCAACTTTCTCGCTGCACTTTTATTCCTTGTGTTTGGCGCAAAGATGCTAAGGGAGGGTTACAGGATCAGTCCCGACCAAGGCGTCAGTGAAGAGATGAAAGAAGTTGAGATGGAGTTAGAAGAGAAAGAAGAAATGGCCCGGAAAATGGGCCGCAGACGCCATTCAAGCAGTCCATATGCAATGGAAGCCGGCCTTGCCAACTCCCGCAAAATACACTCCAACTCTCGACTACCTGCCCCTCCCGACTCTCCACCATCCTCCTCGGATGAGCGAAGTCCTTCGCCTAGCAGAGGGTCGGGCCCAATGAACATGTTAGCTGGCGTGAACAATCTATTCTCGTTGCTACTAAGTCCGGCATGGGTTCAAACCTTCATAATGACTTTCCTTGGAGAATGGGGAGATCGAAGCCAGATTGCCACAATTGCAATGGCAGCAGGCCAGGACTACTGGTGGGTCACAGGCGGAGCGGTCAGTGGACATGCATTATGTACGGCCATTGCAGTTATTGGCGGCAGGGCGATCGCAGGCAGGGTCAGTTTGAGAATGAGTAAGTACAAACACCCCACATGGATTAGGCTAGATGTGCTGACAATTTCATAGTAACCCTTGGAGGTGGTTTCGCATTCCTGGTGTTTGGCATCATATATCTCTTCGAGGCAATGTATATCAAATGAAATGGGGTTTCCAATTGATGTGGAACATAGACTATGTCCTATGTAGGTTCATCCGTTAGGCGCAACCAGGCGTTTTACGATGAGAATGGCAGTATATATGTTTGCATGGATATGTCAGGGTTATGGCCGGGAACAGTATTTGAAGGGAATAATCTATGACCGTTTCCATTATCGTGGTATTCAATCGATGGCTACAGAAGTTGCGTCCTCCGCTCCACATATCCTCATCAACCCTCCCACGGGCCCTTGCAACTAAGCCCCTCACAACGAAGAACTCTCCCCATACTTCAACTTCGTAACCAGCTTCCCCGTATTACTCCCCTCAAACAACTTCATCCACGTCCTCGGAATATCCTCAAAGCTCGTCTCCACAATCGTCTCACTTTCATCCCCAATCCTAATCTTCCCCTCCTTATACGCCGCAATCAACTCCCTCGTAGCCTCGGCGAACTTGGGCGCAAAGTCAAAGATAATGAACCCGCGGATTTCGATTCTCATCACAATGATCTCGCCCCAGTTCCGCAGCCCCGTGGGCTGACTCGTATTGTAGTTCGACACAGCGCCGCAGGCTGCGACGCGGCCGTGGCGGGCCATGCGCGTGAGCATGAGGTCGAGGATCTCGCCGCCGACGTTGTCGAAGTAGACCTCGACGTAGCCCTCCGTAGCTTTGATGAGCTCCTTCTTGAACTCTGGTTTTTTGTAGTTCACGCAAATGTCCGCACCCAAGCTTTCCACCCACCTGCACTTGTCGTCACTCCCCGCGATTCCAATCACCCGCTTGCACCCTAGCATGTTCTTCGCAATCTGCACCACCATGCTCCCCGTCGCGCCCGCCGCGCCACTGACCACCACCGTGTCCCCGGGCCCCGCCCTCACAACGTCCCGGATCCCGTACAGCGCCGTCAAGCCCGTGAACCCCAGCGCCCCTAGAAATTGCGTCGGTTTCACGACCAGGTTATCGGCCACGGGACTGCACTCTTTGGCATCCGTAACCATGTACTCCTTCCACCCGGCATTCGCACTGACCAACATCCCCTTCTTGAATCCCTCAGCCGTCGATTCGAGCACTTCGGATATCGCGCGTGCTCTCATGACTTCGCCTTCGCTGACGGGCGGGACGTACATGCGGTCGGCCTTGACGTATTTGGAGATCCAGCCGCGCTGGGCAGGGTCGTTGGAGAAGTAGAGGGTTTTGAGGAGGACTTGGTTGGGTTTTAGGGAGGGGATTGAGGCGGTGGATTGGGTGAAGGTTGGGCTTGGGCCGGAGAGGGAGACGAGGTCGGTGGGTTTGTTGGTGAGGACCCATTGGCGGGTGGTAGTTGGGAGTGTCATGGTGGAGGGTTTTCTTGGAGGATGCTTGGGAGGATCGAGGGGGTGGAAGAGGGTTGAAATGAGAGATTGGACAGCATTGTGCGGAACTTTTCTATTATGCGATTGGCGACGCTGCGGAGACCGAGGTTGAGCGGTTTCCCGAGCGGTTTTTCCTTTTCCTGCGACAGGCACATCTATCTACTTCTACACGGACGAGCACCTACACGAGCATCTACCTACCTTCTTCTACATCTACTACCTACCTATCTACCTACCTGTATCTAGCCTACCTCCTAGATCTACCTATCTACTAGAGCGACCGTTGCACGTGTTCGTTGTCTGCTCACCCTGTTGCTTCTACGAAGCTCCCTATACCGCACCTGTACCCTATCCCTCGACACCGTCAATATTATTGCAAAGCCCAGCCGCCATCTTACATACTTTCGGTAAAGACAAGAAATAGAGGATATAGGTCTGACTAGTCATTTAAAGCTTATGATGGTGCACTGGAACTTTCGAATAAGGTAGCTGGTGGCGGCGAAATAGCTTCAAGTGGAGCTGAGTATGAAGCAGTTTTGGTTCACCTTGGATGTTTTGTATTAGAGGTTTGCCGCGATCAGGAAACCCCCCAAGACTCAGCTCAGAGCGGCGAAGACTTTGATTATCCTTGCTTTAAGCGGACTATCGTACGACTATGGCCTGCGTGCCGTGGGAGACCCTCCAGTTGCGCCAAAGATGCTGAAGAGTGGTTACGCGTTGTACCTATTAGACGTTATCATTCGGTAGATAGAGACCGCATCAGATCTAATTCACGGTAATATTTCCACATTCAGAAGTATCAATGAGTCATTCTTGGCGAAACCATTCGTCCTGAAGAAGCTTCTTAGCAGTAGGTCGATCCCTTGGATCGAACTTCATGATCTTGCAGATAAATGTTCTGTCTTCTGTTGAAAGCTCCTTGTCTTCTGATAGGTGAAAGGATTTTTGAAGTTTGTGCTCGTTGACGAGGTTAATGACGGCTGTGAGGAAGCCGAGGCTTTCGTCACCGGCAATTTCTTCATAGCTTAAAGGTACTGGTCCAAAGATGCTCACTTGCTTGATGAGTACTTGCAGAGGATATTCATCACTTTCGAAGGGAACTTCGGTTGGCTTGAATATGTGCCAATTTTTGCCCCAGATGAGGCTAATCAGCTAAGGGGAGATAAGAACAGAGATTTCGGAATTAATGGCTCTGATCACTCACAGTTGCTCCAAAAGACCAGATGTCGGTCGACGCCTTCCAGCGTAGATTTAGCATTGCCTCGGGACTGCGAAATATTGCTGCTCCGATGATATGACCTTCCTCAGATGAGCTCGCGTTTGGATCGACCATGAAAGCGTCGCCACAGTCGCCAAGCTGTACTTCGCTGAAGCGATTCGCTGCAGTGCCGTAGTTGACAAGAATGTTGTCAGGCTTGACGTCTGCAGATCAATTAGAAACGATGTCAGATTTCGTCTGAGCGCTTTGCACAATACCGGTGTGAACATAACCACGACTGTGTAGCGCTTCTATAGCTTGCAAAATGTTTCGTGCGACAAACTTGATGTCTGCTCTCTCTAGCGTCTTCGCATTCGAGGCGTTGAGTAGATTATCGTCCAGATACTTCAATATGAGTGAGGGCGGATCATCACTCGTATCAATGATGGGCCGAATGCAGGGGTTATCACGAACGGCCTCGAGGACATCGCGCTCGTTCTTTAGAGGCCAGTCAGCGGCGGTTTTGACCGTAACCCTTTGGGACGTGGAACTCCTGCAATGTATTAGTCATGAATAAAATTTATTCAGTCAGGTCTGTGTGAAGCATCCTCACATCGCCGCCCAAATCCTTCGATGCCGTTGCTCCCGAATTGTGTAGCTACCCGCTCTGCCTTGCAACGTTTGTCCAATCTTGAGATCGGCCGCCATGACAGAAAGCTGCGGCGTAAGTCGCATTTAGGCATACAAAGCATTAGCTTGTGATTAAGACATGCGTGAGCAGACACAGGTTCTTGTGTGTCCAGGTGTCTGAAAAGAAAAGTAAGTGGAGGCAAGAGGCCAACATCCTTACCGCTACAGTAGCGTGGTTGTCTATCAGAATTCGTAGGTTCAGAGCAACTGCATGCGTTTTGCGAGCGACACCAGAAACAAGGGCGTTGTGGGTTGATTTTCGAGCGACGGGTCATGAAACGGATAGCGGGAGCCAACAGTAGAGAGAAT
>JAABUR0100009086.1_pt1 | contig 11289 bp, 5 predicted proteins | sample 5560091 | NCBI WGS metagenome assembly JAABUR01 (sample SAMN10711879, study PRJNA513375) | rock metagenome | isolation source: Antarctica rocks | place: Antarctica: Victoria Land, University Valley sud
GTGCACAGTATATAAATGCAGAATAAGATTGAGACATTTGTGCAGAATCTTTCAAAGATTTCGTGCGAACATTAACAGAATAACAAGCGAAAAAGCTATTGATACAGCTGTCAAACTTGTTGAATTTAATGTTTTGTTGCAGTAATGAAATGAAGAGTTTAAGAAGTAAAGACTGTGCTTTGTTTAACTTATAAGACAGAAGTTTTTTATCAAAGTTTATGTTTGAATCATCATTTGATGAATCAGACTCTGAACTTGAAGAATCATTCTTTCTTCTTTCTGTAACAGTTGTTTCTTCATCATTTGACTCAGATTTATCTGTATCAGAAAGAGAAGAATCAAATACATCATTGAATGAAGAACTTGATTTTGTTGAAGAAGAATCAGAAGCAGAAGAAGATAAAGACGAACGCGAAACTTGCTTTCGTTTCTGTTGTCGTTTATTCTTCTTCTTTGTTTCTTCTTCAACAAAAAGAATATCAACTTCGTCAGATTCAACAAATTCATGCAAATCATTGATTAAAGCTTGACTTTTGTCAGATAAATGAAACAACTTTTTCAAAGATCTTTTTTCATCTTTTGAAAATGCAAGTTCAATTGCAGATGTAAAAGACAGTTCTTTACTTGTAACTGAAGCAGTTCTAAATAAAAAACAGAAGAATTGAGCAAAAATCTTCGCATATTTATCAATAGTAAATAAATTCTGCGTAGCTTTGAAACTCTTGATTCGAATGTTATTTAATTCAAAACTGTTCAATACATTAAGATGCTGTCTTGACATGTATTGAACTTTTGAAAGACTTGTTTGAAAAAGTTGTTTAATTTGTAAAGAAAGTGCAAAAAGAATGTGTTCAGATGTTTTATCTGCTGACTGCACAAAAGTGTTTACAAAAGAATAATTTCTTCTATTCAAGAAATTCAAATATTGAGTTTGAATTGAAAAGCAGAGAGTTCTTCTCGAGTAAGTTTCAAATCAATGATTTCAGATTTTGCTTGAATTTTCTCAACTTTCTTCTCATAAGAAGACAGAAGAGTTGAAACAGCAAGATCAGATTGTAAATCATTGTCATTATCAAATTCAATACTTTGAATATCTGATTCAACATTTGAAACACTTGATAATGAACATGCTTGTACTTGAAAGAAAAAACGATTCTTATGTAAAGACTGTGCAAGAATATTCAAAGTAACAGTATGTTTAAAATCACTTGCATGATTTTTTGAACAATGTCTCTTCATGTTTTCTTTACTTAACAAAACTGAATGACATAAATTGCATGAAAATGCATTTTTATGTATATCAAGCTCTGAAAAAGCAAACAGAATCATTGATGATTGTTGTATTTTAACAAATGTTTCTGAAGCAGTATATAATGAAAAAGATGAAATTTGTGAAAGAAGTTCTTGCTGTTTTTCTTTTTCTGCATGCTGTTTGTAATGAAATTTGATGTGAGAAGAAAAAGTATCAGAAAATAAAGCAATATGACATTCTGAACAAAGTAATAAAGAAAACTCAGAATAATATGATAGAAAAGATAAAGAAATACACTCAGCTGCGTTCTGTATATGTGATGTTAAGTTACTATTCAATAAATTAATATATAATGCTTTGTTATTGAATGTATTATTATATTTACTTACTGTGATGCAGATCTTGCGCGTCGACTTCGATCAATTGCTGCATCGTTGACGAGCTCGTTATGTACAGACATGTTAAATCATGTACATAAGACGTAGCGCTGTAAATTCAATCTCAATTGATATATGTAGCTTTGATAATCAAACACAAGTAATATGAATGCTGTAGCAACGTTGTTGAGTGCGTTGTATGTAGCTTGTCAATGATGTTCTGACGTTGAACAAGACATGAAGTTGAAAGAAAGATGAAGTAAATTTACTAAAGTAACGCTGAACTAAGAGCTTGCGCAGAACATTAAAACTGAACATGTATATTTGATCTTTGACATTTTGATTGACAATGCAAGCAGTAAACTTAATGAGTTTAATATTATTTAAATTATAATTGCTTGAATTAAAACTTTGTTATATAAAATTATTCTTTTAAAGCGTTGTTTGTTGAACTGTAGTGATTCTACGTCAATTGTGCGACAAGCGCTGCTATGTTGAACATTGAACTTTAACATTCACAATACTTTCAATATTGACTGTTATGTTAAACATTGATATTATTCAATTATTTTTAAAGATCTGAATTCAGTTGATTCGAAGCTACAAGTATGTTTTAGAAAGTTTTATCAAATAATGAATGCATGAAGTTCAGTAGTGATCGAGAAATTGCTGCTATGCGAGAAATTCGATCGCTCAGCGCATCGAAATATTCTCAATCTTGACTGCTAGGTCAAACCTTGATATTTTTCGATTATTTCTGAAGCATTGAACTCAGCTCAATCAGAGCTACAATTATGTCTTTCAAAGTATGTGAGATAGTCAGCGCGCATATGTTGATTCGAGCGAGAGAAGGGTTACTACTAGGTGAGCGATCGCTCAGCGCAGTGAATCTTCCCAACCTCAATTACTAAATCAAACCTCGATGTTTTTCAATTATTTTGAAAGCATTGAATTCGGCTGAATCAGAGCTACAATTATGCCTTTCAAAGTATGTCAAGTAGTCAATGCACATAGATTGATTCGAGCGAGGAAAGAATTACTACTAGGTGAGTGATCACTCAGCGCAGTGATTCTTCTCAACCTCGATTACTAGGTCAAATCTTGAGATTTTTTGATTATTTTTGAAGCATTGAATTTGTCTGAATCAGAGCTACAATTATGCCTTTCAAAGTATGTGAAATAGTCAGCGTGTCGAAATCAATTCGAACGAGAAAAGATAATGAACGCTGAGCGATCGAGCAGACAAAGTCATCAATATTTTCTCACTTGTTTGCAGAGTCAAATCTGCGTCTTTTTTCATGATTTCTGAATCGTTGAAGTCATCTCAGCTGACTCTACAATTGCTGTCATAGAAAGTGCTGCGCTCAAGAGTGTCTAGCAGACGTTCAAGATGAGTACAAATCAATTGAAAGAATGAGTATGAATTGATGTGTCAAGCAAATCATTGTCAAGAAGATTTGAATGTGTACTCAGAGTGAGTATGATCAAGAATAAGAGATAGAAATTTATCTTTATTTAAATGTAATTTGCTAACAAATACATATAAATTTTTCATCATATATAACATTTTATTCTATTACAAATGTTGATTCAATAAATCTTTTTTGTTAAAACTTTCTTTCATTCAATATTATTGTTATCATCAAATTAAACTTAAATCTTTTTCTCATTGACTTTGAAGTTATTATCTTCAATGTAAAATGAAAATTCATCTGTATGCAATGCTGATTATGAATTTACTGTCTAGTTACAGTAAAGTCTAGAGATTATCAAAAGTTTGAATGATATTGAGATGCTGCATGATGATGAAGCGCTGTGCGTTGATCGCGTGCAGAGTTTTCGCGATTGCACAGACTTTGATAATCTCAATGTGCATGTTACAAGCAATCTTCACGCAGATGAGAAAGTCAAATAGAACACAGAACTACGAGAAAAATCGCTTATGAAAATTATTTGATTCAGTATCTTGTCATCGTGATAACAAGAACTGAGATAGAACACTCTCATGTTTAATCTGTTGAAAATGATTAGCAAAAAGAACTCAGATCATGAACATTCTTTAAATTTATGTGCTAACTACGTATAGATCTTGTTAAGACTGCGTGTCTGTTACTACGACATGAGCAACTCACAAGACTCATTAAGTTCAACATGAGCAAACTTGAGAATCTCATTAATATCATTTAACAGATGTTCAGACACAGATATTCTATACATGAGCAATATGCTGATGAGAAGACTTTGTTAAAAGAAGAGAAACACAAGCGAGTTAGTAAAGAATGATTGAACTATGCTGTCTGATTAAAAGTGTAGCATATGAACATTTCTGCAAAACATGATTGATCTGCATAAGAGAGATCTTTACAGATAACGCGAAACAAATGAGTTGCATGCTTTACAAGTGAAGTGAGCATCTGCAAGACATGATATACAATGACGACAACTGTCGATCTCAAGAATCTCATCTCTTCACTGAGCTTTGACTCTTGAATGTCTTGATGATAAAGTCAATCTCTAGTTAAAGACATCATTTGTATAGCTTGAGAAAACAGTAGCACATGTCGATGTGATTAAAGAAGAAATCGACTGCAATATGCATGCATATCGCTGATGAAATGTCTGCAACTCATGCTTAAGAAGTAAACTGTTGAAATTTGAGCAGTGAAAGATTTTGCTCATCTTGAACTGTGAATCTGCTGCAAGAAACTATCTCTCACTAAGAGAAAAATCAGCAATCATGTTTTATGTATGTTGCATGCAATGTATGCAACATATTTTCAATAAATAATCTCAGCACAAAGATTGCATCTGAGCAATAAGATGATAAAGATGTGTGATGATTTTCAGAAAGCAGAAAGCACTCTTGCAATGCACATCAGAATCAAACGCATAAATCTGAATGCTTATCTGCACTCTAAAAACATTTCAGACATGAATAGTTTATGATGTAACTGTGAATGAAGTCATTAGACGACGAAGCATGTACTCATGCATTGCTTGAACTGATTGCATTTGCAATCAAGAATGTTACAAGATGCTGACTTTTCAAACTATTGAATAATCATCGTCATCACAAAGAATCTTAAAGCAGTAGTGAAAATGATGATGAAAATGAAGCTCTTAAAGCAATTTAAAGTGACTAAAACACTCATTTTTTAACATGCAATCAACGTGAACAAATTTGATACATAGTTTCAAAACTCACTGTTTCAACTGCATGAAGCAGTCATGTAGACTGTGAGTGATTTTCTATCTCAAAAAGTTTTGTTCACTTGATACAGATAGCATAAAGTCTTTCATGAGTTGATTTAATCGATGTCACAAGAATGTATGAATTTATTATTATTATTATTTAATGTAAAATCATAAGAATGACATTTAAATTAAAACTTTTGCTTTCATACAATTATTTTCTTTACTGCATGATCAGATTTAATTGTTTTAATCATCATAAATAAGATGAAAGAAAGTGAAAATTCATTGAAAGTAGTAATAGTAGTAGTAATTGATGTAAAATTTTTATCATCTTTCAATTTATTTTGAGACTTGAACATCATAATGACAAAGAGTGAAGCAAAGAATGAAAGAAAGTTTAATGATAATGAAATTATAATTTCATTGTTTTCAATCTTACTGTTTTTCTTTTGTTTATTTTTTTACTTAACATTTCATTATTTAACATTTTGCTCAACTGCTTTCACTGCAGTCAAAGCTTGAACATTAATTCTATCATGTTTTTTCTTTTGACAAAACTCAACTTAAACTTCTTTTCTTGTAAAAGATGATTTTGAAAGCATCATAAAAAGTCTTTAACTCATCTTTTGTAATTTCTCATGTATGACAATCACATTAACATGAAAGATAAATAATTGATTGACTAAAAAATTGATTTGCTGACGTGATAACTTCTGATGCAGCTTCTGCAAGCTGACTGCTGCATAAAGAAATTTATTCTTATCAACATCATGATATTTCATTGAATTTGCATCATTTAAATTGATGAAATTATTGTAGTATTTAATCTGTTAATTGTTTAATGTTATAAAAGATTCATTCAATCATCAATGAGAATAAAGAAGTAATATTAAGATTGAAAATTTTTGTATGCAAATGCATAAAAAATAATGTTTGCAGAGAAGTTCATATTTAATGTAAATATCATAATCACATGAATTTGCAGTGATTAATTGAGTAGCAAGTTTCTTAATTGTTATTTATTCAGAATTAATCTTTTCTAAAGTTTAAATAATCACATGATTTACAAGCAATTGAAATGCTTCAAAATCAATGACTCAAGATTTATTTATATGAAATTTTTCATTAATTTTATGAATGAAGCAATATCATAATTTTAGCTTAAATTTCATGAACTTAATGATATTTTTTAAAAATATCTGAAAATTCATGATGATTTTGAAAATAGAATGAAGATTTTCATTTTGTTATAAAGTCATTGTTTTAAAATTATGATATCATCATGTATAACATAAAATCATCTGTTTTTTCTTGAAGTATCAATTGATTCAGAAGTAGTCTTGATCAGATGAATGTAATAATGTCAGCAATGTTGTTTAATTAACTTGCAGCTTAATAGTAATACTGAATTTCACTTACTGTTATGTAACATTCTTGATCTTTTCATGATGTTTAAAAAAGTAATCGACTTTAAATTTAACTATTTGTGCTTAAATGTTTTTGCAAACATGTTAATTGCATAGTTGAAGCTGAATCTCAAGCATAAATATAAATAACAAAGTTATCAATTTCTTGATCTGATTGACTATAATGATTCGTGAAAACAAGTAATCATTAAATAGTTTTTCATGCATACATTGAATGAAGAAATTGAATGTTTCTTTGAATTCTGATATGACAAATGAGAAGCAGACTGAAAAAATCATTGTCATGTTAATGATATTTACAATCATGAAAAAAAGTATTTTCAATGCGTTGATATTAAAGATAGCATTTATTTTCATCATAAAGTTGTTTATAAATCTTTTAAATAATTCTTGCTGATAATTATTCAATAAAAATATCTACTCAATATTTTTTGAAATTGAAACATCAACATCATTTAACATGTAAAAATATCAAATTCAAATGATGAACATTGAATTATCAAAATATTGAAGTAATTTCATAATGATTTTCTCTTTGAATTGAATAATAGAAGATATCAAATTGTAGTATTGCTTTTTGAATAAATGAAATTTCTGATCATTATTTTTAAGAATATTTTTCAACACATGCTCAGAAGCTTGATAAATGAGCTTATTTAGACAATTTGTTTTAATCAATTTAATTGTTTTCATTTGTTTCAACTGATGCTTTTTATGAATATCATAGAAAAGAAAATTAATAATAACATCATGATTATGAATTTAATCTTGTATTCTCAGTATTCATGTTTTATTCTCAGCATCATAATCAAGAAATTAATAGTTGATAAAGTAATATTATTTGCAATCTTTAACTTTAATTTTAATAAGTTTTTGCTTGCAATTCATACTTTCATCTTTGTTAACATGATCATCAAGCTTTCAATAATTTTTGATATTGATTTTGTGATGTATATATGAATAATTTCTTCTGTTTACTTCATAAAACTCAATGACTATCTGAAATCTCTGACTGAAAGTATAGTTATATAGTTTTTTGTATGTTTCATTAAATATATTGAAAAGTTCATCATTAACAGAAGATTTTAAATGAGTCGAAGATATTTTATTGATTGCTCATTGAACAATGAGTATGAAACTAAAATTCAGATTGAAATGAAATTATCATATGATAAACATGATAATGAGATTGATGATAACAGCAACATGAATGTAAATAAATAAATAAATAAATAAATAAATAAATAAATAAATAAATAAATAAATAAATAAATAAATAAATAAATAAATAAATAAATAAATAAATAAATAAATAAATAAATAAATAAATAAATAAATAGAGCGTAAATTGTTTGAAAGAAAGATTGTTTAAGAAAGAAAATTAATGAAGTTTGAAAGTCATACTGAATAAGCAATGTGATAAAAAGTTTATGATGAGAAATTTACATGTATTTGTTAGCAAACTACATTTAAATGAAGATAGATTTCATCTTTAGTGAAAGTAATGTTACTTGTAATGTGCATCATTAAGTTGCACTCTTAAGATCTTTTAATAACTATGTTGATGATTATGTTAATAATTATATTCATGATTATCATTAATTGCTCATCACTAGATTATTGAATTGTTTCAAAATCAACTTTATTCAAAATTAACTTATATTTTTTTGAATCATATAAATAGTTGATTCTTTTCTTTTAAATACTTTTTCTTCTTAGCATTTATATACTTGTTACATTACATTCATATGACTCATTTTATGTTGATTTTTAACATTAATCAGAATGTTTCTAATGAATATTTCTGAATTAACTCAACATTTTAAAGATTGTTTTCAGACTATTCTGATTTTTGATAAAGTTAATGTTTTATCTGTTAAATCAAAAGCAAATCTCTATCATTGAATATATATGATCAATTAAATTGATGAGTTTTGCAGCAAATATAAACAAGCTATGAATAAAAATAAACTCAAATTTCATATCATTAAATTAAAAGACTGCAAAATCATTAATAATGTTTTATTTAAAAAAGATTTACTATGAGTTTTTAAAAACATGCATACAAAATTACTACAAGAAGTGCATGATCAATCTTTAATTTTTCATTTTGACAATAAATGAATCATTGATTTAATTCAGTATTTCTACTATTGATCAAATCATTAAGTTACTATTCAATAATACATTTGAAACTGTCATGCTTATTAATGAAGCAAAGTTTCTAAAAATAACATTAATGAACTTCATCATTTTTTTCAATTTCATAAAAATGTTGAAAAGATATAATTATGAATTTCATCATTGAACTACTTCTGTCAGAAAATTATAACATCATTTGCATAATCATATATTATTTCATCAAAGAACATCATTATGTTTTTTATCATTGAAAAAATGATGATATTTCAGTTAAAGAAATGATTTAAATCATACTATGAAACATTTATTAATTGCATGATTTACTCAGTTTTATTGTTTCAAATAAAGACTTTCAATTCATATCAACTATGTGAAAGAGTTTTTGCAAGTAACTGAGAATCACAACTAAATTATTCACAATTTATCATTCAAAAATTGATGATCAGATGAAATAAGTCAATCAAAATGTTGAATGTAAACTTAGAATTTACTGCAATTATATGCAGAATGATTAAGTTAAATAAATATTTATGATGAAATTTAACAATAATTTCAATATCTTCTTGATCATTTTAATGACTTTTTTCTACTTCAATAAAGATTTTCACTCTTGAATGAATTTTGATTCAAATACAATTAACTACAAAATCATTTATAAATGATTAAAAGTTAGAAAAGCAAATGATATTATCATTCAAATGAAAAAGTTATTGAGTTTCAATCATCAATAATTGAAAAAGATGAAGTTGATCATTAAAGCACAAATCAATAAACATAAATGAAACATCATTTATGAAATAAATGACTGAGTTTGACTATTCTTCAGAAACATCAAAATCATAAAATCATGCAAAGATTTGAAAAATAAACAACTAAAATCATATCAAATCACTGTTAAAGTAAAAATCTTCTATCATCTTCATTTATCAGTCAGCATGAAGCATCTGCATTCAATGTTCAGTTCAAAGCTACTACAATTATATTCAAAAGATTTTTTATCAAAACAATATGCAAAATCTTTTAAACTTATCATTATTAATGATAATAATGATGAATATTAAAAGATAAATGATATTTTGAACTTCAGATGTTATCAAGATCAAATACAGTACAAGATTAAATGAAAAGATTTAAATAAAGATGATGAATGATACTATGTTAATAAAGATGAATTTGATGATTTCAAGAAAGTTTTGAATGAATTTCATGTATTATACTTAAGAAAGTCACGTTAGTATCAAAATAACTCAATAAGAAAGTAAGCAAATGAGCAACATTCATGCAAACATGAATTTTCAAAGAGAAAGATAATGTTATAAGTATATTAAGATTGAATAAAGTTAATCAATGTCTTTAACTCAGATCTGACTCAGATCTGACTCAGTCTTTATTTTCTAAATTAGTCTTTATTTTCTTTCATCAACATCTTTTTGTTTAACATCATTTTTCTTTCTACATCATATTCTACTCATGTCATAAACACATTTTCTTCAAGCTTAATGCAATCTTTAAATATTATTTAAATAAAAGCTTTTGTACTCATCTTCTTTTATATTTTTAATATTCAATTATAATTATTTCTAAAAATTAAACATTATCAATTCTGATTTTCATTAATTGTATTATTTAAACATGATTTTGACAATTAATTTCTCTCATTTATTGAAAATATATTATATACGTTGCATGCAACATATATAAAGCATAATTTCTATGCTGATTTTTCTTTTACAAATTCACAGTTCAAAATGAATAAGATTTTTTACTGCTTAAATTTTGATAGTTTACTTCTTAAACATAAGTTGCAGATGTTTCATTTATAATACATATGTATATCATAATTGATTTCTTCTTTAATCACATTGACATATGTTACTATTTTCTCAAACTATACAAATGATGTTTTTAACTAAAGATTGATTTTATCATTAAAATATTTAAGAGTTAAAACTCAGTGAAGAAATAAGATTCTTAAAATTAATAATCATCATCATTGTATATTATGTTTTGCAGATACTTACTTCACTTGAAAGCATGTAACTTATTTATTTAATGTTATTTGTAAAGATTTTTCTCATGCAAATTGATTATATTTTGCAAAAATATTCATATGTTACAATTTTAATCAGATAACATAGTTTGATCATTTTTTATTAATTTGCTTATGTTTCTTTTCTTTTAATGAAGTTTTTTCATTAACATATTGCTTTTATATAAAATGTTTGTATTTGAATGTCTGTTAAATGATATTTATGAAACTTTCAAGTTTGTTTATGTCAAACTTAACAAGTTTCATAAGTTGTTTATATCATAGTAATAAACACGCAGTCTTAACAAAATTTATACATAGTTAGCATGTAAATTTAAAAAATATTCATAATTTAAGTTTTTTCTGCTAATTACTGTTACGAGCGTATCAAGACTGAACAAGACTGAAGTTCTAATCAATTCACAGTGAACGCTAGCAAGTTCTCTGCGTAATGATTAGAGCTAATCAGCGAGTCAGTCAGATATGACTCAGATATGACTCAGATATGACTCAACATTCTTTTTCTTTCTCAACACTCTTTTCTTTCATCAACATCTTGTTCATCTACATCACATTCTTCTCGTGTCACAAACACATTTCTTTCAAGTCTAGCGCAGTCTCTGAACATTACATAAATAGAAGCTCTTGTATCAATTCTCTTCTGTATTCTTAATATTCAGTTATAGCTATCTCTAAAGATCAAGCACTATTCAACTCTGACTTTCGCTGATTGACTCATCTAGACACGATTCTGACATTATATTAAGAATTCGTTAATCACACGATACTGATCTCATTACTCATTCAACATACTCGTACAGACAGAACGAGTCTAAAGAAATTCGTTTACCTGATGATCGACGCAAT
>JAABUR0100009087.1_pt1 | contig 11289 bp, 7 predicted proteins | sample 5560091 | NCBI WGS metagenome assembly JAABUR01 (sample SAMN10711879, study PRJNA513375) | rock metagenome | isolation source: Antarctica rocks | place: Antarctica: Victoria Land, University Valley sud
TGTGGTTGCGTTTGGTCCGTTCGGGGCCGAGGCGGTTGTCGTAGAAGTCCGGGCCGAGGTCGTGGAAGCGGGCGGCCGGGTCGGAGAGCAGGTGCCAGATGATGACCAGGATGGATCGGGCCACGGCCACCAGGGCCTTGAGCTTTCCGCATCGTTTGACCAGCCGTCGGTAGCGGTGGCCGAGGAAGGTGTTGGTCTTGGCCGCCGCGGCGGCGACCTCGCCCAGGACGCCCTTGAGGTAGCGGTTGCCCTTGCCGGTCGCGCCGGATCGGTTCTTCGCGCCGGACTGGTTCGCCCGGGGGCAGAGCTTGGCCCACGAGGCCAGGTGTCCGGGGGTGGCGAAGACGGCCATGTCGAGGCCGATCTCGGCGATGATGATCTGCGCGGCGCGGGTCCCGATGCCGGGGACCTCGTCGAGGCGGGCGATGGCCGCCAGGGCCGCCGCGTCGGGTCCGGTGCCGGCCTGCGGCCCGGTGGTGCCGTCGGCGTCGACGCCCTGCGCGGCGGGGATCTCCGCGATCAGCTCATCGATGCGGGCGGTGAGGTGCTCGATCTGGGCGCTCAGGGCGTCGACCTGGTCCAGCAGGATCCGGGCCAGCTCGCCGTGGTGGGCGTCGAACTGGCCGGTCAGGGCCTGGACCAGCGCGGCGTGCTTGACCCGCAGCCGGCCCCTGGCCAGGTCGGCCAGGGCGTGGGGGTCACGCTGCCCGGCGATCAGCGCCTCGATCATGGCCCGCCCGGAGACGCCCATGATGTCGGTGGCAACCGTCGAGATCTTGATCAGGGCGTCCTCCAGCAGTTTCTCCAGGCGTTGAGCATGGCGGGAGCGCTCGGTGGTCAGGTCCAGGCGAAGGCGGGTGTAGTCACGCAGCTGGCGGATCGGCGCCGGTGGGACGAATGACGCACGCAGCATGCCGCGCTCGTTCAGCTTGGCCAACCAGATCGCGTCGAGCTTGTCCGTCTTGGGCCGGCCAGGGACGTTCTTGACATCGCGGGCGTTGACCAGCCACACACCCAGCCCGCGCGCCTCCAGCAGGTAGAAGAACGGGCGCCAGTAGTCGCTGGTGGACTCGAGCACCACGCGCTCGATGCCCGCACCGACCAGCTGATCTGCCAGGTCGATGATGGCGTTGGTGGTGGCCGAGACCTGCCATACCCTGGTCACTCGCCTGCCCGGGGTCTTCTCGTGCGGGACCCGCGTGCACACCATCCCGCTCGCCTTGGCGACGTCGATCGCCGCGACCCTGGCGAGCACCTCCTCCTCGTCCTCGACGTCGAGCTGCAACACATCCATTCCGAAGGCCTCCTCAGATCCCGGTGGGGGTCGAGGGTTACCCGGGGGCTCACGAGGGAAGCGACAATCTGATCGGCGTGCTCAAGGCAACAATGCGCAACCCAACTGGTGGAGCCCCGCACCAGACTGATCCACGGGCTCAAACGCCCAAGGAAGCGTCGGCGTCGACAGGCAACCCCACCCCCATTTTCACGCCGGCACGGCGTCCCCGCCAGGGGCCATGAAGACTGATCGGAAAATCCAAGGGTGAGTGGGCGGGTCTGATCGGCGCCGGTGATGTGGTGGTTTCGGTGAATGTTGTTGGTGGGTGCGGGAGTTGAGGTCAGGCGGCGGGTTCGAGGGTGACCTTGTAGCCGAGGGCTTCGAGCTGTCGGATGTGGTTGCGTTTGGTCCGTTCGGGGCCGAGGCGGTTGTCGTAGAAGTCCGGGCCGAGGTCGTGGAAGCGGGCGGCCGGGTCGGAGAGCAGGTGCCAGATGATGACCAGGATGGATCGGGCCACGGCCACCAGGGCCTTGAGCTTTCCGCATCGTTTGACCAGCCGTCGGTAGCGGTGGCCGAGGAAGGTGTTGGTCTTGGCCGCCGCGGCGGCGACCTCGCCCAGGACGCCCTTGAGGTAGCGGTTGCCCTTGCCGGTCGCGCCGGATCGGTTCTTCGCGCCGGACTGGTTCGCCCGGGGGCAGAGCTTGGCCCACGAGGCCAGGTGTCCGGGGGTGGCGAAGACGGCCATGTCGAGGCCGATCTCGGCGATGATGATCTGCGCGGCGCGGGTCCCGATGCCGGGGACCTCGTCGAGGCGGGCGATGGCCGCCAGGGCCGCCGCGTCGGGTCCGGTGCCGGCCTGCGGCCCGGTGGTGCCGTCGGCGTCGACGCCCTGCGCGGCGGGGATCTCCGCGATCAGCTCATCGATGCGGGCGGTGAGGTGCTCGATCTGGGCGCTCAGGGCGTCGACCTGGTCCAGCAGGATCCGGGCCAGCTCGCCGTGGTGGGCGTCGAACTGGCCGGTCAGGGCCTGGACCAGCGCGGCGTGCTTGACCCGCAGCCGGCCCCTGGCCAGGTCGGCCAGGGCGTGGGGGTCACGCTGCCCGGCGATCAGCGCCTCGATCATGGCCCGCCCGGAGACGCCCATGATGTCGGTGGCAACCGTCGAGATCTTGATCAGGGCGTCCTCCAGCAGTTTCTCCAGGCGTTGAGCATGGCGGGAGCGCTCGGTGGTCAGGTCCAGGCGAAGGCGGGTGTAGTCACGCAGCTGGCGGATCGGCGCCGGTGGGACGAATGACGCACGCAGCATGCCGCGCTCGTTCAGCTTGGCCAACCAGATCGCGTCGAGCTTGTCCGTCTTGGGCCGGCCAGGGACGTTCTTGACATCGCGGGCGTTGACCAGCCACACACCCAGCCCGCGCGCCTCCAGCAGGTAGAAGAACGGGCGCCAGTAGTCGCTGGTGGACTCGAGCACCACGCGCTCGATGCCCGCACCGACCAGCTGATCTGCCAGGTCGATGATGGCGTTGGTGGTGGCCGAGACCTGCCATACCCTGGTCACTCGCCTGCCCGGGGTCTTCTCGTGCGGGACCCGCGTGCACACCATCCCGCTCGCCTTGGCGACGTCGATCGCCGCGACCCTGGCGAGCACCTCCTCCTCGTCCTCGACGTCGAGCTGCAACACATCCATTCCGAAGGCCTCCTCAGATCCCGGTGGGGGTCGAGGGTTACCCGGGGGCTCACGAGGGAAGCGACAATCTGATCGGCGTGCTCAAGGCAACAATGCGCAACCCAACTGGTGGAGCCCCGCACCAGACTGATCCACGGGCTCAAACGCCCAAGGAAGCGTCGGCGTCGACAGGCAACCCCACCCCCATTTTCACGCCGGCACGGCGTCCCCGCCAGGGGCCATGAAGACTGATCTGATTACTGCCCGTCCAGTTTTGTCGCTGTCAGCAGGTCCTCGAGGCGGCGCAGCTGCTCTCGGTGGTGTGGCGCAAGGCTGGAGAGGGCGTGCTCGCCTGCGGGCGTCAGGGTGAGGCGAACGACTCGACGGTCTTGGTGATCGGGTGCTCGTTGCAGATGCCCGCTCGCCGCAGCCCGGTTGACCAGTTCGACGGTGCTGTGGTGGGTCAGGGCGAGCGCGGTCGCCGCGGTGGTGATGCTTGGGCCACCGTCGTTGTTCAGGGCCTGGATGCTCAGCAGCAGGTCGTGCAGGGCCGGTGTCAGTCCGGCTGCCCGAACGTGCGAACCGCTCCAGCGGTGGAACTGGCGCAGTCCCGCTCGTACGGCGTGCACGCGCTGCAGCTCGGACGGGGTGAGCGTCATCGCACCTCCGGTTTCCGCGGGCGGGCTCGGTGGATTCTGTGAGGCGGTGCTAGGCCTCCTCGAGTGCGGCACCGAAGTCGTGCATGACCTTGTTTCGCCGGTTGGCCGCGAAGAGGTGCCCGATGCCGAGCGTCGCGGCGATCGGCCACTCGAGGATGCCGACGACGGCTAGTAGTCCGAGGCCGCCGAGGAAGGCGAGCTCGTCCGTGGGGGGCAGTTCGATGGTCCCGATGATGGGTGCGGTGACCCGGATGGTGTTGTGCCCGGTGGCCTGGCGCGCGGCTCGGCGTCCCTGGCCGGCCTGAAGGTGCTCGGGCTCGGGCTGTGGGGTTGTGGACCGGCTGGGTGGCGGCATCTTCTCTTCTCCTTCGCTGCCGTCGCTGGCCTGCAGGGTGTTGGCCGGATTGATACGGCGGGGTTATGGTAAGAGTCCGATACTAATCCTGAAGGAGCGATATGCCCACACCAAGCAATGACAAGAACACCGCCAATGAGGCCCAGGGCGGTCAGGCCAACGCCGGAGTGTCGATGAACGCCTCGCTGCCGGCGTTGCCGTCGGCCCTGCAGATGGACCCCAAGCGGTTGCTGTGGTTGGGCGGGCTGGTCGCCGTCGGCGCTCTGGGCGTGCTGGAGTGGCCGGTGGTGGCCGCGGTGGGCGTCGGCAGCTACGTTGCGGAGCAGCTCGCCAAGAGCGACGCGCGCCAAGCTCAGGGGTCGCAGAACGACCGCACGGCGTAGTTTGACGTTGCGTTGATGTTCGCCGCAATGCTGCAGGCCCTGGTCGCACCGGCCCAGGCCCTGGGTGCACCGTCCCTGCCGGCGCGCCTGCTGAACGTCGTCGTTCCCGACCGCGTCCAGGGGCGGCGGGCGTGGGCCGATCAAGACCGGGCGGCGATCGAGGTACGGGGCCTGAACCGCCCCGGCAGTTTGGCGCGCGCGACGCGGATCGTCGTAGCACTGGAGAGCCAGCCCGGGGTGGCGTGGGCTCGGGTCAACGCCCCCTTGGGCAGGGTGATTGTGGCCTTTGCCGCCGAGCCGCTAGGTCTGGCGGGGCTGGTCAGTGTGATCGACGAGGCGGAGAGCGGCTGGGCAGAGGAGCCGCCTGGTATCGGCGTCGGCGTGCTCGGCCCACCGGACGGGGTGGCCATCGAGCAGGCCGCGCTCACCCTGGCCGCCGACGTGGCGGCTCTGGCGCTCGCGACCGGCACCAAGGTGGCGGCGCTGCGGCCGGTTCCGGTGGAGCTGGCGTCGGTGATCACGGCGGTCGACACGATGCCACGGCTTCGCCGCGTCGTGGAGGCCGCGCTGGGGCAGCCGGCGGCGGACACGGCGATCGCGGTGGCCAACGCCACCGCCGAGGGTCTGGCTCAGGGAGTCCTCGGGCTGGGTCTGGACGCCGCCTACCGGGTGTTGGCGTTGCGGGCGGCGACCGCGAACGCCGCAGCCTGGCAGGCCAGGCTGCCGCAGTTTCTTGCCACGCCGGAGGCGGCTGCCGCGGGGCCGGTGATAGTGGAACGACCCTCGGCGTTGTCTCCGGGTCCGATTGAGCGGTGGGCGGACAGCGCCGCCATCGCGGCAGCGACCGGGTTCGCGGTTGGCCTTCCCGCCACGGGCAGCGTCCGTCGGGCAGCGGCTTTGTCGTTGGCTGCGCTTCCCAAGTCAGCACGCCTGGGCAGGGAGGGCTTCGCGACCCAGCTCTGCCGCACGCTCGCCACCCGTGGCGCGGTCGTCCTCGACCCCGGCGGGTTGCGAAGGTTGGACCGGATCGCCACCGTTGTGCTGGACGCGGACGTTTTGCTCACCGGCCGGCATCTGCTGGGAACGGTGACGCCGCTGCCGGGCACGGACGTCGCCGAGGCGGCCACCTCGGTGCATGCGATGTTCGACCCCGCCGACCCGGCACGGCTGGTGAGCGATGGGCAGTGGCGTCTCGGCCCGATCGACCAGCTGGACATTGCGGGACGGCGCGGTGCCCGGCAGCGGCGGGCGCTGGAGTCGTTGGCACCGAGCGTCGTGCTGGGCCTGAGCCGGGCGCAGCGGCTGATAGCGGTGGCAGCGGTGGTACCCGAGCCCAGCCCGTCCTTGGAGGCGCTTGCCGCGGCCTGCCGCCGTTCAGGCTGCCGGCTGGTGGTTGCCGGGAGGGAAGGGGCGATCGGTACGTCCTTCGCCGATGGTGTCCTGCCGGGCGGTAACCGGTTGCTCGCCAGTGTGCGGGCGTTGCAGGCCGACGGAGATGGCGTCCTGCTGGTTTCGAGGCGAGGAGCGGCGCTGGGCAACGCCGACGTCGGGGTGGGCCTGAGCGCTTCGACGGGGGCAGCGCCGTGGGGGGCGCACATCCTCATCGGGGACGACCTGAGGCTGGCGGCGCTGCTGATCGACGGTTGCGGGGTGGCCGCGTCGGTGAGCCGGCGCAGCGTGACCCTGGCCCAGGGGGCGACCGCTCTGGGGGCTGTGGCGACCACCACGGGCCAGGTCAGGGCGGCGGCGCCGCGTTCGTTGCTGGCCGTGAACACCGCTGCCGCGCTGGCCCTGGCCCAGGGGGTCTGGGCGGTTCTGGAGCTGGGTCGCCGTCCGTTGAGCCCACCGATCTCCCGGGTTCCCTGGCACGCGATACCGGTATCGGTCGTCCTGGACCAGCTGCAGGTCGGTCAGGAGGGGTTGAGCACCGAGGAGGCGCGGCGCCGGCAGCGCCGCGGGACGCCGACCACGCTGGCCCGAACCTCACTGCTGGGCGCCGTGGCCGAGGAGCTGGCCAACCCGCTGACACCGATCCTGGCGGCCGGCGCCGCCCTGTCGGCGGCGGTGGGTTCGATGGTGGACGCCGGCTTGGTGGCCGGGGTGAGCCTGGCCAGCGCCCTGATCGGCGGGATGCAGCGCCGTGGAACCGACCGGGCCCTGGCTGCGCTGCTCGCCGAGTCCGCAGTCACCGCCCGCGTGCGCCGCGGCGGTTCTGAGAGCATCGTCGCGGCCGAGGAGCTGGTCCCGGGCGACATCGTGCTGCTCGGAGCAGGGGAGGTTATCCCGGCCGACTGCCGGGTGATCGAAGCGGACAACCTCGAGGTCGACGAGTCATCGCTGACCGGTGAGCCGTTCCCGGTGACGAAGTCACCGGCGCCGGTGATCGCCGACACCGTCGCCGAGCGGACGTCCATGCTCTACGAAGGGACGACCGCAGCCGCGGGCCGGGGTGTCGTCGTGGTGGTCGCGACGGGCAATGCGACCGAGGCCGGTCGCAGCATGGCCGCCACCAGGGTTGGTGCGGCCGCTGGGGGGGTGGAGGCGCGGCTGGGTCAGATCACCAGGGTGACGCTGCCGATCACGCTCGGTTCTGCCGTGGCAGTGGTCGCTGCGGGTCTCTTGCGGGGCCGTTCCATCGCCGCGACGGCCGGCGCTGGGGTGAGCCTGGCGGTGGCGGCGGTGCCGGAGGGGTTGCCGTTCCTGGTCAGCGCCGCGCAGCTGGCCGCCGCTCGGCGTCTGTCGTCGTTGGGGGCGCTGGTCCGCAACCCGCGCACCATCGAGGCCCTGGGACGGGTCGACGTGCTGTGCTTCGACAAGACCGGCACCCTGACGGAGGGACGCATCGCCCTCGGCGCGGTCCTGGCCCCGCACGGCGCGCCCACGTCGCTGGCCCAGCTGTCCTCGACCGATCGGGCCATCCTCGCTGCCGGGTTACGCGCGACCCCCCGGGCCCGCCGGGGCCAGCAGCTGGCGCATCTGACCGACCGGGCGGTCGCGGCCGGCGGCGCGGACGCCGACGTCACCTGCGAGAACGGGTCACCGAGGTGGCGCCAGCGGGCGGTGTTGCCGTTCGAGTCCTCCCGCAGCTTCCACGCCGCCCTCGGCGACGGCGACGGCGGTTTCCTGCTCAGCGTCAAGGGCGCCCCGGAAACCGTCCTTCCCCGCTGCACGGCATACCGCTTGCGCGGGCAAGACGTTCCGATTCCCGCCCGGGAGCGACGTCGGCTGAGCGAGCGGGTCGAGAAGCTCGCCGGTCAGGGCTACCGGGTTCTGGCCGTGGCCGAACGGGCTGCCGCTGCCGGGGACTGCCTCGAGGGCTCGGACGTGGGCGAGTTGAGCCTGCTGGGGTTCCTGGCTCTGACCGACCCGGTCCGCTCCGCGGCCGGATCCTCGATCGCGGCCCTTCGTGATGCCGGCGTGCAGATCGTCATGATCACCGGTGACCACCCCAGCACCGCTGCCGCGATCGCCGGGCGGCTCGACCTGCTCAACGGGGGGCGGGTCCTGACCGGCACCGAGCTCGACGCCCTCGACGATGAGGCGCTCGACGCGGTGCTGGTCTCTGTCGCGGTCGTCGCCCGCGGCACCCCGGCCCACAAGGTGCGGGTGGTCCAGGGCTTCCAGCGGTTGCAGCGCACCGTTGCGATGACCGGAGACGGAGCCAACGACGCGCCCGCGATCCGCCTGGCCGACGTGGGCCTGGCCCTGGGACGTCGGGGAACCCCGGCCGCCCGGGCGGCGGCGGACCTGGTCGTGACCGACGACCGGCTCGAGACCATCATCGCGGCACTGATCGAAGGCCGGGCGATGTGGGGATCGGTCCGCGAGGCCCTGGGCATCCTCGTCGGAGGCAACCTGGGGGAGATCGCCTTCACCGTCCTGGGCGCCGCGCTCACCGGGGTCTCGCCGTTGACCGCACGCCAGCTGCTCCTGGTCAACCTGCTGACCGACCTGGCCCCGGCCCTGGCCGTGGCCCTTCGACCGCCGCACGCCGAGTCCGCGGCTGCCCTGCTGGCCGAGGGCCCGGAAGCCTCGCTTGGGCACGCGCTGACCCGCGACGTCGCCACCCGCGCCGCCGCGACGGCGCTGGGCGCAACAGCCGCGTGGCTGCTGGCCACCGCGGCGGGTTACGGCGCCGCCGCGCAGACCGTCGCCCTCGCCGCCCTGGTCGGCACCCAGCTCGGTCAGACCCTGGCCGTCGGCGGCCTCAGCCGGGGGGTGCTGACCAGCAGCATCGGCTCGGCCGCGGCTCTCGTCGTGCTCCTGCAGACACCGGCGATCAGCGCGTTCTTCGGATCAACCCCGCTCGGGCTCGCCGGCTGGGGCATCGCCTTGGCCGCCAGCATCGCGGCCACCGGCCTGTCCACGCGCGGACCACAGCTGCTGACATGGCTCAGCCGACCCGTGGCGGCCGGCTCCGGCGAGCACCTTGGCCGTGACAGCGCCACCGTTGTGCCGGTAGCGGCTTCGGCCGCGTAACGGACTAGACGGTGGCGCCCGCTCAGCCGAGCTCGTCAAGCCCGCACCCGCCAGACGTGGATCGCGGCCGCCCTCGCCACGTCGGCAACGGGGACCGGCACCGCCTGCCGGTGCTGCAGGGCGTGCTGCCGCTGGGCAGGTCCGCTCTCTTCGGGGACGTCCTGGCCGGGGTGACCCTCGCGGCGCTCGGCATCCCCGAGGTCCTTGGTTACGCGAAGATCGCCGGCATGCCGGTGGTGACCGGCCTCTACACCATCGTGCTGCCGATGGCGCTCTTCGCCCTACTCGGCTCCTCACGGCATCTTGTCGTCGGCGCCGACTCGGCCACCGCGGCAATCCTGGCCGCCGGGCTGGCCGGCAGCGCTGCAGCCGGCTCTGCCGGCTACGTCGCTCTGGCTGGTCTGGCCGCCCTGATCACCGGCGTCCTGCTGCTGCTGGCGCGGCTGATCCGGCTCGGCTTCCTCGCCAACTTCCTCTCCCGCACGGTCCTCATCGGCTTCCTGACCGGCGTCGGGATCCAGGTCGCGGCGGGACAGATCGGGCAGATGCTGGGTCTCGCCAGCTCCGGCAACGGCACCATCGGGGAGCTCGCCGACCTCGCCCGTCAGGCCGGCGACCTCAACGTCCCGACCGTCACTGTCTCGCTGGTCGTCGTCCTGCTCGTGGTTGGTGTCCGCCGGATCACCCGTCGAGTGCCGGGCGCGCTGATCGCCGTGGTCGGCGCAATCCTGCTCAGTCGCATCCTCGGCCTGGAATCACGCGGGGTCAAGACGCTGGGACACGTTCCTCAAGGGCTGCCGCACCTGAGCCTGCCGACGCTGAGCCTATCCGCAGCGACGGCGCTGCTCGGCACCGCGGTCTCGATGTTCGTGGTGATCCTCGCCCAAAGCTCGGCGACGTCGCGCGCCTACGCCGCAAAGTACGAGGAAGGGTTTCAGGAGAACACCGACCTAGTAGGTCTCGGCGCCGCCAACATCGCCGCCGCCTTCACCGGCACGTTCGTCGTCAACGGCAGCCCCACCAAGACCCAGATGGTCGACAGCGCCGGCGGGCGAAGCCAGCTGGCCCCGCTGACCACCAGCCTGCTCGTCCTGCTCGTCCTGCTGTTCCTCACCGGCCCACTAGCCTTCTTGCCGCTCGCAGTGCTGGCCACCATCGTGTTCCTTATCGGCATCGAGCTCATCGACATCCAGGGAATGAAGCAGATCCTGGCCGTGCGACCAGAGGAGTTCGTCGTGGCCGCCCTGACCGCAGCGGCGGTGATCCTCATCGGCGTCGAGCAGGGCATCATCTTCGCCATCCTCGCCTCGATCATCGACCATCTGCGGCACAGCTACCTGCCGCACAGCACAGTCCTGGTCCCCGACGGGGCGGACCGCTGGCGCTCCACCCCGGCATCGGCCGGTCACCGAACCACCAAAGGACTGGTCATCTACCGGTTCGGCTCCAGCCTGTACTACGCCAACGCCCACCAGCTACTCGCCGACGTCACCGCCTTCACCCAGGACGGCACCCGCCTGACGGTCTTCTGCCTCGACACCGTCGCCATCGGAGACGTCGACTTCACCGCCGCAGCCGTCCTGCGGCGGGTGCACTGCCAACTCGGCACCCGAGACGCCAGACTGGTGCTCGCCCAGGTGTCCGACCCCGTCCGCGCCCAGCTCGACCGCTACGGGATCACCAACCTCATCGGAGCAGACGGCTACTTCCCGGCACTCCACGACGTCATGACCGCCTACCCCGCGGCCAGCACAAACTCCACCCCAGCACCACAGGCCCATCCCCTCCACCCCCGCCCGCGGGCCTAGCCCTCGGCTCAGTGTTCGCAGTCGGGGAGACCCAACCTCAACTCAACCCTCAATAAAGGAGACACCGTGGACAACAGCAACAACCGGATCATGATCAGCCTCGGCCCACTGCAGATCGACCTGCCCCAGACCCTAGGCTACTTCGGCGGCATCGCCACCGCCTGGCATTCGGCATCCTCGAACCGCCGCTCGCAGCGTTCATCGCCGCCATCCCCATCCTGAAAATGCTCGCCAACCCCGCCGCCCCACAACCCGTGCGCTTCGTCGGCGAAATGCTCCAAGGCGCCGCGAAACCGGTCGGCAGCGACGGCGAAGGCACCATCCAACTCGCCGACCCGCACCGCGCCTGGCAGGACCTTAAACACCTGGAGGCATCGGGAAGCCCCTCGCAGCCAGCCCCCGCAAACCCCTCTAATCCGAAAATGGAAGGTGACCACGCGCGTTGGAGTGCCCGGCGTAGCGGTCGGGGGTCGGGAGAGGGTTGTGGCGGTGAGGTTGGCGCGCGGGCCGGTCAGGCGGCGGCGGGTTCGAGGGTGACCTTGAAGCCGAGGGCTTGGAGTTCGCGGATGTGGTTGCGCTTCTTGCGTTCTGGGTTGATGCGGGAGTCGTAGTAGTCGGAGCCGAGATCATGGAAGTGGGCGTTGTCGTCGCCCAGTAGGTGCC
>JAABUR0100009092.1_pt1 | contig 11285 bp, 9 predicted proteins | sample 5560091 | NCBI WGS metagenome assembly JAABUR01 (sample SAMN10711879, study PRJNA513375) | rock metagenome | isolation source: Antarctica rocks | place: Antarctica: Victoria Land, University Valley sud
CTCCCCATCGTGTCGACGTTGTTTGGATCGGGGCTTGCTGCCTTGCGCCGCGTACGCCAGGTAAATATGCAACAAGATCAACGAATCGCGATGATTTCGCAATCGGGGTCGACAGGAACGTCTAGGAGATCGACCACGAAGGAACAGGACAGATGCCGAGTATGTTTGACTGAAGAGGCTACTCAATCATGACATTCAGTCCGGTTTGTGTTGAACAGTATTCCCAAGGGGGTCTTGACCTCTGAAGCTGGCCTCGGTATTGTTGAGGTCCTCTTGGAGCCGCCTCGATCATACTTTGTCTGGCTTTTGGGCATTCTTGCGCTGCTGTCCATGCTTTCAGCATTGATACGTCTTACCTGCTTGAGCCTAGTACCTGGCGATCGCCACATACCCTGGCCATTGAACATTACTCCTGGAGTCCGAAGGATAGGATCTTCAGACTGATGCAAGCCGGCAGGCCGGAAAGAGTTGGTTGAAACGCGGCTTATGATGTTTCCGCTGAAGTCCTGTAGATACTCCGGCTGACTCCGTATATGCGCTTGCATGCTTTCGGCTTAGAGCCATTCTCCGATCACGTGCTAATGCTAAGTGCTCAACTCGGTTCGAACTGAGCTACTGACCACGTGATCGGAGGACCTGGCCCATGATCATTCGCCTACCATTTACCGTGCGGGTACGTGGCGATACACCAACTATCGAGATCATTGATGCCCGGATGAGACTCCCGCGAGGAAGGCTACATCTGCTTAGGAGATGAATTCTTACTGGGATGATTGGTTGTTCCACCACCTCCATCGCGTACTAATTCACAATTGTTGAGCAAAAGGGATCTTGGCACTGTTCGTGCTGCTTAGCAGCTATTACCCTACGCTTGTACGTATACTAAGGTAATTACCGTATATATAGATAGATTTATCTTGTTTGACGTCTGTTGCGGTCCCTAGTGGGCCATGCAGACTGGCTACATACTAAGGAAAAACTATAACTATAGAAAACCTCTTGCCTCGCCTCGCTGCTTATCACAGGTGACATTAGAGAGGCCTACACCTCTCCTAGAGCTCTTCTGCGTATCGCTGACATCTTTTAATCCTGGTTTCCCTTTAGCTCTTTTCCTACAATCTTAGAGTGGCTCTGCTTCTACTACCACTTCGCATCTTCACACAGGACAGGGTTCTCTATCGTCTCTTTTGCTATCTCTGCAGCAACCCTAAACTGTTTCATAACCCCTGACTGTACTAGCCAGCGAGCCGCGTGCGTCGCGATGGCTGATCGTTGAAGAATCTTCTCTATTCTCTCTATTTCGCATTTGATGATCAGGTCTGTTCTATCATGTCGAGAACAGTATAAAACGATTAGTCTAAATATATTACAATACGAATCGTAATAATAATAATAATAATAAATTCATACACCCTTGTGACATCGGTTAGGCCGACTCATGAGGAACTCTATGCTATCTGTATCGAGTGAACAAAACTCTCTGAGGTAGAAAACCACTCGCAGTCTACACGACTGCTTCACGCAGTCGAAACAGTGAGTTTTGAGACTATGTATCAAATTTGTTCGCGTTGATCGCACGTTAGAGAACGAGTGTTCTAGTCACTCTAAATTGCTTCAAGAGCTTCGTTTCCATCATCATCTTCGCTACTGCTCTGAGACTCTTCATGATGACGACGATTATTCAATAGTTCAAGAAGTCAGCATCTTGTAACATTCTTGATCGCAGATGCGATCAGTTCGAACAGTGCATGAGTACATGCTTCGCCGTCTGATGACTTCATTCGCAGTTGCATCGCGAGCTATTCATGCCTGAAACGTTTCTAGAGTGCAGATAAGCGTTCAGATCTATGCGTTCGATTCTGATGTACATTGCGAGAATGCTTTCTGCTTTCTGAAGATCGTCACGCATCTTTATCATCTTATTGCTCAGATGCGATCTTTGTGCTGAAATTGCATTGACATCTGCGACACGTTCTCTGTACTTTTCCCATCGTTGATTTCATTGATCTTTGTGATACTGCGTTATTGCGATGCTATCGCTTGTTGAAACCGTTGTGAAGAAGAGAGTGTGTCGTCTGCGTCTCGACTGTATCTTTGCATCTTCTCGAATGAAGACATTCAGAAGTACTATTTTCTTGATGACGAGTGAGTGAGAAATGACGCGATTAACTCTCGTCAAACGAACGCGTATTAGTGTTACGAGTGTGTCGAAATTGAATAAAGTTTTCTAGTCAACAAGCTCTAGAGGTTTTGGCTTATGTTGAACCTCTAGCCTCAACACTCTATTCTAGCGCTTTCGATACTCGAGCAAACCTGCTTCGCTTTCTTTGTTTTGCCCTACTATAGATACAGCTCGAAACTCTCTTTGATTTCTTCTGTATTCTTAATATTCTAGTTATAGCTATCTCTATTGATCAAACATTCTATTCAGCTACGCACTACCTCGCTGCAGTGTGATTAGATTCTAGGCACGATCTCAACATTATATTAAGAATTCGTTAATCACACGATATTGATATCAATATTCATTCAAGCTACTCGACGAACAACGAAACGAGTATAAAGAAATTTGTTTTACCTGATGATTGACGCAATCGAAAGACAGAACAACATCAGAGAGTCAATAGAATCAACGGCGAGGCTGTTTGAATTGCTAGAGAATCTATCGCTCATTAAGTACGCAAAGTTCACTCGATCAATAGAATCAACGATAAAGAACCTTCATTGATTGCTAGAGAATCAACTCATTCTCGTGAAGCAGACGAGTGAAAACAATCTGTTCAATTCCTTCTTCTCTTCGTCTCGAAAGCTCGTGAATCAGGCGAGTCAAAACAATCTGTGCCGTCAGATCAATTTAGTGAGTCTGCTACAAACGACGTTCTCATAGTGAGTCTGCTTCAATGACACTCTTCGTCAATGCAATGACATATCTACTCTCATCGCTCTACCTATCAGTGAATCGATCTACCTCACGTTCACGTGCAACTAGTGAGCCTGCTTCAATGGCAAGCCGATAGTCGACCTCTTCGATGAGCAAGTCGACTAGTGAGTCTGCTTCAATGACACTCTTCGTCAATGCGATGACATATCTACCCTCATCGCTCTACCTACCAGTGAATCGATCTACCTCACGTTCACGTGCAACTAGTGAGTCTGCTTCAATGACAAGCCGATAGTTGATCTCTTCGATGAGAAAGTCGACTAGTGAGTCTGCTTCAATGATCACTCTATCTCACATAGTGAGCCTGCTACAATAGGCATTTGACGGGTTGATTTGAATCAATAGAAAGATTGATAGAAAGGCAGGCATCAAGACTCTACGTCAGTGCTATGAACTACACTACAAGTCATAGAAACATGACTTTTAAAGAGAAGAAGGTAATGTTACGAGTGTGTCGAAATTGAATAGGGTTTCCTAGTCAACAAGCTCTAGAGGTTTTGACTCATGTTGAACCTCTAGCCTCAACACTCTATTCTAGCGCTTCTGATACTCGAGCAAACCTGCTTCGCTCTCTTTGTTTTGCTCTACTATAGATACAGCTCGAAACTCTCTTTGATTTCTTCTGTATTCTTAATATTCTAGTTATAGTTATCTCTATTGATCAAACATTCTATTCAGCTACGCACTATCTCGCTGCAGTGTGATTAGATTCTAGGCACGATCTCAACAATTAGTTTGCATGCTTGTCTGATCTCTTGCGTTCAATCATCAACTCAACTGTGTAGCGTGATCTTGTTCTGTAGCATGTTCAGATGAACATGTAGCGAACTCATGTATGTTTCTGTCTCTAGAGTTTCGATGTTTACTCTTTTGAACACTTCTGCTACGTGACGCAGAGTCTGATTCTGAAGTGTTTCTAGTCTGCATTCTTTGCTCGACAGTTCATCTTTCTTGTCGTGCTGATGTCAGACTGACGCTTCGAATGCAATTTCTGATCTCACTACTGCTGAGTATACTTGCCTCGCTTTTGTGAAGATAGCTTCTCATGTGAAGACTTCAAGATGACTAAGTGTCAGCATTCTTGTGACGTGATTCGTCTCTATTTGTCGAAGATGCACGTCTCATCGCAGTTTCATGTTCAGTTGCACTTCTAGAACTCGTACGTCTGATTTCGATTTGATAACTGAGCTTTCTATTTGTATGCTAGTCATCATGTTGAATCTCTTCGATTTTCTAGTGAAATGCGTAAGCTCATACTTTTCTGATGCGAACGTTACATCATGAATGCAAGCTCATTTCTGTTGAGATCGTGCCTAGAATCTAATCACACTGCAGCAAGATAGTGCGTAGCTGAATAGAATGTTTGATCAATAGAGATAGCTATAACTAGAAAACTAAGAATACAGAAGAAAGAAGACAGTTTCGAGCTGTATCTATAGTAGAGCGAACAAAGAGACGAAGTAGTCGATTTGCTAAAGCTCAAATAGATGAAATGTTTCAGCATATTTTGATTTGAAACATCGTTGTTTCTTGTTCACATATCGAAATTCCTAGAATCTATTGACTAAACTCTATTCAATGTCGACACGCTTCGTAACAATTTCGCGCAGATGTCGTGTGCTTTGCTCAGTGTTCTGCAGATTTCTTCAGTGAATCTGTTGTAAACTAGAATGTTAATATCATTTACGAAGTCAAGCACTTCGATTTTAATTCTCAGTGCTTTGCATTTTTCAATTAAACTTGCGTTGAAGAATAGAAAGAGAATCGATGAAATGAGAAATCTCTGCGATATGTCTGCATTTATCTCGCGCATGTCGCTCGTTTGTTCATTAAATATTAGCGACATCTCTCGATTCTTTAGAAAGCTGCGTGTTCATTCGATTATGTAGCTTGACGTTCTTTTCATTTTCAACGTGTGCAGAAGTCTGACGTGTGAGACTCAATTAAACACTTTGACGACGTTTAAGCTTAGCATGAAGATCACATATTTGATTTCACAGTCTCATACTGTGTGAACTTGATCTACTAGTAGATCTAACGTCGAGATCATGAATCGCTTGCGTCTCGCTTTTATTTGAGCATTTGATAGCATACGATGAGTCTCGACTATGTCACTCAGTCTTTTGATCATGATCAACTTCAGCGCTTTGCTCATGATATCGAGTAAAGCAATGAATCGATACGTCTTCGAATCAATATAGTCGCTTTTCTTCGATTTGCGTAGTACTATTGTCTGAGTCTTTTTGAACTACTTCGAATGATACTTGTGTATTACACATGCGTTGAATAAACTCGTCAGTACTGAGATCAGTTCTGCAAGACTCGCTTGAAGCGCTCTGTTTGAAATATCTGAAGCGCTCAACGCTTTATCTGCTTTTACTCGTCTAATTGTCTGCTTCACTTCATCTTCTGTGATGCGTGAATTGAATGAGACTGTCAGAGATATGAATGATTCTGCGATGTCGCTGACATTCGCTTGAGAAGATGAGAAAAAGAACTTTTCTCGCAGTATCTCGATTTTTTCCTCGAACGTCGTTATCATATGATCGATGTCGCTTCGCTTTAGTGACGAAAACTGAGAAAGCTTTTTAGATAGTTGACTTTCGATTCTAGCTCATTTTGCAAAGCGTCATATCAATTTGAGTGCTTCACTCAGCTCATGCATTTGTGTTCTGAAGTGTGTGCATTTCATTTGTTGAATGATCTTGTTTTTATGATCGTTGTGCTTCAGATATTCATTTCACGCTTCTAATGTGTCTTGCATTTTTCATATGATTCGCAGTCGTCTTGATTTCATTACTACTTCGAAGCAGCTTTGATTTCAAAAGTCTCTTGCTCAATTTGATGACTTTGTCAAGAAAGTAGATTTCTCGATGATCTTCTGTAACACTCTGATAATCTTGCACACTCTGTCATTCATCATAGTCTTGTCGTCTAGAGAGCGTTTCAAAGATAGATGTATTTGCAGATAAGCACTCAATGCTTCTGTATTCATTTTCTTTCAAAGTCATCAAGTCGAGAGTTGCACTGAGATTGTTTGTAGACATAGCTCTGTGATGATCGAAAGATGATTCGATTTCTGATGCAGATCAATTCGTATCTTGCACTTGTGTGTCATGAACTGTATTTTCTCGCTGCTAAAGACTAAATCAATCGTCGTAAATTGATTGTGAGCTTCGCAAGTAATAGTGCCTGATTTCAGTAATAATTTCAGCCTTGCGTTTGTAATGACGTTTAGTAGAGTATCAGTCATCGTATGACGAGTGAAGCATCTTCGTCTCTCTCAGTGAGAATGATGTAGATTGAAATCTTCTACGATCAGTTGTTTGCAGTCATTCTTGAGTAGTTCGTTCAAATGAGAAATGATTGAAAATCTCTCTGTGAATGTAGTAGACAGTGAGCATGAGTTGTAGATGTTTAGAAGACTTAGCGTCTGCGTTTTGTCATCTGTGTTGCAAGTTAATATTCTGATTGAGCAAATGTCTGACTCAGCTGTTTCTACTATTCATTGATCGAGTCTTAGACATTTGTTAACGTATATGCATGTTCTTGATTGAGATGACGAGTTTTTCACTAGATGAAAGAAGTTGTGTGCTGAGCTAAATGACTGCAAGTCATTGTTGTTGCGATCTTGCTTCTGTATAGCTACTATGTCGAATTCGCAAACTTCTCTGTCAATTAGAAATGATTCTTGAATTCTTAATGATTTTCTGATGTTGTACTGTAGAATTCGTAGAAAAGACTGTTTTATCATAAAGTTATTCGTAGCTGTTGTTGACTCTGCAATGAGAAGACTCTTTGTATGCTTTTGATCATCGATGATCTTTCTCGCTTTCTGATTGAATGTTTCTGAATCTGCTCAGATGTCATCTCGTCTGAGTCACTACTCACGCAAGAGAAAAGATCGACTCGTCTCTTCTTGATCTCTACTATCTGTCAAGCTGATTCATCAGCGATTCGACTGCGTGTTTTCAGCATGACTGTTGCTGAGCTCGCGAGATTTGTTGAATCGAAAGAATTCGTTGAATCTGAAGAGTTCGTTGAATCTAAAGAGTTCAGAAACAGCGAGAAGAATGTGCGATTGTATTTAGACGTCTCAGAATATCTGAACGATCTATTTTTATAGATTTCGAACGTTTGTTTCATCTGCTGTCGTCACTTGAAACAGATGCGTCTTCAGAGTTCGTGATTTTCGTTGCAGTTGACGCAACGTCTTCTATTCGAAGGCATCACACACTTCTCTATGTGATGCTTGCCTGCGCATTTTCCGCAGCGCTGATTCTTTCTGCAGATCTTAGTCATGTGATCAAATTCGTGGCATCTGAAGCACTGTGTGATGCGACAGTTCTTTTCAAATAGCTCGCATGCACATTCTTGATACGAGTTCAGCATGCTCACGTTCATTAGTCGGTTCGTCATCGCTTCGGTCGCGATCTCTACGATGAGCGACGAATGAGCCTTTCCGCTATCTGCTACCTTCTTGGGCCAGGCTATTCTTAGAACTTCCAGATCTTCATGAAGCCTCGCGTTATCTTTTATCAGCCTTCCAATGGTCTTTTCTTGGTTGCTCATGTCTATTGTAGTGCGTACTTCATGTGCCAGCACTGCGAAGGTTCGGCGTGCTACGCGTGCCGAACTCGCGATTCCTTTTGCTCACGTCTGAGTCTTTTCCAGGTTTGCTCGAGCATCTGGGCTAACTGCGTGAAGGGAAATGTCATCGCTGCTCAGCTTGCGAAGTGACACGATTAGGTTCCTTTGGCCTGTCGACACGCCTGCGATTCCCTGTAGAATCTGTCCGGCCGACTTCTTCTGTACCTCTTCTATTTCTCTTCTGTTCATTATCTTAACCATGACTTCTCGTCCCTTGCGAAGCGGCGGCGGGTCGCCCCTGGGACGTTGCTCCCCCGTCGCTATTCCTCCTCTTGCCACGTTCGCCCATGACGTGGTTTCCGTTGGAAGACGCGTGTTTCCCTGTGTATGCAACTGCTTGTTAAGCAGTTGAACTGATGCCTTCAGTTCCTGTACATCCTTCGCGATGGACGCGTTCTGATTCGCGTGGTGTTTTCCTCCTGGGTCGAGTCGAAGGCGTCGAACCAGCTCCAATGCTACCTCTTTCCACGGATGATCTTTGCCCTCCTCTTTCTCTAACGTTGGTATCTTTATTAGTAGGTCAATAATGTTAGCAACGTTCTCTTCGCCGTCGCGTGAGCGTTTCGGCCCCGCGTCTCTGTTTCCTTGCGACGGATCGACGTCGCTCGCAATCGTCTCCGAACCAGCACTGCTGCGATTCGTGCGATTCATCGTCGTTCAACCGTCTTCTAGGTTCACTCTGCCTTGTTTGTAGTGCTCTTTTTCAAAATTTGTGATGCGTGCGTTGTGGTTGTTTTTTCATACGAATCGTAATAAAAAATAATAAAATCGTTACAAATAAATAAAGATTTAATACTAGACTAAGATGGTTATACTAAAATAGATAGATATAGAAAAGAACTTTTTTATAGTATTAGTTATCGCCCACTATACTCAATGCATTGCCATAGCATCAGGGCACAACGACCCCATGCATCTTGTCCACCAATACAGGCGCTTCCGACGTCATGGCAAGGATGACCTGGATTGGCCGGAACTGTGTTGCCACGTGCGCTTTTCCCACGTGCCTGGGGAGCTGCAAATACATGCGTCTTTCTGGCGCGATGGGCTTGGGACGATCGGAGTTGAGAACCCACGCTCTGGGTAAACCTCATTTTGTCATCATCAGCTCCTCCCCCTTACCCATCTCTCTCTCCAACGATTCCCCCTTAGTTCCCCCGGCCTCCACAGCGGGCCGTAAGTACACCCTCCAATTCCAGTAGCTACCGGGGAGAATCGTAACCCCTAAACTCCATTCTCCCCCCCTGTCTGGAGTTACCCAGCCACACATGGCGCAAGGCTCACTCACTACCCAGCATTACCTCGCCCTAATTAGGGGACTGGGCCGGAACCGTAGATGTAACTTGGGCCCAACCCACTACCACACCCTTCCCTCGTACTCGTGTAGAGAATTCAGACCCAGACCCACCAGGTGCGGGCCATCGATGGGCGTGGGATCGATCGCTTGCACTCATGCCTGCATCTGACCTGCCATTGGGGCAGGGCGAGGAGACCTTCATCGGGCATACCGACATGGTTTTTCGTCATCATGTGCCGGTCGATGCGACGATCCGACTCAGTACGCGGCCGGGCATGCGTGCCAGGCTACGCACGGCATGGGCGACGACTTTACCCATGGGTGACGGCACAGGTACCGGGAATTGCGGCCGGATCGATGGCTGCATCTTACACGCTGCGCCTACTGAATGCATAATACTTTATTGATGACGATGACATAATCTCTGTTCTTCCGTCGGCACTTTGTATTCGCATCCCTGAGGCCAGGCCCCCGGGGATGTAAGGCTCAGAGGCAAGACCCCGAGATCACACCAAGAGTAGAGGCAATCCCCCCTCAGAGCCAAGAAGACCTCTCAGAACAAGGACTCTCTCCCCGTTGACCCCATGAGAGACCACATATCAGATGATGCTGATTGCCAGATCAAACGTACTGATCGCCGAGATCAGAAAACGTAAAGATCTCGAATCGATCGTAGTCCAGGCCCCGTGGAAAGGCTGGTTACAGGAGTCCCTGATATTAGCTTTTGTAGGGCGGAATATCGTTGAGGAGGGATGATTGCTTCAAGTATCCGCGTGTCGGCGACCCAGGTCGACGAGATCGGGTAAGCTTGAAAGGAATCGGTGATACGAAATTTTGTGAATGGATGATCTATAGACGTAGAAACGCCGAGTCCTGTGAACTAGAGCTCTCGATACCAATTGGGGGGGGAATGACCTAGTTATATAAAATAAGAAAGATCTTTGAACGAAAAATGTCCTGAACCAATTGACCTCCGGAAAACCTCGTTACCAGTGATCCTGCCGCCCACGGGCTCCAAAGCAGTCGCCTGCTATGAAAAGAGATACAGGAAGTTGTCACTTCAAAAACCCCATCTCCCTCCATTTATCCACAAACTTCACCGCTAACGCGGGACTGACAGGGCCCTCACTCGCCATTGTAACGCTATGCTGCTGCGCCCTCTCCGTGTCGAGGATCAATCCCCCACACGACATGCGCTCGAAGTTTCCGGCCAAGAACTCCACCATCATGGGTCTCGCCGCCGGGTTCTCCGTATCGGGCACCAGCGGCGACGTGCGAGCCCGCTTGATCCAGCTGTCAAACGGGATGATGGCGTCGGCGGGGATGTCGAGCGTGCGGGCCATGACGGGCGACATCTGCTTCCAGGGCTGGCCGACCGGGTTGTCGATATGGTAGATTGGGTGCGAGGGCCCGGCATGGTGGAGGATGAGGTCGGCGCAGACGCCGGCGCAGTGGTCGACGGGGACCCACTGGAGCACGCCGTCGAGGTCGGGCCAGGCGCGGAGGTATTGCGAGGACTTGACGAGGAAGGCAAAGTGCTCGGCGGGGTTCCAGAAGCCGCTCTTGGAGGAGCCGGCGATCTGGCCCGGGCGAACAACCATGGCGCGGAAGAGGCCAGGGTGCTGGTGGAGGGTCTCGTCCAGCATACGCTCGCACACCCACTTGGCCTCGGTATAGCCGCTGGGAATCGTGGACTCGAGGGGAACGCGGCGCTCGAGAACGCGGGCCAGGCCGGAATGGCCGACCACGCCGATGGAAGAGACGAATTGAAAGCCGATCTGAGCGCTGACGCTGGCGATGGCTGCTTCACGTGCCAGGTCCAACAAGTTTCTCATGCCTTGAAGCTGCGGCTCAAAGCCGGCGATTGGACGCGTTCCGCTCATGGGCCAGGCGTTGTGCACAATGTGTGTGACGCTTTGCACAAGGCCTCGGTACTCATGAGGAGGTAGGCCTAGCTGCGGCTGGGATGTATCGGTGTCGAAAATGCGGAGCTTGGCGCGCGCTCCGGGGGTCAAGGCAATTCCTCTGGTCAAGAAGGCCTCCTGCTGTCGCTCGTTGACGGGGACCCTGCTGCGACGGTTCACACATACGACTTGGGCAATCGTGCTGTCCTCTGCCAGCTTCTGAACAATGTGCGACCCCAGGCTTCCTGTTGCTCCCGTCACTAGGATTACGGCGCCAAGCTTCGGCGCTCTGCTGTTTGCCTTCGTCTGCCCCCTCTTTGCCTGCAAGGATTGGATTCTGGGCGTGGCCCAACCTCTGGTATACTTTGCCAACAGCCGCTCTGCCTCGGCCGTGCGCGCAGCGACATCGCCCTTGTCCAGATCCATCTGTTCCTTGAGGGCTGGTTTCGGCAGCCGTGGTCCCTGGTCACCCGAGGCCATGGCCATGATAACC
>JAABUR0100009100.1_pt1 | contig 11279 bp, 7 predicted proteins | sample 5560091 | NCBI WGS metagenome assembly JAABUR01 (sample SAMN10711879, study PRJNA513375) | rock metagenome | isolation source: Antarctica rocks | place: Antarctica: Victoria Land, University Valley sud
TCGGCGCCGTTCAGGTCGACCAGGACCGCGTCGCGGAGCTCCATGTCGGTGCCGTTGACGATCCGCCTCGACCCGCCGCCATCGGCCTCCAACCGGATCGTGCCGGTGAGCGTGGCCATTTGCTCGGCGCGGAACAAGGCCAGGCTTCGCGGCTGCACCAGGAAGCCCTCGAGCGCCGGCACCGGGTACGATCGCCACGACGAGACCGCGACGTCCTCGCCCCCGATCGACCGGCCGTTACTCAGGGGCAAGGCCAGGGCGGTCGGATCATCGGGATAGGAGATCGTATAGCGCACCCGCCCGGTCGAGTACAGGGAGGCGAACCGGCTGACGTGCGCCCTCGGGTAGTCGCCGAACGTCTCGATCACGTCGATCTCGTCGCACGCCGAGTCATAGCCGAGGTCGAAGGCGGCGGCACGCTCGACGCCGACGGCGAACGCCAGCGACAGGATCGGCGCCACCACCCAGGCCCATTCGCGGCGCCCGAACACGTAGCGGCAGACGAGCCAGTTCAGGGGGACGAGGGCGATCATGTAAGCCACGATCACCCGGAGCACGAACCTCGCGTCGGGGATCGTGATGCCCGAGGCGACTTCGAGGGCCTCGCGGCTCAGCGTCGGCAACCGGGATTCGTCCGACCACTCGGCCACCGGAGCATGATAGGACCGCCGTCGCGGCAGGCCGGATTCGTCGTAGGACATTCCGACGGGATTCAGCTCCGAGGACGTGGCCTGGCGTTCGCCGAATTCCCCCGGGTCGGGGGATTCGGATCGAGAGGAGGGCGAGGACGAAGAGCCCACGTCGCGGCTCAAGTAGCGTACCCAGCTCAGGTCGGGTCCGCGCAACGATTGGTACGTCGGCGGCAGGTAGGAGCGGCCGCTCCAACGCACCGGCAGGGTGCGTGTTTCCTCGGGACGGCGGAGCAAGACCCGGCGGACCAGGGTGTCGAGCCCGGGCCATGCCGCCAGCGCCGGGTCGGACGGGTTGACCGTGAGCACGAGGATTCGACCGCGGCCCACGCGGCCCTCGACGCCCAGGAGCCGATCGCTCGACTCGCCGAGGGGGAGGGGCGTGGCACCCGGCCGGGGACGCAACCCGGCGACGTATAACGGCCGGTTCGAGGCGGGCTGGATCGGGACGGCGGCGCGATAACGTCGGCCGGATTGTTCGAAGGCCTCGGTGATCGAGGAGGGATCGGCCAGCGGCTCGTCCGGGTCGAGGCCTCCCGAAGGCGGGGGGTACGCATCGGCCAGCGGTTTCAAGTCGTCCCGCGTGAGCAGGCCGTTCTCGCTCGACGGATCGGCCGGCAGGTAGGGGGCGAGGAAGCTGTCGCGGAGGGCGGACAACGAGGGCCCCGCGCCGCCGACGATGATCAGCTGCCCCCCCCAGTGGAGCCAGTCGAGCATCGCTTGCTGCTGCGGGCTGGAAAGGACGTCGGGCGACATGCCGTCCCAGATCACGTGGCTGATCGTGGTCCAGGTCAGCGGATGGGACGAGACGAGTGGCTTGTCGGGATCGAGCGGCAGGACGATCCGGTAGTAACGCCTCCTCTCCTGTTCCTCGGATCCGGCGCGATCCTCCGAAGGGGGGCCCATCGCCCGGAATCGGGCCCAATGCGCGTAGGCGTCGTTGGATTCCTTCGCCAGGACCAGGATGAGCATCTGATGCGGCTCGAGCACGCGAAGGGTGGCCAGCCAGGACTCGTCGGCGAGGAGGGAGTCCGGGCGTAGCAGGTCGAGGGCCAGTTCCCTGGGAATCTCCGGGAGCATCATTTGCAGGCCGAGCCGCGATCGCTGGCCCTTGACCAGGCGTGCGTCGCGGCGATACGCCATGGCCTGGGGCATCCGCCACAAGGGGACCGGAGCCGTCTGGAGGATTCCTTCATAATCCCGGTGATTCGACCGCATCTCCAGGTTCAGGGTGCTCCAGTGGTTCGGCTTGACATACGGCAAGATGTCGAAGGGGGCGACCTGTGATCGGAAAAACTCCATCGGAGGCCGCGCCCTATCCCTGGCCGCCTTCTTGGCGTCTTCGGGGGTGGTCAAGATCTTGAGCCGCTCTTCGGCGGTGGGCGTCTGCGCCTCGGAGTGAGGGGCGAGCCAGGACCCGGCCGACGTGAGGGTCAGCAGGCAGGTCAGGGCGAGCAGTCCGGGCGGTTTCACGATGCAGGCCCCCTCGTAACGCCGGTCATATCGGGCGTGGCGGATTAGACCCCTCGGGGCATCTAGGCGTCGGGACGCCCTCGAGTCTAACCCGAACGCTGAGGCATCGGTAGGGCTCCGAGACCCGGAGGCTCACCGATTCGGGCCCTCGTGGCCCTCCCACCTCGATTCCACCCACGCCCGGTAATCGCCCGGGGTGTCGAGGTCGGCCGTCGTGCCGGGCTCGTCCACGTCGAGCACCAAGACGCGGTCCGCTCGTGCGTCCAGGAGCGCATTGACGCCCGTGCCCGTCGGCAGGTCGCGGACCCCGGCCGCCAGGTCCCATGGCAAGGCGACGGGATGGCCGCGACGCCCAGCCTGGCATTCAGCAGGGTTCAGAATGCCGCCTTGCGAGGCCGTCCTCGCGGGCGGGGCGGGCCGGCGAGGCCAAGCGGACCGGACATCGCCTCGGCCCACTCGGGGCGTCCGAACGGCCGGCCGCCGCGCAGCGACTGGCGGACGGCGGACAGGTCGGCATCCGGCAGCGCCGTGGCGACCTTCTCCCGCCAGCGGGATCGGCGGGTCGCGGCGTCGGGACCCAAGGAGGACCATTCGGGCAGCTCACACACGAGCGGGTCGGGACGTCCCAGGCCGTGCGCCATGTAGCTCGACCAGGGATAATCGGCGAGGTCGCCCACCATCCCGGCGCGCGTCGGGTTGGCCTCGATGTAGCGGAGCACGGTCCACAGGTGCTCGTCGTCCTGGACGACCGGGCTCTTGAACCTCCCCTGCCAGACGTGGCCGACGGAGCGGTGCCGCTTGTGATACCGCCATGTGTGGGCCACCGAGAGCGATTGCAAGACGCGGTTGATCGAGACCCCCGCCTCGGGGCGGAGCAGGAGGTGGAAGTGGTTGGTCATCAGGCAATAGCCGTAGAGGCGGAACGGGTAGCGGAGTTGAGTCTGGCCCAGGGCGTGGAGGAAGGCGCGGTGGTCATCCTCGTCGCGGAAGACGAACTCGCGGTTGTTGCCACGGTTCAAGGCGTGGTAGATCAGGCCGTCGTCGGTCGGTCGCGGTGTTCGTCCCATGTGGGGAGGCTAGCGGACCGGACGTGCCGGGTCAAGAAAATGAACTGACACCGAGTTCTTCCTGGCTGGGTCAAGAAAATGAACTGACACCGAGTTCTTCCTGGCTGATCATCCATCGGAGACGAACTTAGACCCACGGGAAGCTGATACGAGCAGCTCATCGGGACGCATTCATCGGGACTGCTTTCTCGTTCGATACCAATCGAGTACCGGCCGGGCTTTCTCCTCGATCTCCTCCGGGAAGACCGCATAATCGAGTCGTGGTGCAGCCGGATAATGATCCCGCAGCACCTCGACGGCACACCATCGCGCCGTCCAGTTCGGGTCGGTCGCGAGAGGAATCCAGTCGTCCAGGGGATCGGCCATCGCACCGACGAGGAGCACCAATGCGAGTTTGCCGCGCACCCCCATGTCCGACTCCCGGTGCAGGGTGTCCCAGAGCCGTCGCCGCTCGTCGTCCGATTCCGGGCCGGCCAGGGCCGACACCGCGGCCTTCCTCACCATGGGTGAGTCGTCGCGGAGCAGACGCCATAAGACCTGGCGGAGGCGCTCGCCGTCCTTCGGCCGGAACAAGTCGGGATGCCAGGCGAGGGCCGAGACGGCGAGCGCCCGCTCGACCGCATCCTTCGATTGGAGGGATGAGTTCGGGTCAGTGACCGTGACCGGCGGCGGGATCCGGGGCCAGGGCGGGCGGACGGAGCCGTCCGTCAGCAGTTGGATCGCACGGCCCGCGTTGACGCGCACCCCCGGCCGCCGGCTGCCCGGCAAGGGATCGCCCGAACGGATCAGGGCGTACTTGATCGTCTGAGCGTCCGCTTGCGGGAATCGGGCGAACAGGAGTGCGCTCAGCGCGGAGACCTGGGCACTGGCCGAGCTGGTCCCCCCGAAGTGGGCGAGCTCGCCCTCCGGTGTTCGGTGGTTGGCGACGAAGTACCTCGGGGCCAGGACGTCGGGTCGCTCGTGGCCGTCGCTGTTGCGCCCCCACGGCTCGTCGGGGTTCTCGCGGTGGAACCGGGGATCGGCATGCCCCGAGTCGTGGTAGGCGCCCACCGACAGGTATTCGACCGGCGGGAGGTTGTTCTCGTGGCTCGTGTTGCCATTGCCCGTAATGACGAGGATGCCCGCCTTGACCGCCCTCTCCAGCGCGCGGACGAGGGGATAGTCCTTCGTGTTCTTGATCGCCCCAACCACACGCGGGTCGTCGTCCGGCGGGGGCGGCGGGCAGTAAAAAGCGATCGACAGGAGTATGACCCGGATGTTCCACCGCTCGCGGTTCTCCACGACCCAGTCGAGGGCGCGATCTAGCCGGGGGTCGTAGCGATAGCGCCGCTCGGTGCCCTCACCGCTCCGCGTCACGAAGTACGGGATGACGAAGTAGGTAGCCCCCGGCGCGAGGCCGCCATAGGTCCGGTCTCGCACGCGGAACGGGACGGATGCCATCTGGAGGAGGGCTCTGACGCCGTGGGAGTACTCCGCATCCTGTCGGTCCTTGTAAGCTTCTAACGGTTCGGCCAGCGAGACGCTCATGTCCTGAGCGACGGTCACATGCTTGAGCCGCTCGCCCAGGGGGCGCAGTGCCGGATGGAGGTCCCCGTCGTCGATCAGGACGATCCCTACGCCGCGCCCGGATTCCGGCGTCGGGCTTTCGGGCAGGCCGAGCCGCTGCCAGGTCGGGTCCGGCGGGGCCGGTTCCTCCCGGCCCGCCGCCGATTCGGCCAGGAGCGGGGGCGGGCCAAGGGATAAGCCTATGCCGAGGATGATCGGGATGGCGAATACGAGCGAGTTCGCGCGCACGGTATGTCCTCCAACGACGGATCGACCCCCACCTGGACTGAGGGTCTCATACGACCTATTCTCCCAACGTTACGCCCTCTCACCGCCTGACGACTAGGCACAGTGGACCGGTTCGCCTGAGCAAGCATTTATCCTACCACAAACCGCCCGGGCCTTGCGAAGTCCACTTCAAGACAACTCTCGGTATAAACCCGGTGTATAAACCCGGTGTCAGTTCATTATTTTTGAGGAGGAAACCCTGAAGTTGATTGAACTTCCTTCGTCGAGGACCCGGTCGGATTCGCCGCCGGGGACGCCCACCTCTACCGCTATGTCGGCCAGGGGCCAGCGGAGGCGGGAGGGGGGCCGGGACCATCCCCGTCCTGAGACGATGGCCCTCCCCCAGCGAGATGGCCACGGGCCGCGCGGGAAATCGCCTCGATTTCACCCACCTTTGACCCACCTCCCTCCCTCCTCTTCCCGACCCGCGCCGCGGGCTGGGCACGACCCAGAGGCCGGATCGCGGGCAAGTCGTCTGCAACGCGCCCGGGAAAGGAAAAGTGTCCGGGACCCGGAGGTTCACCGATTCGGGCCCTCGCGGTCATCCCACCTCGATTCCAGCCAGGCCCGGTAATCTCCCGGGGTGTCGAGGTCGGCCGTCGTGCCGGGATCGTCCACGTCGAGCATCACGACGCGGTCGGCTCGGGCGGCGAGCAGCGCATTGACGCCGGTGCCCGTCGGCAGTCCACGGATCTCGGCCGCCAGGTCCCAGGGCAAGGCGACGGGATGGCCGCGACGCCCCCGATACCTCGGCACGACGATCGAAGCCGGCTCGGCAGCCGCGCGGGCGACGATCTGACGGACCAATTCCGCCGTGATCCCGGGGCTGTCCCCGGGCGCGAGCAGGACGGCCGAGGGTGTGGGCCCACTGCGGAGCCGGTCGAGCCCCAACTCGACCGAGGCCCGCATGTCGGCCGTCGCCGAGCCCGCGACGACGACGACCGCCCCGGCCCGCCTGGCCTCGTCGGCCAGGACCTCCGCCCCGTCGAATTCCTCCGGAGGGGCGACCACGACGATGGTCTCGGCCCCCCCCTCGCGAAGGGCCCAGATCACCCGAGCGATGACCGTGCCGCCCCCCAGCGGGAGGATCAGCTTGGGCCTCCCCATCCGCTCGCTCCGCCCGGCGGCGGGCACGACGGCGGCGATCATCCTCGGGCCGGCTTTCGCGCCGGGGCGTCATGGTTCTCCTCGCCGTTCGGGCGAGGAGCCAGGGAGCGCGGGCCCAGGTTGCGACGCGCGATCAGCTCGGCGACGATGCTGATGGCGATCTCGGGGACCGACTGCGAGCCGATGTCCAGCCCCACCGGCGCGGCCACCCGGGCCAGGGCCGACTCGTCCATCCCCTGCTCGCGGAGGCTCTCGAAGATCAGCTTGATCTTGCGACGGCTGCCGATCAGGCCGACGTAGCCCGCCGGGGTCGCGGCCAGGTGCTCCAGGGCCTCCTGATCGTGGCCGTGTCCGCGGGTGACGATCACGGCGAAGGTCTGCGGGGTCATCTCGAGCGCGGGCAAGACATCGCCGATCGGGCCCACGATGCGACGGCTCGCCGTGGGGAACCGCTCGGTGTTGGCGTACTGCTGGCGGTCGTCGACGACCCAGACGTCGAAGTCGACCTCCGCGGCCAGCTTGGCGACCCCTTGCCCGACATGCCCGGCTCCGACGATCACCAGGCAGACGCGCGGCAAGGTCGGCAGGTAGGCCACCCCCGACCGGACGGCCGGCTGGGGACGATCGTCGAGGGCCGCGACCCGATCGCCCAGGCCCTCGGGAGGGACACGCTCCGGCCACCCGGCCACGCACGTCCCCTCGGCATCGAAGAGGAATCGGCTCCCCACCTCGCCCCCGCCGAGCCTCTCGGGATCGACGACGACCGCTTCGGTCATCCCGCGGCCGGCCTCCAGCAGGGACTGATAGTCTCGGAAGTACTCCCGAGGGCCGGGGCCCCGCACCGCCTCGGCCACGATCACCATCCTGCCGCCGCAGATCAGGCCGTCGGCCCAGGCGTAGTCGTGGTCGAGGAGGAACGAGTGCAGCTCGGCCCCTTCGGCGCCGATGCGTCGGATCGCCTTCTGCTTGACCTCCGCCTCGACGCAGCCGCCGCCGAGCGTCCCGAGTTGGCCCCCGTCGGGATCGACGACCATCAGTGCGCCGGCCTTCTGGGGCGTCGAGCCCCGCGTCTCGACAACCTGGCAGACGATCAGCTCCCGGCCTCGCTCCAGGGCCTCGCTCACATGCCTCAGCAAATCGCGCATCGCGGATGGTCCCAGGCCCGCAGGTTCGCCCTGCCCCACTCTCGAACGGTCACTCTCATCCCAGCCAGGCTATCCCTTCGGCCCTCGCCGGGCAATCTACCTCCATCCGGGAGGTAGGGCTCTTCCAGAGTACCTTGGCCTTGCGGATAATCGGGGAATATCAACTTCAGGCGTTCCGGGACCACTCCGGCCGGGCTTACGCTCCCGCTCCCCGGCCGAAGGGGGAGTCTTCACGACCCCGTCGATGAGCGAGTCCACACCAGAGCGGGCGGATTCTGCTTCCCGCGGCGGTCGAGGCCCATGAGTCATCGTGCCTTAGCGACCGGCGACGGGATCGCGACCCATCGCCCCGCCCCATTGCGCCGCTTCGTGACGGCCTGGGCCCTGATGATCGGTGGCCTGGTCGGCTTCTGGTGCTGCCGGCCCTGGCTGGGGACGAAGGCCTTCAACTACGGGCAGATCGCCGTCGTGCTCGCGACCTGGAAGGCCGCCTCGCTGCTCTGCCTGCCGCCCGGAGCGTGGCGGCGCCTCACCCCCCTCCGCCTCCTGGCCTACTGCGTCTGGCCCGGGATGCAGCCGCGGCAGTTCCTCGCCGCCGCGCGGGCCCCCGCCGAGGCCCCCGTGCCGACCGTCCGCGGGTTCCTCCTGAATGTCCTCGCCGGGGCGGCCCTGCTCTGGCTCGCGCCGCGGCTCATGCCGGCCGAGACCCCCCGGGCGGTCCGTTTCTGGGTGGCGCTGGTCGGCTTCTGCTTCCTGTGCCTGGTGGCGCGGATGGACTTCTGGGCGTTGATCTTCCGGGCGATGGGCTTCGCCGTCGAGAAGCTGTGGGACTGCCCGGTCGCCGCGACCTCGCTCGGCGACTTCTGGGGGCGGCGATGGAACCGCATCGTCTCGGGCCTGTTCCGCGAGGTCGTCTTCGCCCCCGTCGCCCGCCTGGCCGGCGCTCGGGTCGCCCTGCTGGCCGTATTCCTCTACAGCGGCCTGTACCACGAGATGGTCAGCGTCCTGGCCCGGTCGGGCTACGGCGGGCCGACCCTCTACTTCCTGGTGCAGTACCTGGGGGTGGCGGCCGAGAGCAGCCGCCCCGGCCGCCGCGTGCTCCGGGGCCGCCCCGGGCTGGGTCAGGCTTGGACGCTGGCCGTGGTGACCCTGCCGGTCGGCCTGCTGCTGCATCGTGGGTTCGTCGAAGGTTATCTCGTGCCGATGCTGGCGGAGGCCGGTGTTCCGGGGCTGGGGCGATAGCCGAGAGCCGGGCCGCCCCAGGTCCAGTGTCTCATCTGCGAATGCGAGTTCACAATGCACCGGCGACCCTTGGGGTCACGAAGGAGTCGACCTCGGACTCAACGTGCGAGGTCGGCCCGCAGCGCAGTTCCCGAGACGGAGTCGAACCAGGTCCCCTGCCCGAGATCGAGGCCGATCGTGATCCGTTCCCCTTGTCGCGGACTCCTTCGAACGTCGCTCCGGATGTGCCATTCATAGGGGCCCACCCCCAGGGTCGCGATCGTCTCGTGCCCCAGCATCTCGAGTCGGCGCACCTCGGCGGAGATCGCCAGCGGGGTCGACGGGTCGATGGTGCCGACGAGGTCTCTCCCGGCCCCTTCTTCCATGATATGGAAATGCTCGGGCCTCAGCCCTAGCTCGACCCTCCCCGGCGGTCGATCCCGGATCGGAGCGATCTCCGGCGATGACTCCGGGACCGACCACCACACCTCGGGCGCGATTCCCTCGATCCGGACCCGAATCTTCCCTCCTTCGCGTCCGAGTTCGCACGTCAGGAAGTTCATGGGAGGGCTCCCGATGAACTCGGCCACGAAGCGGTGACGCGGGTGGTCGTAAATGTCTCCGGGCGTCCCCTCCTGGACGATGCGGCCCCGGTCCATGACCGCGACCCGGTCTCCCATCGCCAACGCCTCATTCTGGTCGTGGGTCACGTGGAGGGTCGTGGTCGGGAACCGACGATGCAGTCCCATCAGTTCGGCGCGTGCCGATGCCCGGAGCGGAGTGTCGAGGCCCGAAAGTGGCTCGTCGAACAGGAACAGCTTTGGCTGTCGGACGATCGCACGCCCCAGGGCCACACGCTGACGCTGGCCTCCCGAGAGGGCGGTGGCGGGTCGACCCAGGACCTCGAGCAGGCCCAAGTCCTCCGCGACCTCCGTCACCCGCCTCACCATCTCGGCCCGCTCCACATTGCGGGCGCGGAGGCTGAACGCCAGGTTCTCGAAGACCGACAGGTGCGGATAGAGCACGGGATTCTGGAAGACCATCGCCACGTCGCGATCGCGAGGCGCCACCCCGTCGGCGCTCCGGCCGTCGATCCAAACACTCCCCGCGTCGGGCGTCTCCAGGCCGGCGATCAGGCGAAGCAGCGTGCTCTTGCCCGACCCCGACGGCCCAACAATTACGAGCAAGGCGCCGTCGGCGATCGTCAAGTCGACCGCCGCGACCGCCTCGACTCCGCCCGGATAACGCTTCGAGACCCCACGCAATTCGACCTGCGCCAAGCGACCTCCGATCGGCTCTTCGAAAGTGCGGTTGATCCGGCCGGAAGCTCATTCGACCGCGGAGAGCTAGAAACCATTGCCCTTCGTTGAGAGCTGGATGCGGCCGAGGTACATATCGGCGGTGATGTAGAGGACCGATCCGTCCTCTCCCCAGCCGCAGTTGGCCGTGGCCTGGCCCGTCTGGATCGTCCCCAGGTGCGTCCCGTCGGGGTCGAAGACGAGCACGCCGCCCGGCCCCGTCGCAAACAGGTTGCCCCGGCCGTCGACCTTCATGCCGTCGGGCAGGCCCTTCTGCGACGCGACCCGATCGGTGGCGTCGAAGAAGACCCTTCCTCCCCCCAGCGTGCCGTCTGCCGCGACTTCGAATGCCATCCAGACGGCGTGCTTGGGGTCGGAGTTAGCGACGTAGAGGGTCTTCTCGTCGGGCGAGAACGCGAGCCCGTTGGGGAATGTCATCCGGTCCGTCAGCCGCGTGACCTCCCCGTCTTTGGTCACGCGGTAGACGCCGTTGACCTTCTGCTCCTTCTTCGGGTCGTCGTTCAACCCCTCCAGGCCGTAGGGAGGATCGGTGAAGTACAGGTCGCCGTTCGACTTGAAGACGGCGTCGTTGGGGCTATTGAACCGCTTCCCCTGGTATCGTTCCGCCAGCGTCGTCAGCGTCCCGTCCGGCTCGCGGCGAGCGACGCGGCGATCCCCGTGCTGGCAGATCACCAGCCGGCCACTCCGGTCGAGGGCGAGCCCATTGGAGCCCGGCTCGCCGCCCCGCTTGGGTTCCCCGGTATATCCGCTCGGCTTGAGGAAGACACGAACCCCCCGCCCCTCCTTCCACTCGAGAATCTCGTTCCGGGGGACGTCGGAGAAGAGCAAGACCCGCTCGCTCGACATCCAGACCGGCCCTTCCGACCAGTCGAATCCTTCGGCCAGCCGCTGGAGTTTCGCCTCGAAAGGCACGAGGCGGTTGAAACGCGGATCCTTCCGCTCGATCGTCCCCATCGTCGGGTAGGTCGCTTGGGCCTCGGCCGTCGCGGGAATCGTCAGGAGGCCCGGGAGCATGAGGGCCAGGAGACGGCGAATTCGATTCGAGTTGGCGTTCACATTCATCCTCGCGGTCCGGGAGAGGAGTGGCACGGGGTCGCACACGATCCGGGCGAGCCATCGAAGTTAGCCCCGAGCGAAGCGATCGGCAAGGTGTTCGCACACCCAGGAGCACGGCGTCTCGACCTCATGTCCATCCCGCGTCGGGCCGCAAAGGCGGGGTGAAAAAACCAAAACCATCGTGTTGTATCTATCAAATGAACAGACTTGAATCCAATGGGGTTCGATGGTCGGGAGGTCTTATACGCATTCCAGGAAATCTCTGCACCCGCTCGGGCCCGGGGTACTATCTCGGTCAATGGAATGACTTCGCTCTCAACATGCACCCGGCTCTGGAGGCCCGTCCCACCGACGGGCAGGAACTTCCTG
>JAABUR0100009102.1_pt1 | contig 11277 bp, 12 predicted proteins | sample 5560091 | NCBI WGS metagenome assembly JAABUR01 (sample SAMN10711879, study PRJNA513375) | rock metagenome | isolation source: Antarctica rocks | place: Antarctica: Victoria Land, University Valley sud
CCTGGCCGTGCACATCGCCCCACCGGCACCGGCCGGGAAGTACTACCAGTCGTGGGTGGACATGCTGTTCATCAAAGGCTTCGACGCCGGCCAACCGATCCTCTACCTCAGCACCGACGCCGGCCAACCCCTGACCGCGGTATTGGAACGAGCCACCTACGCCCCAGCCCTGGACCGGGCCGCCTACAACGGCGGGGACGACTTCCTCGGATCCTCCCGGGAACGGCTGTTCGGCTTCATCAACGGCCAAACCGGCCTATCAGGCCTCGATCCCCAAGCCCAAGGCTTCCAGCACCTGGCCATCGACGGGCTCATCGGACGTGACGCCTCCGCTAGTGACCACTACCTGATCGATGCCCTCCGCAACGGCGGTGACCTGCTCAACGTATTCGGCGACTTCCCCACCCTCGCCGATCCCCGGCACGCCGACGCCTACAGCCCGCTGTGGGACGCCCAACTCGGCCTGTGGACACCCAAGGCCGTCAAGGCTGGCCTCAACACCCGCCAGATCGACGAGAACCAGGTGTTCAATCTCGCCGCCAGCCGACCCGACCTGCTCACCGGGGTCGACCCGGCCACCGGAAAACCCGCCCCCTACGGATCCGACGGGGTCGACATCAACTGCGCCGTCATCGGCTACACCGCGCAAGCGCCGACCGCCAACCTCGCCGTACCACTCCCGAACTCGCAGTTCCCACCCAGCTGAACCACCGACTCACCGAACCGCACATTGCACCGCGGTTCGGTGAGCCCGCAGGCGCACCAATGGATTCATCCCCTTCCCGCAGTCAGTTCGGACCGCTCGCGGGCCTGGGTCTCGGCCACCTCATCGGTCTGCTGCTGATCGCGGCCAACCTTTTCAACACTGCCGGTCGGACCGACGTCGGATCCATCGAGGCGGCGCACGCCGGGCTGGGTCAGTACGTCGGCGGCGGCGGCGCGCTGGCCTTCGCCGTCGCGCTGCTGGCATCCGGACTGTCCTCCTCCAGCGTCGGCACCTACGCCGGCAGGTCGTCATGCAGGGCTTCATCAAGCGCAGCATTCCGCTGTTTCTGCGCCGCGGCCTGACCATGCTCCCAGCCCTGCTGGTGCTGGCGCTGAACCTGCCGACGACCGACAGCCTCGTCGTGTCCCAGGTGGTGCTGTCCTTCGGCATCCCGTTCGCCCTGATCCCCCTGCTCCTACTGACCCGTCGCCGCGACATCATGGGCGCCTACGTCAACCATCGGGTCACCTCGGCGGCGGCGATGCTCGTCGCGGCCTTCATCATCTGCCTCAACGTCTACCTGTTGTATGTCACTTTCCTCGGCTGAGGACCCCTGAATGCCGACGCCGTTGGCCTATGGGGTAAACGGTCGAATTGAACAATGTCAACTTTGTTCAGGCGATCTCCAGCTGTCGTCGGATCCCGCTCACCATCAATCGCATCGACCATGGTTGCCGACCGTAGACACAACACGCGCAGAAACCCAACAACGCCACGACCACTGGCCCCAGTAGCTCAGTCAACAGATATGTCGGGGTGGCCAGTTCTTCCCCCGAATGGGCGGTGATCAACGTGGCATCCAAATGCACCGCCAAGGCGTTCTTCGGCCCAATCCGATGATCAAGGGCATCCGACCCGCCAGCGCCACGCCGTCCCCCGGACCGCATCGATCGCCGCCAACGCAGCTCCACATCGCCGGCCAACGTGTCGAACAGCCGCGACACCGTCGGGTCCGAGGCGACCAAACCCGAACACCGCCGGCTCGATCTCGATATCTAGCAGCGATGAGGCGACCGAGCAGGACCCGGTGCAGGGGCTTTTCAGATCGACTGGGCCGCCGGAGTCCCCATCCTGTTCGCGGCGGGCATGTCCACCATGGACACCCTGGACGGGGTATTCATGTCCAAGGCCTACGGGTGGGCGTTCGTCACCCCGCTGCGCAAGATCTACTACAACATCACCACCACCGGACTGTCGATCTTCGTCGCTTTCGTCATCGGCACCATCGAACTCCTGGGCCTGCTCTCGGCCCAACTCGGACTCAGCGGCCAGCCGTGGGACTTCCTCGCAAGCATCGACATCAACGTCGCCGGCCGTATCATCGTCGCCATCTTCTTCATCACCTGGGTCGGCGCGATCGCGCTGTGGAAAGTACGCAAACTCGATCAACGCTACGGCGACGGCACCACCGGGCCGGTCATCGGCGCTGCCCTGAAGTGAGCGAAATGCGGTCAGCCCGGTGAACGACTGCCTCGATCGAGACGACTGCCTCGATCGAGGTCCGGCCCCCCATTGACCGTTGAAGATGGCCGGCGATCTCCGGCAACGTCGTGCCAACGCCCGCACCGCTGCCCAGCCTTCCTCAGGTGACGGGCCAGGGTGACCCTCAAGTTGTGGCTGGTCACGGCGGCCGTATGACCCGCCCGGTGCCAAGTAGCGTGAGGAAATACCGCCACTTAGCGCGAGGAGCGAACGGCCAGGTCCGTGACGTCGAGCGCACCGCGCTCGCGCCGGCGAGCGGCGATCAGCCCGCCCGCGGTCACGGTCACGAGCGCGCCGATCGCCACCACGAAGGGCAATGACCGGGGTCTGGGACGCAGCGGTACAGGATCCGGCGATAAGGCGCGACGATGATGGCTTGCCCAGCGGCCCGAGGAAATCGACATTGATTGTCGATACTAGTTGTCGACATCGTTGACCTGCTGGTTGAGTGTCACTTGCAAGTGTCGGCAAACTCTCGTTTCTCGTCACCGGAGGTTGCCACCGAGCGCGCAACGGGAGTCGCAACAGATGCGAGATTCTCGCGACCAGTTGCCCTAGCTCGGCGGCGTTCTCTAGCAAGTAGCCTCCGGGCCTGGGCTTATTGCGCTAGCGCCGGATCCTGTACCGCTGCGGCTCGGACCCCAGACCTTGCGAGGATCCCTGGCCGCTGCGTATGAGGTGCTGAAGCAACCGAACCCGCCGCAGGTGTGGGCGGCGTTGGTCGAGGCGCTGGCACCGGAATTGGCGGGGGTGCGGGCCGCCCGGTCGGCTCAAGACCTGACCGAACTCACCGCAGAGGAGGCGACCGGGTTCCTGCCGCGGCGCGGTGGCCCGCGGGACCTTGCCGGCGGACTATCTGCGGATCGCGACGACGGGGTTGTACAACGCGGCCCGCTACCCCACTCCGTCCCACGCCCGGCAGGCGGTGCTGGCCGCCGCGGTGTGGGCCGGGATGGACCTGGCCGGTGTGCTGGCCCGGTTGCACGGTGGTGCCTGGCCCGGTCTGGCCTCGTTCTACGCCCGGTACCGCTACCCCGCCGCGCGCCGCAAGGCCGTCATTGGGGATTGGCGTAACGCGGTGGGCTGGGTTCAAAGATCGCGGGCAAATGACACCGGTGTGAGACCTGTCCGTATATCCCCCACAAGCGAGCCCCCTACACAGCGCGCGGGTCAACCCACCTTGCAAAGTCAACAACAACGATCAACAGCGGTGGAATATCAATTTCTGCGGGAGTGGCGCACCGCGGTTGGACTGCTCGAAGGTGAGCGGTACCGGGGACGTAGCGGCCCGGCGATCAGGATGCTGCTGCGGGCGTTGGGTGAGGCCGGGATGAAATCGGGCAGTCGGTACATCGAGTTCGGCGCCCGGGCGTTGGACATCGCGGCGGGCATCGATCACACCACGGTGGCGGCGCATCTGCGGGTGCTGCGGGAGGAAGCGGAGCCGTTGGTGGTACTGATCGAAAACGACCGCGGCCTGCGGGGGGACTTGTATGAGTTGCAGATCCCGGATTCGATCGCGCGGCGGGCCGGGTCGTTGGATTGGCGGGCGGGGAAGATCCATGCGTTGCGGCCGGTGTTCCGCGACCTGGGGTTGCCGGCGGCGTTCGTCTACGAAGCCCTGGAACACGCCAAAACCGCGCCGACCAGCTTCGAGTTGGTGACGCAGACGCAGCTGGCCAGATCCACCGTGTACCAGGCGCTTACGATTTTAGCGGCGTTCGACCTGGTCGAACAACGCGGCGGCCGCTGGCGCGTGGTGGCCACCACCAGTCTGGCGGTGTTGGCCGAGATGCTGGGCTGCGCCGAGGTCATCCTCGCCCGTCTGCAGGTGCACCGGGCCGAACGCGTCCAGTACCGCCGCGCTCTGCGCATCGCCGCACCACTGCACACCGGGTACACCAGCGGCGGCTTGTGGACTGGGCCGCCCCCCGACGGGGAAACAGCCCTGGAGCTCGTGGAGCGAATCCTCGGCGGCCAGCGCATCGCCTGATCGAGATTTGGAAATATCTTGATCAGGTATTGAGGGGCGACGTACAGCACCGCGTATACCCACGGCCGCGGTGACTGGATCGTGGGCGGGGCCGGGTGCAAGTACCAGCGGCGCCGTAGGGATTAGATTGGCGCGGATGACAATATTTACAGGCGCTACCCGACCCGATGAAGCTGACCACGGCGGCGACGTCTACCTCACTGACGCCGGTATAAGGCAATGGGAGTCGATGCTTGACACCTTGAATATTGCACCGGAGCGATGGATCGACCGCCCGGTCCTGAGTGGCATGCACATCCAGTACCGCCCGGACGGCTCCGGGAGCGCCGACATCCGGCTGCAGCTGGCGGCGCCGCCCGAGGTCATCGAAGTGCTGCACCATCAATTCCCCCCCGGCCACATTGACCGCGTCGACCTCGACGACCCGATAGGCCCCAGCTGAGGCTGGACCTCTATCTCTGCAGGTGAGGGACGCCCAATTCCGTTCAGCCCGGATCGGCGGCCGCACCGGCCGCAGATGGCAGTCCTTGCCCTGTGAATGCCCGAAATTATTTGGCGCAGTTTGCTTGGGCGGAACCGGCCAAATAATTCGAACAGTTACAGCTTTGGTGGCCACTCGGTCATCTTGTGCGGTCCGGACGAGCCACTGCGTCCGGCTGTGACCGTCGAGCAGTTGACCCGGCTGGTGGTGGCGGTGGCAATCGCCGCGACCGCAGAAGCCACACAACCCCAGCCAGTTCCGCTCACGCCGGCGACGCCGCTGCCGGTCGACTCAGAGGGGGCACCGTTATCTGCCGGGGGAAGCGCCGGCCGCTACCCGCCGGCAGCGCCAGGGCCCTGTCCGCGGTTCCAGTTGACGCCAGCGCCTCGGCATTCACGGTCCTGCTGGGGGCGGTCCGTGCCCGGTGGCACCTGGCGGACATCCTCGCTGTTCTGCACAAACCGGGGCTGGAACACATCCGTACCGAGCGGGATTCCACTGGCCGACGGCAACGTGACCCCCGCACCCGGCAGCGGATGCTGGCCCGTCAATGGAACAAAGCAGTCCTGGTGGTGCAACGCACCACCGACCATGTTCCCGCCCCCGTCGACGACCCCACCTTCCCCGGCCGAGCGGCGGCCGTCGCCGAACGGATCGCCGCCGTGCAGGCCAGAGCCGACGCCGCACCCGGTCGATGGCACACCCGCACCGGACCCAGCACACGCCGCGTCCTGGACGCGCTGTGTCTGCTGACCGCCACCGCCGTTACCGCCACCGTCGAGGCCGACACCCGCAGGATGGCGCGGCAACGTCTGGACTCTCTCCCCGGTGCTTGTTTCACCAGGTCAAAGGAGTTATCCACATATTGCTCTATCAACGCGGTCACAAAGCGTCCCGCCGCCGCGCCGCCGCGCCTGGCAGGACAAGCTGCACCGCCGACTCACTGACCAGAACCACGACATCTTTACCTCAGCTGGTCTAGGTCACGCAGCAGGTCAGCCGTACACCCACCTCGCCGCCGCGCCCACCTCAACCGAAGATCTCCTCACCACCACACGCAACGCGCTCGAGCAACTACAGGCCCTATTGGCCGACCTGCTCGCTGCTCGACTCGTTACTCGTACATCAGGCGGGTGGCGTCGCGTCGCATGTGATGCGCGGACAGCGGCGGCTCGGCGGCTTCAATTCGACGGCATCCTCATCCAGCGTCGGCGCACCTATGAGCAGGAGCGGGTTCTGTGGGCCTGGTGGTGCGACGAGGTCGACTGGATGCGGCTGTCACATACCGACCCGGCAAACGGCGACGTACAGCTCGAGTGGCCATCGGCCGGTTGACCATCGACGGCGCCACCATCCGCGGTCGATACCCGCGTCGCGGCGACGGCCGTGCTAATCACCGTGCCGCGGCGACCCTCGCCGCCGCTTGACCCAGTGCGTTGAGGACCACCTATGTTCCAGGGTCCATCTTCCCGCCGCCCACGCCCAATGCATGGCGGCGCCGGTGAACAGGAATTCGCTTCATGAGTTCGACACATCGACGACCGTTGTCGGCGCTACCGTGGGCGACAGATTGTCACCTCGGTTACTGGAGGGCTCGTCATGACCGAACCGCTGAGCGCTGCCACTCGCCCGCGCAGCCCACGCCCTGCCGCCCGCACCTTTGATGCCGCGCCCGACCGCCTCCGCGGCCGCTGGCCGGCGACCGATCAGCTCACCGGACCAGCTACCCGCCGGGCACCCGGCGGCCGTGCCGACGCAGACGGGATCGCGGCTGCCGAGGTCGACCAGCGACCGACCCAGCGGACGCAACCGGACATCATCGACGTCGACCTCATCGACGCGGCCCAGCAGGACGTCGCAATGGAGCGACTGGCGACCTTCGCTGAACGCACGACGGCGATCAACGCGCAGTTCACCGACCCCTCTACAGGGGAACCAGCATCGACTAACCCCTGGTCACCATCGACGCACTACGGTGCGCCGGATACGCAGCACCCTTTTATACCCTTCCCTGCGCCGACGAGCCGACTGCGACGGCGTCGGCAACGGCGACAACAGCCCGACGTCTTCAACGCAGGCGGCAGGAGAGCACATGCTCGTCGGCTTGTCTTTCGCTTCCCGCCGTCACAGCATCCCGTTGAGCATTCCCGTAGGACGAGGAGGCCTCGGCGGACCACCGGCGTGGGATACGACCGGCGCGGAAGGAATCGCGGCCGGCTTCCGCGGCCAGCCGCATGGCCTTTGCCATCAGCATGGGATCGGCGGCCCTGGTGACGGCCGAGGCCACCAACACCGCGTCGCAACCCAGTTCCATGGCCTGGACGACGTCACCCGCCCCACCGATGCCGGCGCTCACCGAAAACACTGTCCTGATCACCGGCGGCGGATCTGGCATCGGGCGCGGACTGGCGCAGGAGCTGCACCGCAGGGGGCAACCAGGTCATCATCACCGGCCGTCGACTGCCCGTGCTCAAGGAGGTGATCGCCGCGAATCCCGGCATGCGTGCAGTGGAGCTGGATGTGTGCGACCCAGCCGGCATCGACGCGGTCACCAAAACGGTGATGGCCGAGCATCCGGACTTGAACGTCCTGATCAACAACGCCGGCCTGATGTTCGGCGACGACCCGGCCCAGCCCATCGACGAGCAGCAGTTGACGGCGATCGTCGCCACCAACCTGCTCCGTCCGCTGCGGATGATCTCCGCCCTGATCAGCCACCTCCGCAGCAGGCCGGCCGCGACGATCATCAATGTGACCTCGATGCTCGGGTACGCGCCGCTGGCTTCAGCATCGATGTACTCCGCGACCAAGGCGGCCCTGCACTCCTACACCCTGTCGCTGCGATACACCCTGACCGGCTCGTCCGTGGATGTGCTGGAGATCGCCCCGCCGTACACCCAGACCGCACTGATGGCGGTCAACCTCCGCGACCCGCGCGCCATGCCGTTGACCGACTACCTGGACGAAACCATGGCCATCCTGCAGACCGACGAGGTCGAGGTGCTCGTGGAACGGGCCAAGATCCGCCGGGATGTACAGCGACCGGACGAAGTCGAGGTGACCCGGAGATTCAACGACATGATGACAGGCCCATGAAGGTTCCCGGTGCGTGACGGACCCGCAACTGACGGGGCGGTGCCCGCAGTGCGGGAGCAGCCGACCCCGGCCAAGGGCTGGGGCAGTACAGCTAGCGACCCGCCCGCTGGACGTGGCCGTCGGGCCAGACGTGCCGACCTTGGGGTGACGCAACAGGAGTCGCTGCACAGTGGCCAGGTTTTGGACGCGGGACGTTCACTGCAATCGTTGCCCGGCATTTCGGCCCGGTCGCGGGTGACCGCTCGGCCGCGGTACCGGCCGCCGAGGCGATCGGCGCCGCAGCCGGTCGGTTTCCGAGGTCGCTGCCGAGCATGGCTTGACCTGGCCGATCGCGGACAGCGCATTCATCGCCGACGCCGAACCGCTGACGTCCGTCCCAAGGCCGCTGCCGGTGCGGACCCCGGGACAGGTCCTTCGCGAGGCTGATGCCCTTGACCCCGTGCAGTTTGTTTTCGATGCACCTGTGACCTCAGAGCCAAGCTCCCAACTGTTGATCGCCGACCTGCAGCGCGGCGTGTCGGCGGTGGCGTAGACCGTTCCGGTTCATGAGTTCCCGGACTTCAGCTGGCTGACTTTTGGGGTGATCTGGGTTGTCTGGACGGCGTGGGGAAACAGGATTCCGGGGCAGATACTGATCACTTTGCGGGGTTCGCATTTCGACTCGGCCGCGAAGGTGATGGTCCTGCGTATCGGTGCGGGCGACTTGGGTCCGCGATCATTGGACCATTGTCGGCACAGCGGAGCCACGGTCGGCTCGACGGAACCCGGTGATCCGAGGGACTTCCCACCTACTGCTCAAGATGCTGGAGCGACAGCGGAAGGGCCCAGGTCAGGGTGGTGGCGATTATTGGCAGGGCACTGCGACCAGGCCTGATGGTTTGCAGTCGAGTCCAGCGCTTACCTAGCACCGTCCTCCCTGGTAAGACGGTGGTAGCGGGATACAACGACGTGGTCACGGCCACCAGCGACAGTTCGCCGCAACCTGTCGCGGCCACAAGCAGCAAGTTCGCCGCGCCACCGACGATCCCGGCTACCAGCTGGAAGGATTGCAGATGAAGGAAGCTGATCGAGGTGGTGGGGGCGCACCGCCCACCGAAGTGCAATTTGGATGAAGACGCTGCTGGACACGACGAACGCAAAACCGGCGGCAGCCTTGACGAGTAGTAGGCCGCGACTCGGTCATGATCTGTAAACCCAGAAACCTGTCACGCAGAAGTCATAGACCCGGTCGCTCGGCGAGCGACAGTGTTCGAGCCGGAAACACCATTCTGGTCACAGACCCCGTGTTGTTTTTCGGCTGGCAAGTCTTTCGATGAGATGCTCCAGCAGGACCTCGGTGGGCGCCCAGGGAAATCCGGGGGTGGCGGGGATCAGGGTGACAATTCCATGCAGCGCGGCCCACAGTGTTTGGGCGTCGCGGATGGGGTCGGTGGTGTCGGAGTCTCCTTCTTGGACCATCTGGGCCAAGGCGTCGCTGAAGAACTGGAACGCGCGGATCCCGGGCGGGTAGGTAGGAGCAGATGGGGAGCCCGACTCGACGGTATCGGCGGCTCGTTCAAACAAGATGCGGTATTGGCTCCGATGTCTGGCCGCGAACGCGACATAGGCGTAGCTGATGGCGCGCACGCGCTCGATACCGGTCGCGGCGTGGTGGAACGCCCGCTCGCAGACCGTTTCCAGCTGTTGGAACGTTGCGGCGACCACGGCGTCGAGTACGGCGTCACGGTCGGCGAAATGACGGTAGATCGACGGGGCGGCGATACCGGTCTCCCGGGCGATCGCGCGAAGGGTCACCCCGTCACGCGAGGTCGCTCTGCTGAGCAGACGCTCTGCTGCCTGGGTGATCTCGTCACGGAGAAGGTTGCCCGCCCCGCGGGTGTTGACGGTTCGGTGTCTTTCGTCGTGGTCGGTCAACCTATGCATCGCATTCGTCACTCGTATCGTTCGCCGAAGAAGCCTTACAAGTGTTGCACGATGCGTGTACGTTCTGAAGGTAACAGATGTTAGTCAATCGACGGAGGATGTCATGGAACTCGCAGGATGCACTGCATTGGTCACCGGGGCCAGCAATGGAATCGGGGAGCAGTTGGCGTGGCAGATCGCCGACCGCGGCGCGCATCTGGTGCTGGTCGCCCGGCGCATTGACCGGCTCACCGCCCTGAAGAAGGAGATCCTCCGCGTCCACCCGGGTCTGACCGTGACGGTCATAGGGGCTGACCTGGCCACCGCTGATGCGGCATCCGCGGTGGCCGGTCAGGTGGGCGACGCGGGCGTTGCGGTGGACCTGCTGGTGAACAACGCCGGAGTCGGGTCGCACGACCCGTTCGTGGACGAGGACCCTGGTGCGCTCGCCCGACAGATTCAGCTGAACGTCGGATCCTTGGTCGCTCTCACCGCACAGTTTCTGCCCGGCATGATTTCCCGCGACGCGGGCGGCATCATCAACGTGGCGTCGACGGCAGCGTTCCAGCCGGTTCCGACGATGGCCGTGTACGGCGCTACGAAAGCGTTCGTGCTGTCCTTCACAGAGGCCTTATGGGGGGAAACACGTGGCACCGGTGTCCGCGTCCTGACCCTGTGCCCAGGCGCGACCGACACGGCGTTTTTCGACACGACCGGCAAAAAGTTCCTCACCAGGGGCCGGCAAACCCCTGAGCAGGTGGCAAAGGTCGCCCTGCACGCATTGGACGGCGCAGCCCCCACCGTCGTATCCGGATTGAGCAATCGACTGGGCGCCACCGGCTACCGCCTCCTGCCCCGGGCGTTGATGGTGCGACTGTCCGGCCATCAGGTCAAAGAGACCGCCGCCTGATCCGCACCCAGCATCGCCCGGTCCCGCGCGCAGACGGCCGAAGGTTCGTCCTTCCGCTGTGATCGGCGCACATCACCCCGTCGACATACCCAATTTTGAGGACCACGACCATGATCAAATTCAGTATCCTGCTGCGGCGCCGACCGAGCACCACCCATCAGGAGTTCGTCGACTACCACCGCACCAACCACGCTCCCCTGTTCTTGTCACTGCCGGTGGTACAACAGCACGTCCGCCGATACGTCCAGCAGCACACCATCGACGCGCGCCTGCCCGGGCTTCCGCCGACGAGCATCGACGGGATTACCGAACTGTGGTTCGACGACGTCGACTCGATCGCCGCCGTGTTCACCGCCGACTCCTACCTGGCGACGATCAGGCCCGACGAGGCGAAATTCCTGGACCTGGAGCACTGCGAGTTCATCATCTCCGACGAGCACCCCGTTTTCCCCTAACCCGCGAGCAACGCACGTCACCCGCCCTGACCCACGGAGAAGTCTGGGAACGCTTGCACCGGACGCCTAGATGAGTAATTCCAAGGGTCAGTGGTCGTAGGCGGTCAGTGATCGCTTGATGGCGTGGCCGATGTTGTCGTTGTGCCAGATCGCGGCGGTGAGTGCGAGGATGCGTTGCCAGACACGGGTGAT
>JAABUR0100009104.1_pt1 | contig 11275 bp, 20 predicted proteins | sample 5560091 | NCBI WGS metagenome assembly JAABUR01 (sample SAMN10711879, study PRJNA513375) | rock metagenome | isolation source: Antarctica rocks | place: Antarctica: Victoria Land, University Valley sud
TCCGCGGGCTGCAGCCGCGCATACTCGCCTGCGCGTCGCGCGCGCGGGCTGCGGCGCTCCCCGCAAGCAACGGGCGTCGCGCAACACGCCACGCCCGAGCAAGCCGCACAGCTGTGCGGTGCAGGGCCTGTGCGGCATACGGCCCAGGCATTTACCTCTGCACCCAGTCCAGAGCGAGCATGTCTGCGGGCGGTGGGAGAGTGAACCAGTGTGCTGCTTGTTGCGCTAAAGCGGTAAGTACTTGCAGCACCTGTAGCCACCTGCATGTCGGTTCCCGGCCTAGTGCGCTCATACACAGACATGTATTCTGACAGATGTGGGAAGCCGGAGCAGTCCCGCCCGGCGAACTCCAGCAAATCACCTCGTCATGGTGGCACACCTTTGGGCAGCTTGCGATATGTTACAGTGACGTGCGTTGATGCACCAGCACCAGGGGTGGCGCCCGCCTCAGCCGCGCCGCCGCCCCGCTCCTCGGCGCCGCCAATGGCCCCAGCGCCGCCGACTCCAGCGCCCGCCGCCCGACCCTGATCCACACCCTCCGGGCTCTCCGCGAGCTGCGCTTCAGGCGCGTCGCCGCGCCGCGCGTGTACCAGGTTGCGTATGACATGCGCGGGCGCCGCCACACAGCCCTCTGGCGCAGTGAAGTTGAGGACGCCAGCGTGCGTCAGCGCGCCAGACGCGCCGCGCAGCTCGAACAGCTGCGCGCCGTTCTTCGGCGCGTCCTGCGCCATCAGCTCCGCGCCGGCCGACGGCGGCAGCAGCACCTGTTCGCAAAGCGAGAGCCTGTAGCTTGGACGCGCATCCTGGACGAGCACCCACAACCAGGGCAGGGGCGCATCAAGGGCTGGCCAACGCAGCAGCAGCACGACCAGTCCAGACCTCGCTGGCAAAGGCAGCAGTGCCTGACGCTTTACCAGGCTGGGCCTGGGTCGAGAGGAGCCCCGCCAGGACAAGCAGGCGCGCCTTGTCGACGCCGCGCTTGATGCCCTTGGCCAGCGCCGCGTCCGCGTCCAGGGGCACCAGCGCCAGCGCGGCCTGCCACCACACGCCGCTGTTGGCCTCCACTTCCTCCTCGTGCCGCAGCAGCGCCTGCACGCACACGCGGCACCCTCTGCTCGGGCCGCGTGCACTTGGAAGCAGGCGTCGTGCCGGCACGCAGAACTGCAGCGTCAGCGACACAAATCGCCCTTCGTGCGCTCGCTGCACAGTAACATTGTGCACGCGTGCTGGCCCAGCCCCGAGAGCGCAATAGAGTGTATGCAGCTCTGCAGGCGTGAGCGAGCACGTGGCTCCCCTTCGTCTTCACGCCTGGCAGAAGGCGCCTGGATTTTTTTTGGAGGGCAAAGACTGTCCTCGCACGCGCAGCGATGCTAGCACGTTCTAAAAGGGCCGCGGCTTACAGCCTCACGCGCGGCCTCCTGCGCAAGCCGGCGCTGGCGCAGCTCCTCGGTGCGCGCCTCCTCTCGCTGGCGCTGCCGTTCAGCTACCGCGCGCTCACGGTCGGCGCGCGCGCGTGCCTTTCCCAGCCGCTCAGCCTGCTCACGCTCGAGCCGCTTTGCACGCGAGGCCAGCTCGCCTGATAGCATCGTTGCTGCTGTGGTACGATCTGTCCGTTTGGCCCTGGGCCGTGCAGACTCTCTCTGCAGAGAGAGCGCTTACCTGTGTGCTTATCCCATGCCATCCCATGAGCTGTTCGTTGGCTGAGCCCATCGCCCGATCGTGTGGGAGCACGAACGTCAGCAGGAAGATCTCGTTTAAAGAGCAGCATTGACCTTGGCAATTGGCACTGCAGCGCACGTGCGTTGCAGGCACAAGTTGCCGTGCGTGTGGGGGACTGGGTATACTCTCTGTTTCGTGCTGTGCTGTGTGGGGGCCTGGGTATATCGGCACCCACAGCCCCGCTGGCACAGCGCCTACAGCGCACTGGAGCATTGATACATTCTTAGTAAAGCTCACCACACCGCGGATGTAGTGGGGCGCTGGTGGGCGCCCTGCGCGCTCTTCCAGAGCCGGCCAGGCACGCCTGCCGCTTTGATTGTTCGCATCTTGCGAACATCTCTCATTCTGCCGCTCCATCGGTCTTCCAAGCGCAACCTGCTTGTTGGGCATTTGTAGGTACTGGGATGGGAAGCAGACAACGCGACGTGCGCTTGTAGCAGTTAGTCTCAACCTACAGCTGTCTTTGCCACTGCTCCGCAAGCGCACCCTGGCGGTGTGCCACACACGCAGTTCAGCGCAGCCTGACCGCCTGCACCTCGCTCACGTTGCGTGGAGGTGCACACTCGACAGACCCCCTCCGACCACCTGCAGGTGGCCGCTGATGGACACGCCTTTCCGCGAGGATGCGGCGCCGGAGACCTCGCCCGGCGCAGCGCCGCTGGCGCCGCTGTCGCGACCGGGGAGCAGCACCTCACCGACCAAGCGGCCCGGCATGAGCGCGCTGGACCTGACTGGCGCCAAGATCAGCCAGCACCTGTCCGAAGGTGCGGCTCAGCAGGCCAGTTGAGCGTCGACAGCGTCACGAGCTATCCGGCTGCGTTCCAACCTGGGCCTGTAAACGTAGGAGTAGGAGACCTGGGCAACTGACTGCTCTCCCGCAGCCACTGCTCGACACACAGAGCTCCTTTGCTAAAAGCGCCTTGTGTCTGCAACGCAGGCTGAAGGGTGGCTCTGGCCCTCCTGCGCTCTTGTCCTGCCGCTGTTCAGCATTTGTGCTCGGCACTTTGCTGCCGCATTGAGAAAGTGTGTCAAACGCCTGGAGGCCACACGCAACATGTCTGGTCGCGCAAGAGGGTTGAGCCATGGTGGCATCATGGTGTGGTCCTGACCTGTACAGGGGCGCGCAGACTACCGCCGCCGCCGCGACGCGCCCAGCATCGTGCTGCCGCACCAGGACGCAGAGTACATCCGTCACATTGCCATCGACATCGGCGGCTCACTCATCAAGCTCGTCTACTTCTCGCCGGAGGAGGTCGCGGACAACGGCGGCGACGCCAACGGCCACCGGCACAACACCGGCGGCACGTACCAACACTTGCATTCCCCATGCGCGCTGCTCTCGGCGCTCCTGCATGCCGCCAAGCTCGCCGCCGCGCGCTGTGTCGTGGGCTGCGGTGGCATCATGACATCTGTGTGCGCATGGAGCGCGGGCCGCTGCATGTGAGGACAACCGCACACATGCTGGTGCATGCCGAAGTACAGAATGATGTGCAAGCCATCCTGCAGCCATTCTTGCAGCAGCTTCGCAATTAAAGACGAGACTAGCACCACAACGCACAAGCGGTGCTGGCAGGCATGGCCCAGATTTTGGCTGCTCCTGTCGCTGACCCCGCCGTCCCGCCGCCGGCGCGCGGCAGGCAAGCTGCACTTTGTGAAGTTCGAGACGGCGCGCATCGACGAGTGCATCGACTTCATCGAGGCCAAGGGCCTGCACCGCGTCAGCAGCCTGGACGGCGGCGGCGGCGACGCGCCGGACGGCGCCGACGCGCCCGACAGCAAAGTGCGCTTCGTGGCGACGGGCGGCGGCGCGTACAAGTACGCCGACAAGTTCCAGGTGCGGCAGTCCCTGCGTCACCCTACTCTGACCCAGGGTTTTGGGGCACGACCCCGAGGCCTGTTCGTACAGGAGCGCCTAGGTATGCTGCTTGCTGGCAGAAGGGCTAGGGCACGAGCTGGGGCCTGCCCGCACAGCGCGCCTGGGCGCCCTGCGCGCCAGCTGTAGGGTTCCGGGCTGTGACCCCGGGGCCGCCCCGCGCAGGAGCGCCTGGGCGTGCTGCTGCAGAAGACGTACGAGATGGAGTGCGCGGTCGCCGGCGCTCTGCCCGCCAGCTTTAGGGTTTGCATATACCTTTCATGCCAACCCCGGGGCCGCCCCGCGCAGGAGCGCCTGGGCGTGCTGCTGGAGAAGGCGGACGAGATGGAGTGCGCGGTCGCCGGCTGCAACTTCCTGCTGCGCGCCATCCTGCACGAGGCGTTCTCGTTCGAGGCCGGCCAGGCGCACTTTGAGGCGTCCAACGGCGCGCCCGCACTCCGGCCCGCGCCGCGCGGCCCGCGCGCCCCCGCCGCGCGGCCGTGTGCCCGGGCTGCCCAACCTGCATGCCCCCGGCGCGCGGCTTGTGCAGCCACGAGGCGTCAACGCATGGTGCAGGGGTGCACAGAGGTTCAGAGACCTAACCTACCCTACCATACCCTACGCATGGCTTATCCGAACCCCGGCGCGCGCAGCGGACTCCGACCTGTTCCCGTACCTGCTGGTCAACATCGGCAGCGGCGTGAGCATGCTCAAGGTGAGCGGCGAGGGCCAGTTCGCGCGCGTGTCCGGCTCCAACCTGGGCGGCGGCACCTTCTGGGGCCTCTGCCGCCTGCTCACCAAGTGCCGCGGCTTCGACGAGATGCTGGAGCTCAGCATGCGCGGCGACAACGCCAAGGCGCGCCGCGGCCGCCCCGGCGCGCCGCGCGTCTGTTTGTCGCGGCATGGGCCTCTGCGGCCGGACTGCCGTGTGGCGGGCAGCAGGATGGCATGCGCCAAAGGCGCTGTAGATGGCAGTGGTGTGCGGCGCACTTGTCGGATCAACTAGTGGCAGGCACTGTATGCACTTGCCTGTGCTTCGGCCCCATGTCGCAGCGTTGCAAGCCACTCGGCGGCAATACAGCTGTCAGGACTGGACTTAATGAGGGGACGGTCCTGTTTTATGCCGTCAAGGCGTCTGCGCTGCTGACAGTGTCGCACGACCAACAGCAAGTATTCCATGCCCCCGCCCAGCTTTACAGCAGGCGCCGCGCCGCAGGTCGACATGCTCGTGGGCGACATCTACGGCGAGCGCGACTACACGTCCATCGGCCTGTCCGCCAGCACCATCGCCTCGTCCTTTGGCAAGGCATGGAGCCGCCCCGCCAAGGCTTGTCTCAGCGCAGTCAAAGAGCCGCGTCGTGCCTCGCCCAAAGCCACGGCTTGTCGTGGCCGTGCACCTGCGCAGTGCTGAGGTGCAGAGTGCATCAAGGCGAGGTTGGCTTGTGACAGCGAGGACACGCCTGCATGCGATGCAAGGAAAGCCAGCAGCAGAGGTGCCAGACAAGCCAGGACACTGGCAGCACGGGGTTTGCACGGGCATGCCGTGGGGAGGGTGAGGGGGTGGCGGGGGTTGTTCTGTCGCCTTTTCCCCCCTTTCCTTCATAAACAGCAGTACAGGGGATCAGAGCATGACGGGCGCACAGGCGCCGAGCGCTGAGGGCGCGCGCGCGAGCGCAGGTGGTGTCCCAGGACAAGGACCTGGAGGACTACGACACGGCTGACATCGCGATGGCGCTCTGCCGCATGGTCTCGTACAACATCGGGCACCTGGCGTACCTGAACGCCAAGCGCTTTGGCCTGCCGCGCGTCTTTTTTGGCGGCTTCTTCATCCGCGGGCACCCCTACACGATGGAGACCATCTCGTTCGCCATCCGCTTCTGGTCCAAGGCGCGCCCTGCCCTACCCTAACCGGCGTGCGTCGGCACGTGGCGACGTGCGCTGGCGCATGCGACAGCGGCCTGATTATCCTGCGCATCAGACTCGTACGTCAGCAGTGGGGCCGCTCGCACGGATGCACATGTGAACACGGTGCTGGCGGCGCGCGCGCGGGAGCTGACGCGGCGCCATGGCCCGGCTGAGCAAGGGGTGAAATACCGGTTGCCCTTTGACAGGGCGAGATGAAGGCCAAGTTCCTGCGCCATGAGGGCTTCCTGGGCGCGGTGGGCGCGTTCTTGAAGGTGCACCCCATGACGCCGCCCAAGGAGGCCACCACCAGCGCGCGCGAGCCGCGCAAGGCGCGCCCCAGCCACCCCCATATCCTGTACCCTATCCCAAGGCGCGTCCCAGTTACAGGGTTAGGGTTTACCAACAGCCGGCCATGCAGGCGGTCCCCTGGCCCCCTGCGCCGCTGCGCGCCGTTGCCCTGCGGCGCGGCGCGGCCGGCTGGGGCCGCTCTCGAGTGCGTGGCAGGCCGGGCGGCGCTGCCCGGGCGGCGGTCAGCCAGCATGATGCGCCCTCGCGCTGGCTTACCAGCCCTTGTCGCTATGCCCGGGCTTCAAGGTCACATTGCCACTGCCCTTGTCAGATAGCCATTTTTTGGCAGGGTCCGCCTCGAGGTCCTATTGCAGCTATGATCCTAGAAGGGTCATGTTACAGCAAAAGCGCTCTTCAGTTTTAGCACCTAACGCCGGGCGAGTGCACGCACGGACGCCAACGTACCGGTGCGCATGGACCACGCCGCTGAGGCCTCCTGTGCTGCGCGAGGCGCAGCCCTCTGCACCCTCTGCACCCGGTGCTGACCGGCGCGCACGGCGCGCAGGTGCGCGCGCGCTTCGTGGAGCGTTTCAGCATGGGCGCGCCGTTTGCGGGCGGCGAGGTCAGCGGGCCCGCGTTCAGTGACGTGGCCGAGAAGGTCAGCTGGGTAGAGAAGTTTGTGCGCCTGGGCACCGCGGCCACGCAGGCCGCGCGCTGCGAGCACGACCGGCGCGCGCCCGCCTCGAGACGACGGCTCTCTGTTCAGGGTGTAGGGTTATGCGCCGCGTGCTCGTCTCAGCCAGGGCTGATGCGCACCCGCTGCGCACTTGCCCTGCCGCCCGTCTGGCGCATGCTGCCAGGTACACAGAACCATGTGATGACTCGCCGCAGGGCCAGCAGAGGGGTTGGTGTGGAAAGCGCTCGCATGACGGGCCAGTGTGGCGGCCCGCTTGTGCGCCGCTGACGCCGAGCCGGCGCGCGCGCAGGGCGCAGGCGGGCCTGGCGCGCCACAGCAGCGGCGCGGAGTGGGTCGCGGGCGAGGCGCCGTCGTCGCCGATGGGGCCGCGCATGAACCTGCACGTCGGCGTGCTGCACTACACGCCGTTCCGGGAGCCCTTCCCGCTGCTGGCGGAGCCGGTCACGTACACGCCCGACACGCTGGACATCTGGGCGCGCGCCTGACCCCACCCTAGTCCTACCCTCAGCCTGCCCTATCCACAGCTGTGAGGCAGGACTGGGCCTGGTCATGCTTGCACCCCAAGGTCCACACCTAGGCGCTTCCTTTCCATGCATTGTGGACACCTCGCTCTGTGGTTGAGCATGCGCGGGTGGGCAGGCAAGCTACGAGAGCGAGGACTTCGAAGACATGCTGTAGTGCACACCAGGACCTCCGTCGGCTCTCACGCAGTAAAGGGCGTTGCGGCAGGGCGACCGCGGCGAGATGGACTACTGGCTGTGCGTGCTGAGCGCGCAGATCCCGACCGTGGTCGAGAAGGCCATGGCCAGCGAGGGCGCCACCAGCGGCGCGGGGCCCCATTGCCTGCTCTGGCAGCGACAATGCTGTGGCTTGGGGCTTGCGAGGTGATTGTGTGCGTGGGCAGCAGCGGTGCATGCTACTGTCTTGCCTGTATGTGTGAGGCGAGGTCAGACTCCCGCAGTTGCTGGTACGTGCAAGCAGGGCAGCTGCTCCGGGTGTGTTGGCTCTGTCATCAAGGTCCGGCAGCGTCTCTTGCTAGCCAGCGGCGTGTGCCCAGCGGGCAAGCAGAGCACTTGTGTCCCTGACACACTCCAACTCTACACACTTGCACAAAATCTGACGCAATCGTGCGCCCCGCGCAGGCGCGCAGCGCCGCGCGTCGGCGTTCGGGCGCGCGCTGGCGGCGCACCTGGCCAAGATCCGCATGGAGCCGGGCGCGTACGGGCAGCTGGGCCTGTCGGACCTCTTTGAGATGCGCGAGGAGTGCCTGCGCGAGTTCGGCTTTGCTGACGTGTACAGGCGCGCTGGGCCCCCCCACCCCCTTCCCGGGCTCGCCCGCAGATGAGCCCCGGCTGCTGGTTCCTGCGCCGATCTTTGAATTTTTTTTTCCCAGGTTACGAAGGGGCCGAAAAGCTATCAAATTCAGTCGATGCCCAGATGCGTGGCCCGACCCGGCCGCTCCGGCCCGCGCGGCGCGCAGAACCAGCGCTAGGCGCCGCCGCCCCGGCGTGCAGCTCCAGCGCCGGCCGCCGCCCCTCTACTTGCCGCCGCGCCACCGCTGCTCCCCTTATCCTATGCCATATGTACAATACCCTGTGCCCCAACTTTGAGCGCCGGCGCCGGCCCAGGCTGGACAAGGAGCGCGAGAACGCGGCCGCGCTGGCGGTGCTGCCAGACCTGCTGCGCGAGCTGGACGCGGCGCCCGCGCGCGCCCGCCTCACCGCGCTCGTCGAGGGCGTGCTGGCGGCCAACATCTTCGACTGGGGCGCCCAGGCCTGCGTGGACCTGTACCACAACGGCACCATCCTGGAGATCTACCGGCGCGCCGCCCCTGCCCTCGTCAAACCGTAACCATAACCCTGAACCTACCGCCCTCGCGACCCGCCGGCCTGCCGCAACCCTGGACATGCAAGGCAGCGCCGGACGCAGCATGGCCGGCCCTTGTTGCAGCTGGGCATGAGCGGCAACATTACGGACTGCTCCAAGGTGAGTTCTCTTCCTGTCGACTGTTGGCCCGGGCCGGGCTTGGCGCGGGCTTGCGGACCTAGTGCATGCCTGCGGCACGCGCAGGCAGGCGCGCACGCAGCTGTCGCGGCGGCCCTGGCGTGTGGACACATTTGACGCGCTGGCGGCCACGTGGCTGAGCCGCGCGCCGCCGGACGTGGACCTGGACGCCGGCGCGGCGGTGCCGCCCACGCCCTTCCGCCGCGTCATCATGTTTGTGGACAACGCGGGCGCGCGGCCCGCCCCTGGGGCCATCTCCGTGTAAAGGGCAGGGATTAGGGTGGGGGTGCCTAAACCTATCAGGTATCAGATGGCATGAAACGGGATGCAGATGACAGCATGCCGGTGAGAATGCGAAGGCTTCAGGCGCAGACCGGGGATGCGGACCTTCTGTGCCGCTTGTCATGGTTGATCGGCGGGCGGGCAGGCCGTGTCTGATTTTTAGAACTCATAGCATACGAGCTGCTGCTACGGGCGCACGCACCCTAACCTCAAGTCATTCAGGGTCGCCAGGCCCTGCAACCCCGGCGGCGCCCCGCGCGCGCAGGCGCGGACGTGGTGCTGGGCATGGTGCCGCTGGCGCGCGAGCTGCTGCGCATGGGCGCCGAGGTAGTGCTGGTCGCCAACAGCCTGCCCGCCATCAACGACATCACCGCGCCCGAGCTGCGCGCGCTGCTGGACGCCGCCGGCGCCCTGTGCCCCACCATCAAGGCGCGCTGCGCGGGCTGTTCGGTGCCGCGCTAATGGCCATCGGAGCTCCCTTATCCTGTCATATACCCTACCCTACACTATGTATGATGTAAGGCATGCTCGCCGAGCTGCTTGCTGGGCAGACGCTGTCCCGCGGCGTGGTTCTCGGGTGTCTCATATGCGTGCTGCAACAAGGTCCCGCTCGTCTGCCTCCCCGGGCTAATGCAGCCGCGCGCCGCTCGCCGGGGCGCCTGGCGCTCCTGTCGCCTGCTACGGCCGCTCCAGCCCCGCGGCCTTTTCACATGCGCATGCCGGCGGGCTCAGGGGCTGCGGGCGCCGCGCAGGCGGCACGCGAGGCGGCGCTGCGCGCCAAGCGGCGCAACAACGGCCGCATCCCGCCCTACCCAGGCATGCGCAGCCGCGTGCCGTCGTCGGGCCGCCTAGTCGACCTGTCACACGGCCACGGCTCACCCGGCAACGGCGCCCCGCTGCTCGCGCCCGCGCCCACGCCCGGCGGCGGCGGCGGTGCGGGCGGCAGCGGTCGGGGGCCAGCGGGCGCGGAGGGGAACGGCAGTGTTGGAGAGCAGGGCGCGGATGGGAGTGCCGCGGCGGCGGCGAGGTCGGGAGCCGCGGCCGCAGCGCCGGCGGCGCGGGAGCCTGCGGCGCCGCGCTTGCCGGGGCCTGCGCACGCGCACGCGTGCGGGCCCGCCGCGCCCGCCTGCTTGTTCGAAAGGTTCAAAGAGCATACTTTGGCAGGGCGTTAAGTTTGGCGGTTCGTCTGGGTCTTATGAGCACGGGCTGACGCTGAAGCGCTGCACAATACGGGTGCCAAGCATCTGCGTTCCAGGCCTCTCACAGTCCCGTACCACCATGAGATCGCTCTGCTATGGCACAAGCAACACCCTGATTTAATCTCTCTTGTTTGTGGCAGCCGAGGTGCCGCAGCAGCGCTTAGCGCGGGGCGCGCGGCGCCAGGGAGGCGCGGCTGTACGTGTGCGGCAACGGCCAGGGCAGCCCGTGCCTGGACCTGCGGCGCGTGCCGGACACGCTGGCCGACGCGACCGTGGGCGCCGACCTGGTCGTCGTGGAGGGCATGGGCCGCGCGATCCACACCAACTACCGGTGCGCGCCGCGCGCGGCAGCCAGGCCCAGAGCGGCACCGCGCGCCCGGCCTTGCACAGCGCGGCCGCGACCGGGCCCAGCGTGCCAGAGGCGTGCCCCGGTCGCGGTCGCGGAAGGACAGAGCGCGCGGCAGGCAGGCGCTGCAGCACCAGGCGGGGTTATTGCGTGGCTGCATGGTGTGCGCGACTCCTGGCACGACTTTGCTGGGGAAGGCTGCACGACTGCCGGGGCAGTCACTGGTGCAGTTTCTCTTCAGCTTCATCTTGGGAGTCAGCATGAGCGTGGCTGGTGCTCACGCGGAGGAAAGCTAACCTGTCTGGCATGCGGTTGGTGCCCTGCGCACGGCAAGGCTTCGGCAGACCAGCCCCTGGCTTTGGCCTCCCTCCTCCGCCTGACAGGCTGCCTGGGTCAGGCGAGCGACAGGCAACACAGATGCGTGTCCAATTGCAGTCACGTCTGGCTTCGCTCAAGTCTTGCGCTGGAGAGGTCTCGCGCTGGGGAGCCAGCATGGCGGGCACCACTCGCGGAGCGCTGACGCGGCAGAGCCTGTCGCGCAGGACGCGCTTCCGCTGCGCAGCGCTCAAGGTGGCGATGATAAAGAACCAGCACCTGGCGGAGTCGCTGTTCGGCGGCAACGTGTATGACTGCGTGTGCCTGTTTGAGCCGGCAGGCTAGGGCCTGCATGGCATGCTGCCTCTCGCGCTCAGGTTGTTGCAACACTGTTCCGCTTCTGCTGAATATATACTGGCACCGTGCCAGCGGCTGAAGTGCTCTGCATGCCAGTGGCTGAAGTGCTCCGCCTCCTGCAAGTATTCGAAGCTGTCACGCTCAGTAAGAAGTGTGCCAAGAGCATGTCATGTGCAGGCCAAGAGCACGACAATTCTGAAAGGAGAGCCTCTATAAAGCCTTTATGATGACGGTCATCTGGATGGAAGTATCATGCGCAGCATTGCATGTCATCTGCGCGATGGAGCAGGCTTTAGCCCTGCAGGCTACAA
>JAABUR0100009106.1_pt1 | contig 11275 bp, 9 predicted proteins | sample 5560091 | NCBI WGS metagenome assembly JAABUR01 (sample SAMN10711879, study PRJNA513375) | rock metagenome | isolation source: Antarctica rocks | place: Antarctica: Victoria Land, University Valley sud
GCGCCGCTGGTCATGCGGCGGTACGGCAGCCCGAGCTCGCGCACGGCGGCCTCGGCGGCCGCGACCACGCCCGGCTCGCAGGCGACGGGGACGTCCTCGACGATCGGCGTCAGCTCCAGCTCGAGCCGGCGCTGCGCGGCGATCTCGCGCGCGGCGGCGAGCACGTCCTCGACCACTTGGGTGCGAGCGCCCAGGTCGGAGTCGCGCACGTCCACGTCGAGCTCGGCGGTGCCCGGCACGACGTTGATCGCGCCGGGGCGGACGCGGATGGCGCCGACCGTGCCGACCGTGGTGCCGCTGGGCGACGCGCGGACGATCCGCTCGAGCGCCGTCATCGCCTCCGCCGCGCCGGCCAGCGCGTCGCGGCGCAGGTGCATCGGCGTGGCGCCGGCGTGCGTCGCCGCGCCGCGGAACCCGAGGCGGAAGTCGTGCGGGGCCGCGATCGCGGTGACGACGCCGATCGACTCGCCGCCGGTCTCGAGCACGACGCCCTGCTCGATGTGCAGCTCCACGAGCGCGTGGACCGTGGCGGGGTCGATCGCCGCGTCGGCCAGGCGGTCGGGATCGAAGCCGGCGTCGCGCAAGGCGGTCGCCATGCTCGTCCCGTCGCGGTCACACAGCCGGTCGAGGTCGGCGCGCTCGAGCCGGCCCGCGGCGGCGCGGCTGCCGACGCACCCGGTGCCGAAGCGCGGCTCCTCCCCCGCCCAGGCGACCAGCTCGATCGAGCGCCGGGGGACCGTTCCGGCCTCCTGCAGCAGGCGCACCGCCTCGATCGCGCCGAGCACGCCCAGCACGCCGTCGTAGCGGCCGGCGTTGAGCGTCGTGTCGACGTGCGAGCCGGTCAGGACGAGCGGGGCGTCGGGCTCGGCGCCCTCCCAGCGACCGAACAGGTTGCCGACCGCGTCGAGGCGCACCTCCAGGCCGGCGTCGCGCATCCACTTAGCGACCCGGTCGAGCGCCGCGCGGTAGGTCGGCGTGTAGACCTCGCGCGTGATCCCGCCCGCCGCCGGGTCGTCGTTGAACCCCGCCAGCTCGGCGATCGCGTCCTCGAGCCGGGTCGCGGTGCTCACGGCGGGCAAGCCTAGCCGCGCGAGCGGCTCTCGTACGATCAGGCGGTGCGCACCCTCGACGCGACGATCCGCGCGAACCTCGCGGCGTTCGAGCGTCATGCGGCGGCCGACGGCGCGCTGCGGCGGGCCGCGGTCGCCGTCACCGTCCTCGACTGCGACAGCGCCCCGCGCGTGCTCGTCGCCAAGCGGGTGCCGCGCGGGCTGAACGCCGGCCAGTGGGCGCTGCCGGGCGGCAAGCTCGACCCGGGCGAGGACGCGATCACCGGCGCGCTGCGCGAGCTGGGCGAGGAGGCCGGGCTCGAGCTGGAGCGCACTTCGGTCGCCGGGCTGCTCGACGACTTCGTGACCGACTCCGGCTTCTGCATCACGCCGGTGGTCGTGCTCGCCCCGGCGGGCGCGCGGCCGGTGCGCAACGCCGCCGAGATCGCCTCGCTGCACCCCATCCCGCTCGAGCGCCTGCTCGCCGAGGACGTCCCGCGCTGGGCGCGGACGCCCGACGGCCGCCCGCTGCTGCAGTTGCCGCTGCGCCACGACATGGTGATCCACGCCCCGACCGGCGCGATCCTGCTCCAGTTCCGCGAGGTGGCGCTGCGCGGCCGCGCGCTCAGGATCGCGGACCTGGCGCAGCCGGAGTGGACGCGACGCTGAGCGGCGAGTCGTCGCCGCGCGCGCCGCACCGGCGGAGCCGCGCACGGGCTCTGGTTCAATGGCGCGGTGCCGCCCCGGCTCCCCGCCCTGCTCGCCGCGCCCGCCCCGGGCGCGTCGACGCTGTGGCTGGCGAACGCGCGACTGATCGACGGCACGGGCGGCGGCGCGCGGGAGGGCGCCAGCGTGCTCGTGCGCGACGGCCGGATCGAGCGCGTCGGCGCGGCCGGAGAGGCGGTGCCCGAGGGCGCCACCGAGATCGACCTCGGCGGCCGCACCCTGATGCCGGGCCTGGTCGACGCCCACGCGCACGTGTACGCCAAGCCGCCGAAGCTCGCCGAGGGCGCCGAGCCGCTGCTCCCCGGCACCGAGGCCCACTTCGTCGGCGCCTACCTGCGCGAGGCGCTGCGGCGCGGCGTCACCACGATCCGCGACGTCGGCTCCTGGAACGACGTCGTGGTCGAGGTCCGCCAGGCGATGCGCCTCGGCGCCTTCCGCGGCCCGCGGCTGCTGACCTGCGGGCGGATCGTGTCGGCCACCGCGCCCGGCGGCCGCTTCTTCGACGGCATGTACCGCGAGGCCGATGGACCTGACGTGGTGCGCCAGGCGGTGCGCGAGCAGCTCAAGCGCGGCGCGGACTTCATCAAGGTGATGACCACCGGCGCCCGCTCGGTCGAGCTCGAGGACCCCGACCCGGCGCAGCTCACGCGCGCCGAGATCGCCACGCTCGTCGAGGAGTCCCACCGGATGGGCTACCGCGTCGCGGCCCACGCCGAGGGGCTGGCCGGCACCGAGATCGCGATCGAGGAGGGCATCGACACGATCGAGCACGGCATGTACCTCAACCATCGCCCGGACCTGCTCGAGCGGATGGCCGAGCGCGGCCAGGTGCTCGTCCCGACGCTCTCGTGCTTCTACGGCGTCGCCGGGATCGACGCCGACGGCGGCCAGGCGCCGCCGACCTGGAGCCCGCTGCTCGTCGAGCTCGCGCAGCACAACCTCGAGCAGGCGGACCGCACGCTGCGCGCAGCCCGCGCCGCCGGCGTCCCGATCGCGCTCGGGTTCGACTGGATGCCGTTCTACGACAGCGCGCTGGAGCTCGAGCGGCTCGTGCATCACGGCCTGCCCGCGGCGGAGGCGCTCGTCGCCGCCACGGCGACCGGCGCCCGCGCGCTCGGCCTCGCCGACCACGTGGGCACGGTCGAGCCCGGCAAGCTCGCTGACCTGCTCGTGGTCGACGGCGACCCGCTCGCCGATCCCGCCGTGCTGCGCCGGCGCGAGCGCGTGTGGCTCGTCCTGCAGCTCGGCGAGCCGGTCGCCGGCGCTGCGCTGGAGCGCGCAGGTTTTCCCGCGTCGTAGTCGCGATTTAGCACGCTCTTTGACCGGCGTCGGTCAGGGTTCCTCGCGGATCACCACTTCGACGTAGGAGGAAGCAATGCGAACGTTCAAGACCATCGCCCTTTCCGCCGCCACCGCCGCGGTCATCGCGGGCGCCGGCGCCGGCAGCGCATCGGCGGCCCCGTCGGCCGCTTCAGCGGCAGCCGTCCAGTACGAGGGCACCGTCGTGTCCGTGGACCGCAGCACGCGCACCTTCCGCCTGCGCGACAGCGAGCGCGGCACCATCCGGATCAAGGTCCGCCGCTCCACGCGCTTCGAGCGCATCTCGGGCTTCGGCGCGCTCCAGAGCGGCATGAGGAACATCGAGGCCACCGTCCGCCGGAGCAACGGCAGGTGGGTCGCGCTCAGCGTGGAGCGCTCGGGCGGCGGCGGGAACCACGGTGGCGACGACAACGGCGGCGACGACAACGGCGGCCGCGGTCGCGGCGGCGACGACGACTGAGTAGGTGGAGGCACCGGATGCGGCGGGTCGCCACGCCGCGTCCGCCCCGGCGTCGCGGCACCACTTGATGAACTGCCCCATTGAGGCGGGGCCTGGACGGGAGCGGCACCAACCCGACACTCGACCCGCCGCCGCGCGCGAACGCCGAGAACCACCCGCCCACCGGCACCAACCCGACACTCGACCCGCCGCCGCGCGCGAACGCCGAGAACCGCCCGCCCACCGAGCGCCCCTCGATGGGCAGTTCGACGTCCGATTCCTTGCCGGGGGATCGCGGAGGCCGCCGTTCCGGTTCAATGCGCACATGACCCAGACGACCGGGACCGGGACCCGCTGGATCGTGCCGTTCGCCGAGGGTGGCCGCGCGATGCGCGACCTGCTGGGCGGCAAGGGCGCGAACGTGGCGGAGATGACCCGCGTGCTGGGCCCCGAGCGGGTGCCCAGCGGCTTCACCATCACCACCGAGGCGTGCGTGGCCTACATGCGCGACGACCGCCAGGAGCCCGAGGGGCTCGGCGACGAGGTGGCCTCCGCGCTCGCCGACCTCGAGCGCCAGGCCGGCAAGCAGCTGGGCGACTCCGACGATCCGCTGCTGGTCTCCGTGCGCTCGGGCGCGCGCGAGTCGATGCCGGGGATGATGGACACGGTGCTCAACCTGGGGCTCAACGACCGCTCGGTCGAAGGCCTCGCGGAGCGCACCGAGAACCCCCGCTTCGCCTGGGACGCGTACCGCCGTTTCGTGCAGATGTTCGCCAACGTCTGCCGCGGCATCCCGGGCGAGAAGCTCGAGCAGGCGATCGCGGCGCGCAAGGAGTCCGCCGGCGTGCAGGACGACGTCGAGCTCACCGAGGACGACCTGCGCGCGCTGGTCGACGACTTCAAGCGCATCTACACCGACGAGACCGGCGAGGAGTTCCCCCAGGACCCGCAGGAGCAGCTGCGCCTGGCGATCCGGTCGGTGTTCGACTCCTGGCTGGGCAAGCGCGCCGCGACCTACCGCCGCATCAACCACATCCCGGACGAGTGGGGCACCGCCTGCAACGTGCAGCAGATGGTGTTCGGCAACAAGGGCGACACGTCGTGCTCCGGCGTGGCGTTCTCGCGCGACGAGGTCACCGGGGCGCCGGAGCCGTCGGGCGACTTCCTCGTCAACGCGCAGGGCGAGGACGTGGTCTCGGGCGTGCGCAACCCGTCCGACCTCTCCGAGATGGCCGACAGGATGCCGGACGCGCACGCCGAGCTGATGGAGATCCTCCGGACGCTCGAGGCGCACTACAAGGACATGCAGGACACGGAGTTCACCGTCGAGGAGGGTGCGCTCTACATGCTCCAGACGCGCAACGCGAAGCGGCCCGCCCAGGCGGCCGTGCGCTTCGCCGTCGACGCGGTCGCCGAGGAGCTGCTCACCCGCGAGGAGGCGCTGGACACGATCGACGCCGCGAGCCTCGATGCGCTCCTGCACCCGACGTTCGCCGCCGACGCCGAATTCGAGGTGCTCGCGACCGGCGTCGCCGCCTCGCCCGGCGCGGCCAAGGGCCAGATCGTGTTCGCGCCCGACGACGCGGTCGACTGGGCCCAGCGCGGCCGCAAGGTGATCCTCGTGCGCCCGTTCACCGAGGCCGACGACGTGCACGGCTTCTTCGCCGCGCAGGGCATCCTGACCGCCGAGGGCGGCAAGGCCTCGCACGCCGCGCTCGTGGCGCGCGGCATGGGCAAGCCGTGCGTGGCCGGGGCGAAGGCGCTGCGGATCGACCTCGAGGCGGGGACGCTGCGGGTCGGCGACACCGAGCTGCGCGAGGGCGACATGATCGCGATCGACGGCTCCACCGGCCGCGTCACGGCCGACGACGTCCCGCTGTCGGAGGCCGAGGTCGACCCGAACTTCGACACCGTGCTCGAGTGGGCCGACGAGGTGCGCCGGCTCGGCGTGCGCGCGAACGCCGACACGCCCGAGGAGGCGCGCCGCGCGCGCGAGTTCGGCGCCGAGGGGATCGGGCTCGTCCGTACCGAGCACATGTTCATGGCGGCCGATCGCCAGCCCAAGATGCAGGCGATGATCATGGCCGAGTCGGGCGACGACCGCCGCGCCGCGCTCGCCGAGCTGCTGCCGCTCCAGCAGGAGGACTTCCAGGGCATCTTCGAGGAGATGGTCGACCTGCCGGTGACGATCCGGCTGCTCGACCCGCCGCTGCACGAGTTCCTGCCCAACGCGGAGGACCTCGCCGTCGAGCTCGAGCGCGCCCGCCACGAGCGCCCGCGCGACGTGCGCCGGCTCGAGCGCACGCTGGATCGAGTACGCCAGCTCGAGGAGACCAACCCGATGCTGGGCACGCGCGGCGCGCGCCTCGGCATCATCGCGCCGGAGATCTACGACGTGCAGGTGGAGGCGATCGTGGCCGCGGCCCGGGTCGTGCGCGAGCAGACCGGCACCACCCCGCAGGTCGAGATCATGCTGCCGCTCGTCGCCTACGAGCAGGAGGTGGCGATCCTGCGCGCCCGCGTCGAGCACGTGATCGCCGAGATGGACGCCGAGGACCTGCGGCCGCTGATCGGGACGATGATCGAGCTGCCGCGGGCGTGCTTCATCGCCGACAAGATCGCCGCGGAGGCCGACTTCTTCTCGTTCGGCACCAACGACCTCACGCAGACGGCGCTCGGGCTCTCGCGCGACGACGTCGAATCCGGCTTCCTCACGCACTACCTCGAGCAGCGGATCCTCGACCGCTCCCCGTTCGAGACGATCGACAAGCCCGGCGTCGGCTGGCTGGTGCGGCTCGGCGCCTGGGTCGGCCGCGAGGCCAAGCCGGGGCTCAAGCTCGGCATCTGCGGCGAGCACGGTGGCGACCCGGAGTCGATCGCCTTCTTCCACATGGCCGGCCTGGACTACGTCAGCTGCTCGCCGTACCGCGTGCCGATCGCCCGCGTCGCGGCGGCGCAGGCAGCGCTGCGGGAGGGCGAGACGGAGTAGCCGGCGGGAGCCGTCCGCCCCCTCGCCTACGCTGATTGCCATCCGAAAGAGGCGCCCCGGGCGACGCGCGAACGTCCCCGGGGCCGGCACAGGAGCGTGACCTCCCATGCACCAGCACCGTACCGCGGGCGTCCCCCATCCGGACAGCCCGGCGTTCCGGGTCCAGCGCGCCGTCCTGCTGGAGCTCCTCGTCGACCCACCGGAGGCGGGCGACCCGATCGGTGACCTGCCGCGGCGCCTCGGCGCGACGTCCCGCGACGTGGACGCCGCCGTCGCCGCGCTCGTCCGGGCCGGCGCCGCGGAGGCGCGCGCCGGCTTCGTCCGCGCGTCCTCCCCGGCCCGGTACGTAGCGGCGCTCGGCCTGGTGGCGGCGTGAGGTACCCTACGCCAATAGCTCAAACTGCCTTGAGCACGTAGGGACGCGACGATGCACGACGAGACCATCCGCCAGCTGCTGAACCGCCGCGACCTCGCCTCCGCGCGTCACCGCGCCGCGATGAGCCGCAGGCTCGGGCTCGCGGAGTCCGAGATGCTCGCGGTCGCCCACCTCGCCCAGCGCGGGCGCCTGACGCCGTCCGAGCTGGCCGAGCTGCTCGATCTGTCCTCGGGCGGCGTGACGGCGCTCGTGCAGCGGCTCGAGCTCGCCGGCCACGTCGAACGCCGGCGCCACCCGACCGACCGCCGCAGCGTGCAGCTCGAGCTCTCGAGCGCGCTCGTCCGGCGTGCGGGGGCGGCGTTCAACCCGCTGGTCAGCGCGCTCGACGACCTCACCGCCGAGCTGTCGGAGCCCGAGCAGGCGATCGTCCGCCGCTTCCTGGGGCGGGTCGTGCTCGCCACCGAGGAGCAGGCGGCCCGGGCGCGCGTTGAGCTGGACCGGGGCGCAGCGGCGCCGTCGACGCCGGTCCCGGCGCTCTGGGGCTGACCGCCCCCGGGCTCAGCGCCCGGACCAGCCGAAGTGCCGCTGGCGCGCGCGACCCGCAATGAAGGTCCGCGCCGCCGTGCCGACCTCGGCGACGCCGGACACCTCCGCCACCCCGAGGTCCCAATAGGCGCCGGAGGCCGGCGCGGTCGCGGCGGGATCGACGGCGCAGACGACGACCGTCGTGCCCGCCGCCGAGCGCGCCGCGTCGAGCGCCGCACCCAGCTCGGCGGCGGTGCTCACCGCGATCGCGTCGCAGCCGAGGCTGCGGGCGTTGGCCGCGTAGTCGACCTCCAGCGGCACGCGGTCGTCGTGGTGCGTGAACTGCGTCGCCAGCGCCGGCAGCCCGGTCGCGCGCTGGAGTGCGTGGATCGACTGGTAGCCCCCGTTCACGAGGAGGACGATCGTCAGCCCCAGGCGCTCCTGCGCGAGCGTCGCCAGCTCGCCGGCCGCCATCAGGTAGGTGCCGTCGCCGATCACGACGTGGACCTGCCCCTCGTCGGGCTGCGCGAGCCGGATCCCCATGCCGGCCGGGATCTCGTGGCCCATGCAGGAGAACGCGAACTCGATGTGCGCGCGGGTGCCGGCGGGCGCCCGCCACAGCTTGAGCAGGTCCCCCGGCGGGCTCCCGGCCGCCGCGACGACCCAGTCGCCCGGACGCATGGCCTCGTTGAGCGCGGCGAGCACCTCGGTCGCGCGCAGCGCGCACGCGGCACCGCGGCGCGACGCCGCCACGAGTGTCTCGTCCCAGGCGGCCACCTCGGCCCGGAACCGGTCGCGGCACTCGCTTGCGACGCTCCAGCCCGTCAACGCAGGCCCGAGCGCGTCCAGCGCCGCGCGCGCGTCGCCCACCACGGGAAGCGCGCCGAGCTTGTGCGCGTCGTGCGCGCTCACGTTGACGGCGACGAACCGGACGCTCAAGTCCTGGAAGAGCGTGAGCGAGCCGGTCGTGAAGTCGCTCAGCCGCGTGCCGACGCAGAGCACGACGTCCGCCTCGGCGGCGAGGGCGTTCGCGGCGCCGGTCCCGTTGACGCCCAAGCCGCCGCACAGCCACTCCCCGCGGTAGGCGCCCTTGCCCGCCGAGGTCTCGGCGACGGGGATGCCGTGCGCGTCGGCGATCCGCGCGACGGCTTCCTCGGCCGCTGAGTGCGTGACGCCGCCGCCGGCGACGAGCAGCGGTCGCCGCGCGCGGCGCAGGGCCGCCGCAGCCGCCTCCACCTCGGTCGCGGCGGGGGGCCGCCGGGCGACGGCCCACGTCCTCGGCGCGAAGAACGCGAGCGGGTAGTCGAACGCCTCGCCCTGGACGTCCTGGTGCATTGCGATCGTCACCGCGCCCGTCTCGCACGGGTCGAGCAGCACCCGGAACGCCTCCGGCAGCGCGGTGAGCAGCTGCTCGGGGCGCGCAATCGCGTCGAAGAACCGGCTGACCGGCCGCAGGCACTCGTTGACCGACCAGTCCGCGTACGCGGGGTGCTCGAGCTGCTGCAGCACGACGCCGGACCGGCGCGTCGCGAACGTGTCGCCGGGGAGCAGCAGGACCGGGAGGCGATTCGTCGTGGCGGTGGCGGCGCCCGTGACGAGGTTCGTCGCGCCGGGGCCGATCGACGCCGTGCAGGCCAGGGTCGCGAGCCGCCGCGTCGCCTTGGCGTAGCCGAGCGCGGTGTGCACCATGGCCTGCTCGTGCTTGGGCTGCAGGAACGGCAGGTCGGCCCCGAGCTCGGACACGGCCTGGCCGATGCCGCAGACGTTGCCGTGCCCGGGGATGCCGAGCATGGCCGGGATCGCGCGCCGGCGCTCGCCGTCGCGCTCGCTGAACTGGACCTGCAGGTAGCGCACGAGCGCCTGTGCCGCCGTCAGCCGCACCGTCTCAGGCATGGCGCGCCTCCAGGCCGGCGAGCCCGGCGCGCTCGAGCGCGACGCGCGACGCGTGCAGGTCCGCCACCGGATCGCCCCCCGGCACGCGATCCTGCTCGACCGTCGCCCATTCGACGTGCGGCAGCCGCTCGACGACCGGCGCGAGCCGGGTGAGATCGACCATCCCCGACCCCAGCGGGCAGAACACGCCGGCGGCCACGGCGTCCCAGAAGCCGTGCCCACGCGCCAGCACGGCCGGATCGACGTCCTTGAGGTGCAGCAGGACGGTGCGATCGGCGTACTCGTCGATCACGGCGCTCGGCTCCATCCCCGCGAACGCGAGGTGGCCGGTGTCGAGGCACAGCGGCGCGAGCTCCGCCACGGCGGCGATCTCGTCCGCGAACTCGATGTGGCTGCCGGCGTGCGGGTGGACCGCCAGCTCGAGGCCCCGCTCCCCCGCGACCCCCGCCAGCCGGCTGAGCGCGTCGCGCACGGCGCGGCGACCGGCGCCGTCGAGGCGCGGCGCGACCGCGGGCCGTCCCGCGGTCCTCGCGCGCTCCTCGGAGACCAGGTCGATCGCGATCAGATGGCGCCCGCCGACACCCGCGACCAGCCGCGCCGTACGCCGCGCGAGCGCGAGGACGTGCGCCAGGCGCGCGGGGTCGTGCAAGGGCTCGAACAGGAAGGTGCCCACCGCCGCGAGCCCACGCGACGCGAGCTCGGACTCGAGCACCGCCGGGTCCTCGGGGAGGTAGCCCAGCGGCCCGAGCTCGAGGCCGGCGAAGCCCGCCGCACGGATGCCGTCCAGGACCAGCGGCCACGGCGGGTTGGCCGGGCCGTCGGCGAAGTCAACGCCCCACGACACGGGCCCGGTGGCCAGGCGAACGCTCACTGGGCCGTCCATCCGCCGTCGACGACCACGCTCGCGCCGGTCATCAGCGCGCACGCGGGGGACGCGGCGAACAGCACGGCCGCCGCGACCTCGGCCGGCGTCCCGAGCCGACCGAGCGGGATCCGGTCCAGCACCGCGCGCCGGGCCGCCGGGTCCACCAGGAAGGGGCGGGTCATCGGCGTCTCGACGAACGTCGGCGCGACCGCGTTGACCCTGATGCCGTGCGGCGCGAGCTCGACCGCGCAGGCCTTGGTCATGCCCTCGACCGCGTGCTTCATCGCGCAGTAGACGCTGCGGTTCGCGGCCCCGACGTGGCCCATCTGCGACGTCACGTGGACGATCGCCCCGCCGTCGCCGCGCTCGCGCATGCGCTGCGCGGCGCCCTGCGCCGCCAGGAACGCGCCGCGGACGTTGACCCCCCACGCCCAGTCGAGCGCGGACTCCTCGACGTCGAGGAACGGCTCGGGCCGGTTGCCTCCCGCGCAGGTGACGAGCACGTCGACGGCGTGCAGCGAGCGGATCGCGTCCCGCACGAGCGCGCCCTCGCTGACGTCGCACACGATGACGCTGCCGCCGGTGGCCGCGGCGACGCGCTCGAGCGACGGCCGCGAGCGCCCGATCAGCACGAGCGACGCCCCGGCGACCCGGAGTGCCTCCGCGCACGCGCTGCCGAGCCCGCCGCCGGCGCCCGTGACGACGGCGACCTGTCCCTCGAGGACGGCCGTCATACCGGCTCCGGCGCGCGGGCGAGCCGCATCTCCGCCGTCCGCGCGTGACCCGCGAACCCCTCCGCGTGCGCGATCGCCGCGACGGCCGGCGCGATCCTGCGGGTCCCCTCCGGCGTGAGGCGCTGGAACGTCACCGTCTTGAGGAACTTGCCGACCCAGAGGCCGCCCGTGTAGCGCGCCGCGCGACCTGTGGGCAGCACGTGGTTCGTGCCGACCGCCTTGTCGCCGTACGCCACGGTCGCCTCCTCGCCGAGGAAGAGCGAGCCGTAGTTGCGCAGGCCCGACGCGTAGGCGTCGAGGTCCCCACGCGCGACCTGCACCTCGAGATGCTCGGGCGCGTACTCGTCCGCGACGGCGAT
>JAABUR0100009107.1_pt1 | contig 11274 bp, 8 predicted proteins | sample 5560091 | NCBI WGS metagenome assembly JAABUR01 (sample SAMN10711879, study PRJNA513375) | rock metagenome | isolation source: Antarctica rocks | place: Antarctica: Victoria Land, University Valley sud
GAGCATGTAGAAACTGTATAGATTGATCTAAAGATTATACTACAATTTACAATAATTAACTACGATGAACATCTATGAGGTGGGTTCACAGCTTCGCTCGCCTGACGTTCGACGTTCGACGTTCGACATCTGAGATCTGAGTTATTTCAGTTTGCACGATACGGTCTGCCGTAGTTGAACGAATTATGAAACCTTACCTCGGCTCGGCGTTTGGCGTAGGAGGAAGCATCTCCGGAGAAGAGACATTTTTAATCTACAATGATTCAATCAAACTGAAGCTAGAAAGCCCGGTGTGAAGCCTTGACTACCTACTATCTCCCACTGGCGCGACTCGTCCCCGGAGACTTTGAGCTTGAGGACTGCAAAGGGGAAAGGGGCTCACAAACCAATCAGCTTTATCTACTTTCTATCTGAAGTCGCAATTAAATACCAATCATCAAGAAATGTGGGAAAGCCGTGGATCGAAATCTTTTGATTGCTGCATAGGTACATCGTCTGAATAGCGATAATTATCCAGTTTTTGCCAAGGTTTTCTGTAGTTTGGATGTTATAGTACAACTGACCATGCGGGTGCAATTTCCTGTCGCGAAGGCATATATACCCAAGGCCGAACCATTTCTCTACGCGCTGAGCTTGAATAAAGAGGTAGCCCCCATGGATGCTGCCTGATTGGTAAACCCATCGATCACACTTCCAGCGAGCGTACTATCGAAGCTCTGACCGTCATTGATGATATGAATACTTGCTGTCTCGTTGCCACCTGTGAACACCACGGCTGCTTTGATAGTGTTTTTGGTAGGTCGTTCGAAGTAGTCAGAAGACCCACCAGCAGGTGCCATGTGCAGCGTAGACTTGCAGCGGAAATTGCTAGGGTCCAGGATTTCGAAAAGGTCGAATTCGCCACATCCAGAAGTCCAGCAGGAGCACTGGGGATTGGTGCCGTACTGGGATGTAAGCGGAATTTGAGCATTCATAAGCCAAATTGCCGGCATATCAGCGTTAAACCCAGATTTACCGGTCGACGGCATGGTAAATTCGAGGAGGAACACTTTGTGGTCACCACCGAAGCCGTCTATGACTTGGTCAGCTCGTTGATCAAGATTAGTGGAATGAGGGATGGCATACGGTATGCTACGCCACCGGGACGAGTGTATCCACAGCCGCCATCATCACAGTTCTTGTCAGATAGGATTATGACTTCGACGTCATCATCAAGCATCTTGTTTGATAGTAGTTGGGAAGAAGCAGCGCCGGAGTTGCAGTCAGCAGAAGCATAGGACAGAGATGCGCCGAACCTAGAGCCAAAAGTTAGTACATCACTCTTGTATTACTGCAGAGTACTAACGCTGATCCTCCATCTGCAGTACCAGGAATTCCCTGAGTCCCACCGAAGTGGTTCAGGAATGTGAGTCCTATGGACTTCTTTTCCTCGGCATTGTAATAAGCTTGACGGCTCCAGCCGCCATTTGCAGCGGTCGAGAAGCTAGGTGCGTTCGACGCGGCTGAAGTCGAAGCAGAGTTGAGGGAGGAAACGGCGGAAGATATTGAGGAGATGGGAGAAGAAGTAGGAGAAGGCTTGGAGCTCGGAGAGTCAGTAGCGACGGTTGAGGCTGGGGCTGATTGGTTTGGATTGTCGGGCGCAGTTCCAGCTGGGGCGCTCGTTGCAACGCCAGGCCCCGCATACTCATTGGCCCAATAGTCAACTTTTCCATCGATAGTCGCAGACACGAGGTCGCCGACAGCACGGTGCTCGAGATGTTCGGCACGCTGCTCTTGAATCTCGCTGGCACTATGGTGGAGATGATGGTGACCGTGACGACGCTCGTGGAATCCGGCTTTGGTGTCGCGTCTTACCGCACCAGCACTGGGGGTGTAAACCGCAACCTGCTTGAGCCAAACAGGACCACGAACATGTAGGGATAGCTATACAAAATTACACGTCATGTAAGCTTGGTCATTCCCTAAGGACGCATTTTGCTACTTACTTCCTCGTTCAATGGCGCGAGTGATCCGCTGTACTCGTACCGTGTGCTTGAGCACTGACCGCTCTTAGCGTCCATGTTGGTGGTTTTTTCATAGGATCCAGTCCCGGGGAAATTGGTATAAGTAATTGCCTTGACTGGTGAACAATACCAGTTACCATTGATCTCCTTCGCGGTGCCCTGGGCGCATGCCTGGGCGGCTACGCCATGGACACCGAGGAACAATGCTGCGCCAGCAGTGATGAGGCTACGCATACTGCGTAAAAATACAGTAATGAGTGTGATTGTTTTATTGCGGAACGAGTGTGAGTAGTTATTTGGTGGGTCTTGCGCCTTCTTTGTCAAGGTAGAATAAAGAGTGGTGAGGTGTTGTTTTGGTTGGTCGCAACTTCCTGAGCGCCGACGATATAAGCATACATGGAAAGGATGCGAGTCGGAATAATTTCGGAAGTCTATTGATCCTTTACCTAGCTTGAGGATTGGAGGTTAAAGTGACGATGAGTTCCATGGGAAGGAGGAATGCAAAACATCTATACAGTCACCGCAGTCGACCGTTCGCCGAGGACAACATACATGCACGTCTGACCAACAACCGTAATGCGAGAGCCAGACCTCCCGTCGTTAATCAGGGGAAGAGCTTCACATCTCTTCTGTCCTCACGACCTTTGATGTTGGTATGCTGTGAGAGCCATGGTAAGCGCCGTGTAAGGTAAGCGCCAGTGCGGCCCAACGAATGTTTCAAGGATTAGCATTCACGAAAGAGTTGGGGGTTATTCATCGTTGATTCATTAAGTTGGCAAGCAGAGATACACACCAGGTATTTGTTTCGTAGCAAAGCTTCACACAAAGCACGAGTAGAGAGTCATAGCAAGGCGAAGAAAAGCATCGTCATTTCGTACAAAACCAATATGTATAATTAAACATACGCACCAAGCCACGGCTATTGGACATGCAGAGGTACGACCCGCGTACTAGGTAGCCTCAGACTTGAAAGTGAATGTATCTCTGATATCCAGCAGCCTCTCCATCATGATATGACAAGCCAAGTCAATATACGGGGTGATTTCCGGGTATATCCAAAGCTCCCCAGTGAATTATAGCAGAAAAAAACGCGACGTCAGTAAAGAAAACTGTGCTAGCAGTTAGCATAATTGGCTCCATGCTGCAGGGGTAGCTGTGTATACCTTAACCCACTTCGTTGGACGAAGATTTCCCTAAAACTCTGTTTTCATGTGCGCAGGCCCTGCAACTAGTGACCCACCGGCGTTCGTCTGCAACACATTGGTGAAGCTGTTCTCTTCTTTACTGCTTACGACACCGCTTTGTGAGCTCATAGTCAGTTTGCCTGAACTTCCGGCCTTGTCGGCTGGAATTGTGGATCGATCGTAGCCACTCCAGCCACTGTTCTTCTTATTGCCAAAGTCAAATTCTCCCCAAGGACAGTTAGGAACACCGCCTCTGGCTGGGTCAGTCCCACAGTCAAGTGACAGACCACCTTGGCTGTCTTCATCAAAAGCTAACGCCTGTTTCCCTCCTGCGGGAATCTGCAACTTCATATTCGGGCAGCTCCAACCTGCGACGTTCCCGTCGGGACAAGCCTTATTCCAAACTATGACAGTGATATCCGCCGAACCAGTATTGGAGATGACATTGGTATACTTGTGGCTGGCCACGTCCGATTCGGAGATTTTCTTCATGTTGCTACCGTATGGAATACCGAGATTTCCGACGCGATCGGCGGGGACACCATCGTCTTTTGGCTCGGTTTGTCCGCCAAATCCAGAGGTCGAAGATCCACCGCTTGCAGTCTCGCTGGAGCTTGATTGGGCGGGTGCTGAAGCTGAGCTGGTTGCTGGAGCTGAGCTGCTAGCAGTGACGGAAGCGGCGGCCTTATTTTCTGGCACTGATGGTGCGGCAGCAGGGGCGACATCGGCGACCTTTTTGTCTGGCACTGATGGTGCGGGAATAGGAGCGGCGCCGTTGTAGTTCACTGTGTTCCAATCGACACCTTTGTAATTTGATTTATCATTCCAGTCCACACTGGACATATCCCGCTTCTGGTGGGAGTGCCTGTGGCGAGCCGGCGAAGCAACAGCGCTGTCAAGGCTAAAAGCAACCAAAAGAAGCGCACTGTAGGAGAGCTGCATCTTGAGAACGGGGTGCGTTGGTATGGTAGATATTGGTATATGAGATGTTATTAGGTTCCAAAAAGATTTGTCGCGATAGATCTAGATGGTTGGTCTTAGCGGTCAACGCTTCTACCAGTGAGAGAAGAATCCTAAGATCGCAGAAGGACCAAAGATCAACGACAAAAGAGGGCGCTAAGTAATAGTAGACGGTCGCAATACCTCGAGTGTGAGGAATGTGATGATCCAAAACAATGCGCGATAATGCCTTGGCTCAATGTGAAAGGAATGTCAATAATGTAGCACACAATGAACATAGCGCTGTGAACAAAGAACTCGAGATAGCAATGAAGTCGCGCTCAACACGTACCTGATGTAGTTGTCTAGACGCTGGTTCACGTGGAAAGGTTTGATAGGACTGCTGAAAGAGCGACTGGGTTGAAAAGAGCGGTATCAACGAAAGCGACCGAGAATCAAGAAAGGAGTGGCTTGATATCTGGGGTAAATCCGTGAATAAGTGATGCAAAAAAAAGACGGTAAAGTTGTGGGAAGATGAGAAAAGAGGTCGGATTCAGATCAGGGGGTGAAGATAGATTGGGGGCAAGGGGGTAGTCGCATAAAAACAAAGCGGGTTGTCCCTGAAGACTGCAATTTCCGACCACCCGGCACTTGGTCGACGAAATAATGGGCTCGGCTAAGGCGCAGCCAGACATTTACTGTAGGACAATTCGAATCCTGGCGTTTGATTGGTAAATGCTCATGATGATATTTCCTTTCTTCTAGCCGGCGTTTGCCAATCGCCAAGTCTTTGAGGACGTTTTCCCAACAATCCAGTCTGGTCTCCCACCGAAGAATCTGCGGCTCATGCGCCGCCACCTTGGCGCTGAAGTACAGCCACTATTCCAGACAATCAACACAGTGACAAGGTGATGATGAAACTTCTGCGGAATGTTTGATACATCTCTGAGGTCCTACCATGCATTACTATGTTGATTCCCAATCGTTATCACTTGCGATGAGCTTTCGAGTGTGTCATGTTTTAGAGAGGCATCCCTCAAACTTTGAATGTTTCGTGACATTTTCGGACCTACCGTCCCACGACAGCGCCCGCATGCTGCGAGAACCTGTTTCGTCCAGTCGGTAGTTGACAGCTCAACTTTATAGGTTGATTGATATCCTCTTGACCCTCGAGAATTTTCAGGCGCAATAGCAAGGAACGTTAAATACTCTGATTATGGTTGTGTAGTGTTACTTTGATGACAGTCCACTGGATGTACGGCGCTTACAATGGTGTACGTGGCGCCCTACAGCTGAATCGCTGACTGCTATTCGTAACAACATGCTTTGGCGGATTGCTCGACCTTCTTTGTTCAACATCAGTGTAGTGGATCGCAAGCTGCCACAATGCTCCCCGTGGCGTCGAAAGCTCCAAGGCATGGCAGCGCTTTGCTTCGAGACCCAATAAGGTTTCCTCGGTGTATCAGAGGATGTCATCTGGGCATGAAACTGAACACTAACCTTCCGAAGTCCAGATGACCGGATGAACCGGCGGAAAACCTTTGTTGCTTTCATATTCCAGTAATCAGACTTTGGACACAGATGACCTCAGGATATTGTCCACCGTTTCGAACAGAACAATGCAGATCCCGTCAGAGCGAGGAACAATGCCAACCGAGGAACTACGACTCTGGATTGCCCTGCCTTTAGGACTGAGGTCGCGGGACTCTTATCGCTACTGGGCAGGGTCAAAGTGCCTGACGAGTCAATAAGCAAAGTCTCTGAAGGCTTTAGGACTACAGCAGTGCTAGATAAAGTGACGCCATCACTACCTGTCGGAACACTGCTTGCAATAGGTGCAGAACTGGACGAAACGAACAACGCGGCTGTACCGCCACCAACGGAGCCCTCAGATCGGGACGAGCTGATGGATGATTCAGATATTGTGGTATCAGAACCGCTGGCAGAGACAGTCGCACCTATGAATGAGGAAGTGGAGATATATCGACCGGATGAAGCTACACTATTGTCTATGATGAGCTTGCCAGATGATGCCAAGCTCACCGTTGTGTCTGAAATTATTACACCATGACCACCAGCAGAAATCGTCGTTCCCGTGACAGAGAAAGCTATAGGATTAGCTGTGAAAGACTGGCCGGCAACTGTAATGACCAATGGCCTGGGTCCACCGAGACCAGGGCCGCTGCCAAGAGTTTCAGAAGGTTCAAGGCTCGATGAAATACCGGCAAAGGTTTCTGCGGCACCACCAACCGAATGTGTAGAGCTCGCTGATGTTACAATAGATGACTTCAGATAAGTAGTGAAGGTTTGCGCTTCAGGGCTTAGTGCCGAGAAATTCATGAGCTCCAGTGAGAAAGTCTCTGGACTAACAACAAGGCCGGCAGAGCCAAGAGACAGATGCGTTCCTGAAATTGTAACAGCAATCTCCCCTTGTGATATTACTGATTCACCAATCAAAAGTACTATTGGAACGCTCGATAAAACTGTCGTGCTTGGAAGATTTAGCTGAGAGATTTGTTGCTGGCTCATGGTTGTTGGATCAGTGATACCGAGCCCACTTAAGATGGCTGGTCCAAGTTCTGCACTAGTCGGTTGACTTATCAACGTTGCCGTCACTTGCTGTCCCCCTTCTGTGGCGATGGATGGATTTTGAGTGTGGGATTCTAAGCCGTGGTTTGATGGAGATTGAGTAGGCATACCAGTTTGTTCGCCTGATTGGACCGCATTAAGATCGATTGAGGGGTCTAGAGCAGTGTTTTCTGCAGATGCAGTGAAGACACTGATAAGTGGAGACGTCTCTGGAGAAGAGCTTCCAGAATCCGAGTTTGAGAGAGCAGTCACAGCAGGACGTGTAGGAGTAGTGGCAAACGTTGTTGTAACATCTGAAGGAGAGTTCGCAGAGGACGCCGCAGGATCAAAACCAGAGGATGTTAAGATCGTGGAAGACGAAAATAAGATAGACGAGGGCTGAATCTCAATCGTACTGTCGTCCAGATAGGAGCTGGCGATTGAACTCGACGCGCTGGTTAGGCTGCCTTTCGGCGGTTCACTATTGATTTTAGAACGGGTTATAATCGTTGTTGGTGCGTTTGCTGGCTGGGCGGAGGACTTTAATGTGATGGTAGGGCTTGTTTGAGTGGTAAGTACGGCCGAAGTAGCCATCGGGTTACTCATTGAGGCTACTGGAGTCAGCGCCCGTGGCGGGTCGAACAAACCGTAGCTGAAGCCTGCAAATACACCTTGTGAATACCATTCCGTACAACTCTTCCATTCGGGATCTAGGTTTATCAATTCTTGAGGGGGCATGATTATCGGGTTGTAAGGGGCTCCAATAGTACGGTAGGTAGTGGTAGTCCGTACAGAACGGTTTACCTCGACATACCAGAAAGATGACAGGCGAGGATCGCTTACTCCATATGTTGGGCACGCCTCGGGATTGTATGGTCCTTTTGATCTGCACCAAGAGCCCTTGAGGGATAGGAGAGCGTTGTCAGACCACCTGGTGGAACTGCAATGATGGGACTCTGATAAATACTTCCCTTGATCCCACATCTGTCTTTGACAGTAACAGCACCCCAGAATGTAACATATAGGGAGGGGAATGTGCTGGAACCAGATTTCGGTAAGGTCTTCATGAGTCGGAAGAGTTCAGCTTACAGGGTAGACCCGTTCAAAACGGCGAAGCTCAAGGTCTCTGTGCCCACTTGGACCCTCGCCGATTTAGAAGACAAACTTGCTTGAAATGTGATAGTACTATTGACTTTGGAGCAGCCAGGAGTTGCTGTCGTGGACCAGTAAAGGACACCAATGTCAGGAGCTTCGAAGCGACATCCACCGCAGCAGTACCACTCATTCGGACCGATCGCGTTGAACACTCCAAGAGGGTAGTCAAATTCAGGTGCATCAGTAATGCTATGGTTTCGAAACTCTTGTTGGTGCTTTTGAGCATACGATGTGCACACAGGGCTTTTCATAAAGCTGAATGCAACTGACGGCACTCCTCCCCAACGCACTCGTAGGAAGTCGGAGCATGCCAACGTTAGCGTTTGTACATCCGCCGTCACCATAGTAGCGCTTGATGTTTAGCTAGCATCAATAGTGGCAGGGACCAATTGTCTACGAGCCGCGGTGAAAACAGTTGAGCCACCGGTCATTGCATAACAGCCTGTGAGATCTGTGTCGGTGAACATTGTGGCTAGTGGTCGCGTTGGTACAACACTAGCCGTTGTACGTGTCTGAGCATATTGATATGCGTGTGCCAGATATTCCCCACAAGCTATACTTAATGAGGGCTGACCTGTGGTCTCAGGGGGAAGTACCGTGGATCCGGATGTATAGAGTGGTCTCGAGCTACTGTAAGAAAAGACACACCCTTCCGACGTTTGCGATCCAGCGACAAAAGTTCCTCCAGAAGCTGCGATAGTGCTGGATCCGTTACCTATAACAATATAAACAAGGCGCTCTAGTAAATCTCAAAGCCATAGCTGGGACTGCACTGTCGGAAGGAATGGTAATGAAGGGGAAGTAACCGAAACACTGACGTGGAAGAGACTGAGCACCTTTGCTCAGAACGAATATTAGTAACACGAGGCGGGGGAGGCTGAGAAAGGCCATCACGAGGGTGACCACTGACAATATACACAATGTATTATACGTTATATATATAACATAAGAATATTACAAGGAGCTGATACTGGACACCCAGGAGCTGATACTGGGAGGAAGAGGAAAAGAAAAAAGGACATGCAAGATCAAAGTACATGAACGAGAACCTGCTGATGAGCTACATGCCGCACCCCAGAAGCTGAAGGATTATGTTTGAGGTTGCGGCGGGTAGGCTCGTCCTCGATACGTAAACCAGAGATTACACGCTCAAGAAATAGAGAAGGGAATAAACTAGACATGTAGCCTAGTCATAAAGTCCACATTGATGATCCAAATTCAAGAACACTCCTCCGGTTCCCGCAGAACGTAGCCATGACTGCTGGTTGTCGAGTAAAATCAATTAGGATTGCCGAGGCTCTTAGCGCGGGCAAAAATAGGTCAGCGCCCTGTCTTTGATGCAGTCTTGAGAATTTACATACAAGTATGCATATCTGAAACGATTGGCGCGAGGCTGAGTGCAGTTTTCGCAGATGATAGGTTGACTGTTGGTGCAATTCTCTCCAGAACAACAGGGTTTGAGCGCCGCGCTTTGGTCGTGAACTATGTAGGCGGCGCCGGCGTCAATTAGCGATGGTGATACCCATAATGAAGTGACAAATTGAGTGTTGATGATGTGGGAGGTATCTTCGGTGTATATCGTTGATGTTATTGTTATCATTAGTTCTGTATCATTAGAAAACTGTCAACCACTGTCTTCCTCCTTGCCGGCATGATCACGTCGTGACATCGAGTAAGTAGTCGAAGATCGTGATAAAACACTGGTATTCTGTTGAACAAGACTTATAGGACGTGTAGCGACAGAGCTGATCTCTTTGAATAACATTGAATACTAAATGAAAAATTAGATTTGAAATACAGAATCACACGATAAAAGATATGTGAGAGTTGAGGTATAAATGTAAAGATTGAAATACGTAAACCCTACAATAGACCCATGTATGCAAACTCCTGCAATTCTGGAGGAGAGTTCCATGCGCTACCCATGTTCCCTACTTGATTCTTGCATTGCCAGCATTTGAGTATATCACACTTACGGCCCCCCTCTACTCTTGACCTTTGTCCATCCACTCGTCCCTTTCCCCCTCTCATCTGCTTCCTCACTAACCCCTGTAACGGCGCTTGTGATACTCCTTCCCTCGTCAAACCCCCCGGTCTTCTTTCTTCCTTTGATAAGAACAGCTTCTTCATCTACGCTTGCTTCTTTTGTGGCGGCTTCATCAGGATGTGGTAATTTTTCCTCCCATTCGGTTTCCTCCAGTATCTCCCATTCTGCCCCAGTCCTTTCGCTCAATAGTAGCGCTTTTACCTTCTCAATCACCTTTACTGGGCTTTGCAGACGCCAACCTCGCATGTATTCCATCCCTTCTGCAGCAGCTAGGAAAGAGTGAGTAGTGCCATGGGAATAGTGACCCAGCGTAGCGGGAGTCTGGGCCGGTCTAGTAATGTCTGCGGTCGTGGCTTCATCCCTCCGTGACGTGATGGATGGAATTGCCGCAGAACCCTGGTGGGAAACTTCTCGAGAAATCGGCGGCTGTGGCACTGGCGACGCGGCGGCAAGAAGTTGCCAGAGATTCCGCCCCATAGCACAGACTTCTTCCCACGAGTTGTCTCCGACACTGAGCCCTTGTGTCTTGCAGATCCAGGCTATGTCCCACGCTATAAGCGTCATTCCTTCAACGAACAAGGCATACGCAACCGGATCTTCTTTCGCTAATACTGAGAGCTTCTTCTCTATGTGTAGTGGCCGAGGTCTTGGAAGAGGTCGTGAGTCAACCGTCCTCGAGGCTGAAGGACTGTTGTTTGAAGATTGCGAAGAAGTAGAACCCGGAAAAGGGACGTCGCGCATGGTGTATGATGAGCCGGGTGAGAAGATAGTGGGTAGAGGGTAGTCACGATGAGGCAGAGTGATCTCGGCAGGGAGGCGGAGGGTCAGGTAATGAGAGACCAAGTAGACAAGGTGTGCAAGGTTGGTCGTAGAGGTGGTGACATGAGCTGGAGAGACATCTTGAGCAATGTTAGCCTAAAACGGCAAGAGCGAAAAGCAAGTGTCTCAACTATTCAACTCTCTCAGGTCAGCGATGGGTATCCCCCCAATTACGTAGACATCTTTTCCTGGTCCCCCCCTCTTCCGCTTTCGCTGTTGTAGTCCATAGAGTTGTGCAGCTTCTCTACAAAGAAACACGCGAGCTTCTAGAGTAGCCGCATGTAGGGTATCCCATCGATGTTCTATCCGTTTGATTCCCTTTTCCATAGGCTCGATAGCGCTTGTCTCACGTTGTAAGAGATTCTGGACCGCGGACCCAAGCTTCGACCGACGTCTGGCAAGACTTTTCCTTCTTCTTGAGATTTCAGCCTTTATGTCCTCCGTCTGAGTACGCAAGGCTTGAACATGGCTGAGGATGGCGTCCGTTCTCTCATTAGAAGCAACATGCTCTGCCGTCGCACGCTCCAGCGCCCAGCTGGGACTCGGTTCTTGAGCGTTG
>JAABUR0100009110.1_pt1 | contig 11271 bp, 21 predicted proteins | sample 5560091 | NCBI WGS metagenome assembly JAABUR01 (sample SAMN10711879, study PRJNA513375) | rock metagenome | isolation source: Antarctica rocks | place: Antarctica: Victoria Land, University Valley sud
CGCCGGCGGCGACCTCGCAGGGCCTGCAGCGCTGCGCGACCGGCACAGATCAGGACCCCATGGCGGACGCCAGCAAGGCAGGCTGCGCTTCCTGCAGCCACATGCTTTGGTTGACGACAGTCTGCGAAAGCAATGCCAGACCTCCAGCGCATTGCAGATTTGGCCAGGCCAAGACTGGCTGCTCGAGCAGCACGCTCTGTGTCAGGCGAAGAAGGGGGCTGGTATCCAGGAGCCGCATGGCGACCGGCACCAGCCGCGGCCGATTATACAGGGATACATAGGGACACAATCCTTTCATGGGGAGGACGCCGCCGCGGTGCGACGCACGGGCGCGCCTGGATGCCAGCGGCCTTAGGCCGCGCGGGCGGCGCGACCGCATTGCCGAACGCGTCGGCGAGCTCGAGGAACAGGCGCATGTCGCGCCCGAGCGCGACGGCGGACAGCCCCGGCCCAAATAGGCGACAGGCCGGCGCGGCGACCGGTCCGGGCGCCGCTTGCGCGACGAATGGGCTGCCGGCGACCTGGTGCCCGCCCGCCATGACGAACACGGAGTGCGTGCCCGCGACTGTCACGGTGTACGTCGCCTGCACGCGCGCGTGGGGCGCACGCTGGTGAGCTCCGCGCCAGGCGCCAGGGGGCGCGCGCCGGGCGCCGGCCGCCGCCGCGGCGCGCCGCCCCGTGTGCGAGCCCACCTGGCAAGGGCGCTCGCATGCAGCGGCGCGACAGCTGGGGTAGCATGCATATGCGCCCGGCGCGCCTGGGGCTGCTGCCCGCGCCTAGTCCACGCACGCTGTGGCCGGCACGCCAGCCGGGTGCTCGTTGGAGGATGCTTGGCCCTCTTCATGCAGGGAGGCCCGCCGCGCCTGGCAGGTGCGCGGGACAACGCCCTCCATGCGCGGGGCAGCCGGCACCGGTGCGTGTCCCCGCCAGAGGGTGTTGCTGGGTGTGCGCGGGGGCCCCAGCGCGCGCCTGGTAGACGCCGCGCCCGAGGTCCTCCACGCGCGCGGCGACCGGCGCGGCGCCGCCATCGTCCTGGCACGCGACGCTGACAACAAAGGCGTCGCTGCCGCGGCGCGCGTTGCCAAACGCGTCGGCCGCGCGGATGGCGAACGCGGCTGGCGCGCCGGCGACCGCGGCCGCCAGGCCAGTACCCTCGCAGGCGCAGCGCGCCGGCGCCAGCGGCCCGGGCGTCACCGCGCACGGCACGGCGCAGCCGCCCACCATGCCGGCGTCCAGCTGCGCCATGCAGCGGAGCCTTGGCATGGGGCCTGGAGGACCGCATTCGCTGACCAGGGTCCGATGAGCAAATAGCTGCGGCGCGAGATGCGCAGCTATGGACACTGATGCTGGCTGGGAGGATGTGGGCGCGGTGTGGGCGCCAAGGGACGTTCCTGAGGGCGGACTGCCTCACGCGCAGCAGAGGCCGGGCGGCTTGCGCACCGTGACAGTGATCTGGTAGTCGCCGGCGACCTCCGTGGACCAGGACACCTTGTATGTCCTGCGTGAGGCCCGACCCATCAGACCCATCAGATGAGCACCATGCATGCCATCAAGCAGCCATGAGGCATGATGCCGGAGCAGCCTCGAAAACCACCAGTAGCGCGCGTGATGTAGGGGTGGGATGTGGACGCTTCAGGAGAGGGTTGCGGCGCGCCCATCTAGGTTGTCGTCGACAGTGGCAGCCGGCGCGGGCGAGGCAGGGCCGCTGATGTCGACCTCAAAGGCGTCGCCGCCCTGTAGCCGCGCGTTGCCCTTGCAGTCCACCGCTGCGGCGCGCCATGTGGTATTGTCAGCCATGTTTGCTACACAGGCCATGCAACGTGATGCATGTTTGCCGGCATGCTTTACGCAGAGCCACGATATTCGGGCCGCACTGGGAAACAGAGCGCATCAAGTACTGCACTCACAAGTACCGGACAGTGCAGGCGCTGCCTCGTACATCCTTGCAAGGCCACACACGGTGTTGCCTGCAGGGACTCGTGCGGCGTTTGATGCAGCACAACGTGTCGGGCAGATGGTCACACGTCATTCTTTGCGGCTGCATCGTGTCCAGTCCACTGTCGGTATGTGCAGTGCAGGCCTGCGCGGGCGCGTACCCTGGATGCCAAAGGCGGTGGGCTCGCCCGCGACTGCGTGCGTGAGCCCGACGCCGAACAGCTTGCACGCGCCCGCCGCCGTCTCGTCGCACCCGACCGTCAGCGGGAAGGGGCTGCCGGCCAGCGGCCGCCCGTCCAACGCCACCTCCAGCTGGTACAGGCCTGGCCGGCGCGCAGCCTGAGTGCGAGCTGCGAAAAGGGGGGTAGGGTCAAGGCCCTGGCCCTAACCCTATCAGGCAAATACTTTTCTTCACGTGCTGCGGGAGCTGGTCAGGCTATGTTTGGTAAGCCTGCAGCCGTGCGTGCTGGCCCTTGCCAGAAGGCGGGGCAGGCGCCGACCGCCGCAGGCCGCTGTTCTACAGGCCACCAGCCCGCGCCATCGCGTCACCGGCAGTGCTGGAGGGGATTCCTGACCAGGTGCTCGGCACAGGCGCCACCCGCGCGCTACTGCAACCCTGCGCCGCTGCAACCCTGCGCGCTGCTACAACCCCGCGCTGCACCCGCAATGCGCGGCGTGAAGGAGAGCTCGTGCAGCCCGTCCTCGACCAGCGCGCGCGCGTCCGCGGCGAACAGCGCCGCGCCCGAGCCGTCGGCAAGCGTGGCTGTCAGCCTGCGCAGCGGCCGTGCTTGTAGCAGGATGCGGCTTCGCCTACCATACAAGCACGCTGCGGTAATGCACAGTGCGCCGGGCGGCGCTGACGATAAAAGGCCGGCCAGCAAGTGTGCACACGACTCAGTAAGCTGCAAATGCGGCCGGACATGCAACCTGTGCCTGTGCAGCTGTCTCAGCGCGCATGCAACCAAGCAGGGCTTTGTCAGACCTTTTAAGTTATGGAATGTCCCTGCAGCACAGAGCGCCTGCCAGCGCAGGGCCCTCGCACTTGGAGTCGCCAGCGAAGCGGCCGCCAAACTGGTCGAGCACCTCCACGGCCGCCGCAAAGCGCTCGCCGACAAACGCGCTGCCCGCGGCCGCCAGCCGCACGCGGCTCAGCGCCTCGCTCGCGCGCGGCGGCGCGCACTGCGCCGGGAAGGTGCCGAGCGATGCCGCGCCGACGGCCAGCGCGATCCTGTACACGCCCGACATCGGCGCCGTGTACGCCACCTCCACGGCACCGTCGCGCCGCTCGCGCACCTCCGCGCGGGCGGCTGCGGCGCCCTTAATTGACACCCGCAGGTCTGTCGCCTGCACAGGCGGGCGGCCGCTGGTCAGCAGGGGCGGCCGGTGCGAGCGCGGGCTCGCTGACCATCGGTGTGCAGGCTGCCGCAACGATAAATCCCTGCTGCGTATGTGCAGCTCAGGTTGAGATGAGCACAGTGCCCCAACACTGGGGCTCTCCTTCGTGGCACATGTTAGCTCGCGTGCCAAACATGCAGTGTGGCTCCATCCCCATCCTCACTCCTAGCTTCACAAGGACTGCGGGCAACAAGACGCAAAATCCCAAGCCCTCCTCTGCTGTTGTGCCGTCAACCGCCGGCGCTGCACGGCATGCCGTGCTCTGGGAGCGGCCTGCGTGCTGGAGGGGCGCGCCTTCAGGCGTGCGCCCGTGGTGCTGCATACGCTGAAGTGCGTGGGTACCCCAGGCGCGCACAGTGCCAGCCCCGGCCCACTGACCTGATACGCAGGCTGCGCCTGCAAGCCAGCGCGCTTGCTGGCGTCCTCAACGGGCTTAATGGTGGACGGCCTGCGGCCTAGCGCCTGCATGGCCGCAGTGCGGCCACGAGCGTCCACCTGGGACTCGCTCCGCTGCTCTGCTGGCAGCGCTTGCTCTCACCTAGTGCAGTTGCGCTTTCCAGCGCATCATGCAGCCCACGCTTGGGGCTGTGTGTTTGCGCCTGATGCGCCTATTGGTATCCCTGTCCCGCTGGCCTACCAATTGGCTCAGCGGTGCACTCAAGAATCTATAGCACTGGAGCGCTCGGACAGCTTGTCCTTTTTCGAAATCAACCATTTTTAATGCATCCCAGTCCATAAGCACACAGTGTCACGTATGCGAATGCGTTCTGCTTAGAAGTGCGCACAACGCCGTGACACAGCCAGGACGTGCGCAAAGGCGCATCCACTGCTTGGGACACGCTTCGGGACACGCTTGAGCGAGGAAGCACGCCGCAGCACTTGAGGAGCACTGCACGTGCACCGCGCTGTATCCCGGTTCTCGGGGACGCTCAGCAGCGCTGTGCAGGCCGGTAAAGACAGGGACTGTGAAGCGCCGCCTGACCTTGAAAACGGGGCATCAGCCCAACCGCCAGCCTCTGTCAGCAAGAGCGTGCCACCAGCAGCAGCCAGCCTGCGCAAACGACTGCGGCTGGGCGGGAGACGCCTGGCCTCCAGATGCGCGCCTGCCCTCAGGAAGTGCAAAGCGGCTTTTGGGGCTGAGGTGCCCAGCCTCCGGAGTCCGCAGGCACCGCCGCAGAGCCGAGCAGCCCCGAGAGGGAGCAGCGCAGCGTGCTGCACCCGGCTGCCTGTTGCACGGACTCAGTGATGGCCGCGAGCGCGGGGCAGCGGCCGCCGGCAGCGGCGCGTGGCGGCAGCGCCAAGGAGTCCTGGCGCGCGACCAGCCTGCGCAGCACGTTCGGACCGCAGTGCCTGGCGCAGCTGGCCACGGGGCCGTCCTGCGGCTTTGGCAGCTCGCTGCGCGAGGCCAACGCCCGGGCGCGCGCCCGCGCCTGTCGCACGTCGCTGCACATTTGCCACGACCCCGTTCAGCACAGGCCGTGCTGCGCGGCGCACTGATGGCAGACAGTGCGCGGCAGACATACGTATCGCCGGAGGCGGACCGCGCGCTGTGCCGCGCCCAGGGCGGGAACAACTCGCAGGGCGCCATCTATCGCACGCAGGCACGCGCAGCTCGTGCAGCCAGAGTTTGCTCTGGTGCACCCAGCCAGCACTGGCGGACGGCCTGCACTGCGCTGGCAGCCTGGGTCTGCATTCACACACTCTGTTGTCAATCCGAACGCAGACTGGCCTGAGGCTCGTGCGCGCAGGACAGCCTGGGCGTGCAGCAGCTGTCGACGCTGCCCTCAGCGCCCGTGCCGGGCTTTGGCACCGGCAAGCGGCCGGGCCTGGCCGAGCGCACGCACGTGCCTGGCCCTGGCGCATACAAGGCCCGGCCGGCGCTCGGTGCGCCCATCGCGTGTCGTGGAGCCTCTCACAGGCGGTCTGAGCAAGCGATGCATGTGTTCAGGCCGAGCGATATGCAAAGGGTCAACAACAACCTCCTCTTGATGCTGGATGCTCTGGTGACAGTGGCGACGGGAGCTATGTCACAAACGAGTCTATTACCCGCGGGTGTACGCTGCACTGCCTCAAGCATGGCACAGTTCTAAAGCTCGGCTGTCGGGCCGCATGTGGTCCATGCATGGCATGCCTCCCACCCACGCGTGTGCCTGACGCTGCAAAAGATGTGCACCTCCGCACTGCGAGCGGTGCGCCCCATCAGCCTGCGCCTGGGCTCCCCCTTGCGTTGCGAGGCGGCCAGCCTCCGGCGTGCGGGCGTGCGCGCAGGCCAGCAAGTCGACTCGACCAAGGAGACCGTCGCCTCGGTCGCCTTCAGCAGCGCTACCCGCGACGCTGCCGGCCGCGTGTTCATCTCCGTGGACCATGAGAAGAGCGGCTACGGCCGGGAGTCGCCAGGCGACCCGCCCGCCAGCGCTTTGCTTGCATCGAATGTGCAGTCCAACCAAGGCTCATGACACCTCCGCTGCCTTGCACTAGGCATGGTGCTCTCGCTGCCTCAGTGCACAGGTTTGCTCACGCCCCGTCTTTGACGAATTGGCAGGAAGTGCTGCTGGGGGAGAGCCGCGAATCTTTTTGCCCCGAATCACGTTGCTAGGCATTCAAAACCCGGACAGTGCAGGTGACCAATAAAGAAGCGGTGTGCGCTCAGGCCCGAGCGCGTACATGGTGGCGGGCGGGCTGGGGCGCCAGCAGTTGAGCGAGCGCGAGACGCTGCCGCAGTGGCGCATGGGCACAGAGCGCCGCTTCCAGGCCGCTGCCGCGCGCCACTCCGCTGCCGTGCCAGGGCCGGGCCAGGTAATGGAAAGAGCTGCCCCATGCGGGCTGCTGGATGGTCATGCATGCTGACGTGCAGAGAAATCAAGCTCCATCAGTGGGCTGCTCCAACTGCCGGCTGCACAGCCTAGGCAGCCCATCCTTAACGAGGCCGCGCGTCTCCTTGCACGTTTGCTGAGGCTGCATGCAAGTGCTGAACCACATGTGGCGGCAGTATGCTACGGCGCGCGTCGGGCCGCAGCAGCTGTCGACCAAGCGGTCGACGCCGGCGGTCGGCTTCAGCCGCGCGGACCGCGACAGCTCGAAGAAGGTGCCATGCCAGGCTCCCCCCCCCCCCCCCTCTGCTCTGTCACCCCGCCTTGCACGACGCCGAGCGGACCTCGAACGGAGTAATTAAGCGCCTTTCTGATTTAAGAAGAGCCGAGCGCAGGAGGGCATTGGCACGCTTGGCCTAGTGCATGAGTGCGACACACAAGTGGTGTCGTACCATCAGTACCAAAAACACAGAATCTGCATTAGTGCCCTGAAGCGGCGCCCTGGGCGGCAGCTGTTCATCTCGCTGGAGCACGAGAAGAGCGCGTACGGCGTGTTCTCCCCGGGCCCGTGCACGGCGTCGGTGGAGGCGGCCGCGAGCAGCAAGCGGCTGTCCACGCAGCGGCAGCCCTCCGCATGGGGCTTTGGCACTAGCCGCCGGCTGCCCGTGCAGCGCAATGATGCCCCGGGGCCGGGCGAGTACTATGCCTGACACCGGGTGCAATCTCGTGCTGAGCGCATAGCCGTGGGCGGCCACCCTGTTGGATATTGATGCACGCCCACCCTGTGGCTTTGTACAGCAGGTGATTGCCCGTGTACACACTCATGAGCAGGATTACCCTCTGAGCAGTTGAACGCTGTGTGGTACTTGCGCAGTCTGATCATGGTGTTGCGTTCAGCAGATGTGTGCTGAGATGAGCATTGCATGCATGCAAATGTACTATGCGCCTGCACAGCAAGGGCAGATGATGCTGCTGAATCGGGACTGCGTCCCACACATTGCGCAATGTCTTGCAATTGGCGAGCTGCCCTTCTGCAGCACTTGTTACATACATAGTCTGCGTGCTACTTAGCTCTGGGCTTGCTCTCTTGTTACCCAGCACACGCATGCAGAAGTGCAGAAGCGGGCTCACCCAGGTAACAATTGCCGCCACAGTACACTACACACCAAGTCACTCCCTCTCTCGAGTGACAAACAGGTATCTGGCAAGCAACAAAGTACACCGCCTCGCACGTGCCGAGTCATGGAGTCAGCGCGTGCGCACACAGAGCCGTCTCTCCAGACCTTGCATACACTGGGCAGCGACGGCCCTCAGCAAAGGCGCTTGACAGCAGCGCGTCTAGCCGAGCCTGTCTGGCAAACTAGGTGTCGCGTGCGCTCGCGTCACCGCCGCCCACCTTCTTGGTGAACTCCTTCATCTGCTCCACGCTGCCCTCCACCATGTTCGACCCCGCCTCAGACACCTTGTCCGCGACCTCCTGCGCCTTGGCCTTCGCGTCCCACGTCGCGTTGTTCACCTGCCGACACCGTGCCCGACAGCGTCAGTGTGCAGCCGACGACCGGCATACATCAGTATGCAGCCGGCATACATCAGATGCAGCCAACAACCAGCATACTAACATGTACAACCACGGCCACATTCTCAACATTCAAAGCATTTCCTCTACACCTATGCCGCGGAAGACCACATATGAATAGCAACCTGCATCCAGAACCACAGGCGTGGCAAAGTGTCGCGCACCACCCATTGTGCATGTCACAAACGCACTCGACACCTTTGTAACACATAATCAGCTCCCACCAGTGCGTCATCAGCTCAGGACGCGTACCCCCTCCTCAGCCTTCTGGTCCTTGGACTGGCCGCCCAGGAATGACTCGCGCATCCCCGTCGACTTCTCCAGGGGGTTGTTGTTCTTGGGCTCACCCCAGAACGTGTCCTTGTGCTGCACGCCGTGCGCACAAAGACTCAGCCCAGCCCCGCAAGCAAGGCAAGGTAACGATCACGTCTGCACAAAGGCACCATTAAAACCACGCCTGCGAGGCACTGGCTCTGCATGTGTTGACACTACCCAGGTCCTGCTCTGTGGCAAGCCGGACCTTGCGCATCTCACGTGCGCAGGTGTCCGCGGTACAAATGCAGCTTGCACCAGATATGCGCTCGCAGCGAGTTGCGCACCTTGGTCTCCTTGGCCTCCTTCGTGGCACTGGGGTCGTCCTGAGCATGTCCAGCGCACAGTGACGGTCAGTGCCTCGTCACATTTTAAAGTGCAGCAGGCATGCATATGCCAGCTCCGTGCAGGCCGCCTCCACGAGGAAAGCAGGCGGGCAGCACCTTGAACAGGCCCGCCCGCGTGACCGTCCGGCATGCCCGGGCGTGGGGCCGAGCAGGCCGTGTCCTGGCAGCTGTCGGTGCGAAGGCGGGCCGGGTGGCGCTGAGGGACATGGTGGTCATCATTGCGAATGTGTGAAGATGCGACTGCTGGTAGTGAAGTGCTGTCGATACCACGCTCCTGGCCGAGCCTCGCCTTGGGCACGCTCGGGTTCTTCTAGGGTCGCAGCCTCAACAGGCATTGCTGCAAGCAACAAGTGGACTCCCCACTCCGGGACTCCGGCCGCTCTTGTGTGCACGTGGCTGCTGGTGAGAGGCGCGGCCATCATGTATGCACCGCCAAGGACGCAGCCGTCGGGTGCTCCGCCGCAGACGCAGCCAGGCTCAGCCCAGCCAGGCGTACCCCATCAGGCTGGGCCTGCACGTGTCCACCTGTACCCGACCCCCATACCAGGTCGGCAGCCTGGCCGGGCCTTGTCCATACCTGCAAGCATTCTGCTTATTGCAGCATCGGGCTGTGGTTCATCATGCTGGGTCCAGCCCTTCCAATGCACCTGTCATGCTTGCTGTCTGCGACGCGTAGTGCATTGGTGAGTTGAATTGCTCACCACTGCTGCTTGGCGCCTACACCTGTTCAGACATGCACCAGACGCCACAGTGATGGGTACTGCATTGACGCTGCCATGACTGTGCAGTACAACGATGTTCAGCGGCCCGTCACACCGCACCTGCTCTGCGCCTGTTATTATTTCGGCCGCGCCAGGCGGTGGTGGGTCAGCTGCCAAGGTGAGACGAGCCGAGGCGCAACTGCAGTCCCGAGCGGCTGTTCACCTGCGAGCTGCGCGAGTGCAGGCGTGAAGGTGCTTCCGCCCCGCGTGCCGCCCGGTCCGAACGCTCGCCTCGTCGGCTATGAGCTCGTACCTGCACACGTGCGCACCTGCTCTTCTCACTTGCGGCAATGCGTGTAGTCGCATAGGCCACGCGCATGGTATCAGCGTCTGTAAGTACATCAATAATCTAGTATTGCTAGATTCATGATCTACTTACAGTTGTCCTTGGCTCTCATGCCACCGCCACATCCGGCCCCGCATGGTTTATTTTGCACATGCACGCCATACCCTGTGCGTGAGAGAGCGGGCTGCGGCGGCCCTTGCAACGATGCCCGCTAAGCGCAGCCGCCGGGCGGGACCAGCCGACACAGGCCCGAGCGCCCTGCCGCGGCGGCGCAGGCAAACTGCTCGTGCGAGGGCTTCTCTTCGGGCGGGGTTGTGGCGGTCATCATCCTCCTGCTGTTCTTCTGGCCGCTGTTCTGGATCCCGCTGGTGGTCGACAAGTGCTTCGAGCAGACGCAGCGGCCCGTCTACAGCAGCAACGGCGCGCAGCCGGGCCCGCCTGTCGGTGTGGTGCACGAGGCGCCGCCCTACTACCAGGCCCAGCTGCCTGCCCACAGCCAGGGCCAGCCCGCACACCCCTACCAGGGGGCGCCTCAGTACCAGCAGGGCGCCGGCGGCCCCCCGCCGGGAGCCATGCAGGGCGGGCCCTCTGGTGAGCCGCTCAGCGTCGACGGCAAGGCGAGCGAATTCCCAGACCCGGTGAAGCCGCCCAAGACGGTGGCATGACAAGAGGCTGACTTTCTTCTTGTCAGCCTCTTTCTGCGCTGTCTGAGTGGGCAGAGAGGCGAACTGCCCTGTACATCCCCCTGTGAGGGCTCGACCTTACAGAAAGCAGTCTGGGTAGTTTTCGCGCATACATCATCCGAGTTCGTTGCTCCTACACATGCGGTGTGAGCATGCATTTGAGCTGCATTGGAGTAGGCAAATTTCGTTCTGAGGTCGGAGCAGGCATGAGTTTTGCATGCAGAAGTCGAGGGAAGTAGGCCGTGCGCAAGAGATTTTGTGGCCGTCCCTGTCATTGCATTTGCTTTTGCATTGTGATCCTGCGGCACAGTACTGACGGCATCTGCACATCTGATACCGGCATCCAGGGCCGGCGGGTAGCATGATCTGTGCCATAGGAGGACCCTAAGAGCTTGGTCTTTGACGGACAACCTGCAGAAGTTGTCGCGTGTTGCACCATGCGAGACGCTGTGAAGCAACGCTCTGAAGCAGTCATTACTTGGCAATGTGACATCATTGGAGGTGTCTGGCGCGACCCATGGTGTATGATGTGGCAATGTCATCATGTGAATTGTGTGGAACTGCTCACTGCCTGAGCAGGCAACATCATTTTGGCGGTCAGTGATTGATGTCAGGTGTAAACGCCTGGCTACCCGCATGACCTGGTTTTATAACATGCTGAGCATGCGCAATGCGCGCAACGGCAGGCAGACAGGGACACAGCACACACTCCCTCCTCTCACTACGCATTTTTTCCTAGAACAGGTCGTCATCAGAGCTGTACTCATACCGCTCGGTAATGCTCAACGTCCCGTGGCCGCGCCCCTCCTCATGCTCCTTGATCTGCCGCCAGCCGCGCCGCCGGCACGTCAGCCCACGACGCTGGCTTTGACCCGGCGCCTCATGGGCGCGCAGTCGCTCAAGCGCAGCTGATGTGTCCTCAAGGATGCACCCAGGTGTGCAAGAGCATTCCTGTGAATAACCCCTGACAGGCTTGGAAGGTGTCCACAACCCCGTAAGGCGCCAAAGCGGCCCCAGCACTGTCCGATCACAGGCACGCCCAGGGTCCCCAGCTCCCTGACGCGCTGAATTGCGCACCCAGACCCGAGGCAGCGGCCCTCCGCGGCGGGGCTGCATTGGCGGCGCCCGCACCAGCGCTATCACGTCGTCGCGGCCCATGTATGCCG
>JAABUR0100009116.1_pt1 | contig 11266 bp, 13 predicted proteins | sample 5560091 | NCBI WGS metagenome assembly JAABUR01 (sample SAMN10711879, study PRJNA513375) | rock metagenome | isolation source: Antarctica rocks | place: Antarctica: Victoria Land, University Valley sud
TCTACCTCGGCTTCTTCCAGTTCGTGCACAACGCGCGCCGACGCGGCAAAGCCCTACTCGGCGCCCTCATCGCCGCACTCGTCCGATGATCAAAGCCAACACCCCGGAACCCGACATGAGCCTCCGGAGTTTGGGTGACAGGCATCCGCCCTCGTAAGCGCCGAACCAGGAATGAAATCGGGTCAGAGCTTCAAAGCATCGCCGACGCCGCTTGGTAGCCCATATCCATCTGGGCTTGACGACTGGTTGTGCGTTCAGCCGAAAGCGACCATGCGGTTGCGGGAACCGGGACTGCCGCAAGATTGGGGGTGCGAGGGCCAGTTGGATATTTTCGCGTCTGTTCTCTGACCAAGGGTGGATGCGTGGCTTGGATTTTGAGGTTGGTAAAGACCGGGGTTGAGGGCGAGGGGTCGTGCACGGATGTTATGGAGATCAACCGGCCTGCTGATCTCACCGAACTCGCCAGTTTGGGTATGACCCTGTCCGAAGCGAAGCGGTTGCTGGCGCGTGTTCAACAGGAGATCGTCGCCGCGCAGGCCAGGGACCACGCCGTTCGGCGGCCGTATTGCTCGCACTGTGGCGGCGCTTGCCGTGTGAAGGACTACCGCGACCATGCGGTCGCGACGTTGTTCGGCCAGGTCACGGTGCGGCTTCCCCGTTTTCGTTGTGCCGCGTGCGGCGGGATTGAGGCTGGCGTCGATTGGCCAGCGCACTGCCGGTCGACGCCGGAGCTGGACCGATTGCAGGCGCATCTCTGCGCCGTGATGACCTACCGGACCGCCGCCGATATGTTGGCGCAGATGTTCCCGGTCGACGCTGGAAAGCATCATGAGACCTTGCGCCGCCATACCCTGAAAGTCGGCGAGGCGCTTGGTGAGTGCGCCGCGATCAGGCCGGAGGCAGCCGCGTCGGCGATCGTGGTCACTTTGGATTCTACGTTCATCCGCAGCTGCGCGGAGGGCGAGCGGCATCTGGAGGTCCGGGTCGGCAACGTCGAAACGCCGTCCGGTGGCCGCCAGGTTTTCGGCGCCGTCGCCAAAGCCGGCACGGACATCCGAGCTCTAATCTGCCGGACCCTTGACGCTGTAGGGCGAACCGAGGACACGGCGCTGACGGCCTTCACCGACGGCTGCCCGGGCCTACGGCGCATTCTCGCCCATGCTGGCGTCGCTGAGCCACCCATCCTGGACTGGTTCCACGTTGCCATGCGGCTGCAGCACTTGAAGCAAATCGCCAACGGCCTGTCAGATGACGACCCGGAGCGGGCCGAGGCGAGGGCGGTGATCCTGGGCGAGGTCGAGCGCCTGCACTGGCGCATTTGGAATGGCAAAGCCCAGGATGCCCAAATCAGCATCGACCGGATCCGCGCGGTCATGCACCATTATCAGGGCGAGCCGGATGGGCGGAGGTCCATCGCGCCGTCACGAAAGCTGTGGACGGCCTTGCACGCGCTGGACGGCTATCTGACCAGCCAGAGCGCCTGGCTGGTGAACTACGCCGAGCGGCACCGTGCCGGCTTGCGGATTGGCACCGCGATCACCGAAGGGACAGCCAATTTCCTGGTGAACCGCCGGATGAACAAATCACAGCAGATGTGCTGGTCGCGGCGCGGCGCCGACCTGCTGCTCCAAGTTCGTTGCGCCGTCTATAATGGCACGCTCGGTTCCGGCTTCGGACAGAAGTTCTAGCCAACCAACGATCCATACCCGCAAATGGCAACCGCCGCCTGACCCCCAAACTTGCGACAGTCCCCACCTGCGCTTGCCCTGGAGCACTCATATGCCGTGTTCCCTGTTCGGCAGCGTCACTGCCCGACATCGCGTGCCAGTAGGTTCTTGACGGCCTGGCCCGTCCAAGCGCCGGCCCGTGCTGTCCGCACGCCCCGCACCGTCAGTTCACGGGCGATCGCTTCCAGCGTTACGTCTGTTGCCTGCAGCTCGCGGACAAGCGGCCCGACACGGGATGCGAACAGGTCGGCCTTGGCGATGCGGGCGGCGCTGGCCATAGCGGATGCTGGCGGGGGCACGCCTCGATAGCCTCCTAGCTTCATGCCCCTGGCCTTGGCGGCGGCCAGCGCTGCCTTCGTGCGGGCGCTGATCGCCTCGCGCTCCTGCTGGGCCACCAGCGCCATGATCCCGACTGTCAGCTTGTTTGCATTCGGCATATCGACCGCTACGAAATCCACATCGGCCTTGTCCAAGCCGATGAGGAAGTGGGCATCACGGCTGAGCCGATCCAGCTTGGCGACGCACAGGACGGCACCGGTCAGCCGGCATAGCGCCATTGCCCGCGCCAGTTCCGGCCGGTCGATCGTTTCCTTGCCGCTCTCGACCTCCACCATCTCGGCCAACAGCGTCCAGGCGGCGCCGGTCAGATGCGCGGTAACGGCGGCGCGCTGCGCCTCCAGGCCAAGGCCGCTCTTGCCCTGCCGGTCGGTGCTGACCCTCAGATAGCTGACGAACCAGCCCTGCATCGCGCGCTCCAAATATGCTCAACGAACGAACGTTGAGCATGTTTGGAAACATCCCAGCAAGGCCACTTGCGACCTCAAGCAGTGATCTTGCCGATGTGTATGCGCCGGCATCACCCGCTGTTCGCGCTGTATTCTTCCGGCTAGATTGGCGCGATGTTGGAGCGACAATCTGGCCCCGACCCAACACCGATGCTGCTGCTACGGAAATAGGGCCGGAGCGTCACCCTCGATAGAACGTCAGTACCGGATTTCCTCCCCATGGTGGTGCGCGCTCTTGCGCGCGGTTGATCTGGTGGCGAAGTCAGAGCCTGTTTGAGTGAGTTTTACTAACGATTTCATGGGTTTCTGTTCGAGGGATCGCTGGGGGCCGGCAGGCGCCGTGAGTGCGAGCATTGAGCACCAGGGCACCCGGATCCGCGGCTAACCCGGCCGCCGCAAAGGCCGCATCAGCCAGCCGTGGGATGGAGCGACAGCAACTCGACCAAATGCCCGTCGAGCTGGCTGATCGCGCTGGCGTCGGCGCCGAACAGCGCGAGATGCCCGTCGATGGTCTTGATCGGCCGGAACTCGGCGTCGGGAATGAGCCGCCACTCGGCCTGGCAATCGGCCGGCGGGAAAAACATGTCGGAGGACATCGGCATGACGAAGGTTTTGGCCTTGATGCGGCCCAGCGCGGCCCGCAGGTCGCCGCCGGTATGGCGGCTCACGTCGCCGCGCTGCCACTTCCACGCCATGCACAGCAGGTCGTTCGGGTCCATCACCCCGAAATATCCGAACATGAAGTTGATGACGAAGTCGTCCAGGGAGGAGAAGCCCAGCGCCTTGTAACGGCCTTCCTGGAAAAACTCCGTGCTCCAGCCCATCATCGTCCATACCTTGGCGTGGCGCAGCAGGCCCTCCCGGACGTCCGCCGACGAGGCGTAGAAGCCCTTGTTGAAACCGGGGTCGGACGTGATCACCTCGGTCAGCACCTCGCCGAACAGAAAGTCGTGGACAGTGTTCTTCGCCGTGCCGGCGATGGGTGCGGCGCGCTGCACCATGTCGGGGTAGCGCACGGCCCATTCGTAGGTCTGTTGCGCGCCCATGGAGCCGCCGACGACCAGCGCTAGGCTGGTCAGGCCAAACATTTCCGTAATGAGCTTGTGTTGCGCGCGCACGTCGTCATCGATGCGCACATGCGGGAAGTTGCCCATCCCGCCCGGCGCCGGCGTGTTGTGCGGCGAGCTGGAAAGGCCGCTGCCGACCTGGTTAATGACGATGATGAAGTACTTGTCGGGATCGAGCGCGCGTCCCTGGCCGATATACACCTGTTCCATGATCTTGTTGGTGCCGGAGTACCACGTGGGAATGAGGATGGCATTATCCTTGGCGGCATTGAGCGTGCCGAACGTCGCATAGGCGAGCATGCAACCGCGGATAGTGCCGCCTTCCTCCAGATCGAGGTTGCCGATGTCGTATAGATCGTAGGGGCCGTGTACTTCTTGCGAGTAGAAACTATTACTGATCAAAGTCTTCCTCCGGTCTTTTTATTACTTAGAATGAGGCCGTTGCCTCTTAACTCGCTCGCAAAAGCGGCTACGCCAGCTCGAACCCCTCATAGCCTTTGGCTGCGACCTCATCGCATTTCCTGCGGTAGCCGCCAACACCCTCCGGGCCCAAATAGGGCAGGAAGGCGCGCGCCTTGCCGGGGATGTTGGCGCTCATGTACCAGGAGTTGGCGCCAACCATCAGCGTCGCGCCGACGACCTCGTTGACATGCGCGACCCACTGCTGCTGGGCCTCCGGCGTCGCCTCGATCCTGGTCTTGCCGGCCTTGTGCATGGCCTCGATGCAGTCCGTGACCCACTCCACGTGCTGCTCGATCGAGACCGGCATGTTCGACAGCACCGACGGGCTCTGCGGCCCGGTGATGGTGAACAAATTGGGGAAGCCGGCGACCGAGATGCCGAGGTAGGTGTGCGGGCCATCCGCCCATTGCTCGTCCAGGGTGCAGCCGCCGCGGCCCTTCAGGTTCAGGGCCTTCAGCGGACCGGTCATGGCGTCGAACCCGGTGGCGAAGACGATGATGTCGAGCTCGTAATCGCGCCCGCCGGCGCGGATGCCGTTCTCGGTGATCGCCTCGATGGCGCCGTCGGTGCTGGCGTCGACCAGCAGCACGTTATCCTTGTTGAAGGTTTCGTAGTAGTTGGTGTCGAGCGGCTGCCGCTTGGTGCCGTAGGCATAATCCTTGGGGATGAGCCGCTCGGCGACGGCCGGGTCCTTCACGGTCCTGCGTATCTTGCGCTTGAGGTAGTCGGCGCACAGGTCATTGGCCTCCTGGCTGAAGAACATGTCCTGGTAGTTGCCCAGCCAGAAGGCGAAGCCGCCACTGTCCCACATCCGGTCGAACTCGCGCTCCCGCTCCTCGGGCGTGGCCTCCAGCGCCGACTTCGGGATGAAGTAGTGCTCCTGGCCAAAAAACGACTCGCGAGTGCGCTTGACCACGCCGTCATAGTCCGCCTTGCGCGCCTTGGTCACCTCCGGGTCCACGCGGCCGTTGCGCGCCGGCACGCAGTAATTGGCGGTGCGCTGGAACACGACGAGCTGCTTGGCCTGCTGGGCGATCTCGGAGATGGCCTGCACCGCGGTGGCTCCGGTGCCGACGACGCCCACGCGCTTGTTGGTGAAATCGACGCCGTCGTGCGGGAATTGGCTGGTGTGGTACCATTTGCCGCGGAACTGATCGAGGCCCTCGAACCGCGGCATGTTCGTGGTCGACAGGCTGCCGACGGCGGCGATGAGGTAGCGCGCCGTGATGTCTTCGCCCTGGTCAGTGTGCACCCGCCACAGGTTGGCGTCCTCGTCGAACTCGGCGCCGGTCACGCGCGTGTTGAACTGCATGTCGCGCTTCAGGTCGTGGCGTGCGGCCACATGCTCGAGATAGCGCAGGATCTCGGGCTGCTTGGGATAGCGCTCGGACCACTCCCACTCCTGCAGAAGCTGCTTGTCCCAGGTGAAGCAGTAGATGTAAGCGTCGGAGTCGCAGCGCGCGCCGGGGTAGCGGTTCCAGTACCAGGTGCCGCCGACGGTGCTGCCGGCCTCGTAGACCCGCACCTTCAGCCCCAGCTTGTCCCGCAGCGACTTCAGTACGTGGATGCCGGAAAAGCCTGCGCCGATCACGACGGCATCGAAGTGCTGGGTCGCGCTCGCCATTCAATCCTCCAAGTGTTCTTATTGGGACGTAAATGAACGCAGTCTTCGTGCGTCTAGAGCTAAGCTACAGTGTGCAACCGCAACGCTCAAGCGATCGATGGGACGCCCGATCTCAGCTGCGGCTCCTGGGCGCCACGTGCTCCAGCGCACGTCGCAGCCGCCCAACCGCTTGCGCCAGCTCGGCCTCGTTCATGCTGGCAAAGCCGGACCAGGCGCCTTGCACCCGCGGCGCAGCGGGAACCCGGCCCAGGCTGGCAGAGCGGCCGGCTCGGCCATGCGCGACGCCGGCTTGACCACGATAAGGAAGCGAGACCATGCAAGATCGTGTGAGGTGATCACGCCGCCGCTGCTGCTAGCCACCGGTCGTCGTTGGCGGGCCGGAAGCCGGGGTGGCGACGGCGGAAGGCGTCCTCGAGCGTGTCGTTCAGCACGGCGGTGCGCACGTCGAGGAAGGGCTGCACCGTGGCCCGGCTCCAGCGCATCTGCTGGGCCTTGTTCATACGCCAAGAGATGATCTCGTTCCCGGGCGGTTAGGCTGTGGTTGCGGCCTGACGAACGAGGTCGGGAAGCGGCGGGATGGTGATGGCGCCAGGCACCTTCAGGCGGTCGCCGAGGTAGCGGAAGAACGAGACCATGAGCTTGCTGCAGGTCTTCATGAGGCCGAGCATGACGTCGCGCGCGGTGCGTCCTGCCGTGCTCATGGTTCCGCCGGAGATTTTGCGCTTGGTCACGCAGGCCCGGATGTCGTTCTCCGAGCCGTTGGTGTGCAGCGGGATCTCGGGATGCTGCAGCACACGCAGCAGTTCGTGCTTGCGCCGGTGCAGCCGGGCAAGAAGCCGGTCCAGGGTGATGTAGTCGGTTTGTCGCCTGAAGATGCGGTCAAAGCGCGCCCGCAGCGCGGCAGCGCGCCTTGGGCAGGGATCGCGCACCCAGGCTTTCAGGTCGGCATACAGCCACCAGATCAGCGCACGTGTCACCTCGACGGCTTGCCGCTGCTCGGGCGTGGCCGGCACCAGCTTGTGCACCAGCCGCTCGGCGTGCACCCAGCACAGCGCGTGGGTGCCCACCCGGAACTGGCCGGCGCCGTCGGACACGATCACCGCTTCTGCAAGCAGGCCATGGTGGCAGATGGCACCCCACAGCGCGCCCTCGCTGGCAATCTGCATGGGATCGGGCGTGACCGCGAGCGTGTCGATGCCGAGCCGGGCCAGGTGCGCTGACCACGACGACGTGTCGGCAAACAGCTTGGCCGGGTGCGCGTCCAACTGCGCGACCACCTGGCCTGACAAGCTGTGCCCGCGCATGGTGTCCAGCGCCGCCGCGTTCACGACATAGTCCGTGTGTCCGGCGCGCAGCACGGACAGGAAGGTCTCGCGCGACTTCGGCGGACCGGTCCGAAACACGGTGAAGCGGTCGACGCCGATCTGGGTGGTGAACCCGTCCTTGCGCGCGTGGCGTGCTGCAGTGTCAGCGAAATCGCACGCGATTTGCGCGGGTCCACCGTCACCCAGCGCGCCGTGGCCAAGCCGGCCCGCAGCACCTCTTGGTCCTCGGCTACGAAGCCGTCGAGCGGATCGGCCAAGAGCCGCACCACCTGGCGCTTCGAGATTTCCATCCCGATCCCGTTCAGCAACGCCGTGAGCCGTTCCGTTGTCACCTGCCCCTGGGCGTGCAGGACCAGCATGAAGCGCCGCAGCTCCGGCCCGAAGCCGCCCATGATCCCCGCCGGTAGGTCAGCCAGCACCGTCTCGCCCGACGGCAGCAGCCAGCGCTCGCGCCGGTAGCGCACCACCTCGGCCGAAAGCCGCAGGTCGCGCACCAGGATGTCCTCATAGCCTTTGAACCGCGAGCCGGCCGGCACGGCCACCTTGAGCACCCGCTCCGCGGTGATCGCCTGGGCATCGCGCTTGACGCCTCGCGGTAGCTTCGGGCGCGTTGCGCCGGTGTCGGCCACCCCAGGCTGCGTCGCCTGTTCCATGCCGGACGGCCGCGATGGCGGTCGGGGCGGCAAGCCCTTCAGCCGTGCCACCTCGTCGCGCAACGCCTGGTTCTCAGCACGTAGCGCCGTGATCTTCACCTGCTGCGCGTCCACCCTGGCATGCAAGGCCACATTGCCCGAGTGCAGCCGATGCACCTCGCCGAGGAAGCGGCCGACCACCTCCCGCAATTCGGCGAGCGAGAACGCCTCCAGCAATGCTGCATCCGGCAACGACATGCCAGCTGTGAATCACGCCATCGTCCTCAGCGCAACCACCTCGCCCGGGCATCTGCCCCGGTTACACCTCCACACAGTCCATGTACTTGCACCTGATGCAGTTCTCGGCGACCACGTAGGTCATGGGCGCGTCTCCTCTGGGCCGATAGCCCGCTTGCGCGCCGGCAGCCGCTCGAACAGGCCCATGCGCAGGCTGCGCGCGATGCGCTCCGCACGACCGCGGAAGGCATCAGCCACGTCGGGCTCGAATAACTCGCCGCATGTCTCGCCGAAGAGCGCGAGCCAGCGGTCGAACATCGCCGGGTCCAGGCCCGGCAGGCGCAGGTGCACCGAGAACGGGTCGCCGTGGTAGCGGCCGCTCGTCAGCATCACCGAGGACCAGAAATCCGCAAGGCGCGCGAGGTGCGCAGCCCAGGCCTCGTCACCCTCGCCGATCGCACGGGCGAACACCGGTCCGAGCAGCTCGTCGCGGCGGACCCGGGCATAGAAGCGGTTCACCAAGCGGCGGATGGCCTCCTCGGAGACGCAGCCGCCACCAACGGCCATGAGTGCCCCTACCACAGCGCCACCAGGGCGAACACGACCAGGTTCCAGACCAGTACGTTGACCAGCGATCGGATCACGGCCCAGTCATTGTCATCGGGCCGAGGACGGGATCGAGGCAGACCTTGGCGTAGAACGCCTCGACGACCGGCCGCACAAGGGCTTCATCCAAACAGGCCGCAAACGCGGGGGCTTGCGGGTACGGCGTCCGCCCATCGACGGCATGGGACATGTCGCTCTGCTCCACGACGGTGTCACCTTTGGCCTTCCATGCGCGGCGCTTCCTATGAGGCCGTCGCGTGAGCCTGCGGCGCCGGCACAGGCGCATTGGCGGCAAAGGAGGGGTCGGGAGCGAACGCCTCGCTGTGGCGGCGCTCCAGCGGCACGCCGAGATCGTCGAGCACGCCCTCGACCGCTGCCATGAAACCAAGCGGGCCGCAGTAGTAGAACTCCGCCTCCCACTCGGGCAGGTAGCGGAGGACGACCTCCGCCGTGATCCGGCCTACGGCGTCGTGGTGCGTGCCCGGCACGTCGTCCGATCCGGCCTCCTCGTAGAACAGGCCGATCCGGATGCCGGGCCGCTGCTGGCTCAGTGCGCGGACGTGCTCGGCAAAGGCATGGTGGGCACGGCCGCGGGCGGCGTGCAGGAATACCACCTCTCGCGTGCCGCCTCCCGGCCCGGCCAGGTGCTCCAGCATGCTCAGAACCGCAGTGATGCCAGCGCCGCCACTGAGCAGCACGACGGGGTGGTCGCCTTCGGTGAGAGTGAAATCTCCGAGCGGCATGTGCACTGGCAACAGGTCACCCTCGCGCGCAACGTGGTGCAGGTAGTTGGAAACCAGCCCAGACGGCGCAGACGGCTCGTCGGGCGGCGCATCCTCGCGCTTGACGCTGATGCGGTAGTGGCGGTCGTTCGGGGCGCAGGAAACGCTATACTGGCGGATCTGCTGGTAGGGAAAGCCAGGCGGGTGGACCCTCACCGACAGGTATTGGCCGGGTTCGAAGGCGGGCAACGGTGCCCCGTCGTCCGGCACCAGGTAGAACGAGGTGGTCACCTCGCTCTCCGTCACCTTGCGTTCGATGCGGAACGGCTTGAAGCCGCGCCATCCGCCAGGCCGGGCGGCGTCCCCACTCTCGATCGCTTCCTCACGTTCGATCATGATATCAGCGAGCTGGCCATAGGCGGCGCCCCAGGCTTCCAGGATGTCCGGGGTGGCGGCCGGGCCGAGCACCTTCGCGACGGCGCCGAGTAGGTATTCGCCCACGATAGGATAATGCCCGGGCTTCACCTGCAGGCTGCCGTGCTTGTTGGAGATGCGCTCGACCATGCGGCCGAGGCGCTCGGGCGCGTCGATGTGTTCGGCATAGGCCAGCACCGAGGCGGCGAGGCGGCGGGCCTGGCCGCCGTCGCGCTGGTTCGCCGGGTTGAACAGGTTGTAAAGCTCGGGGTGGGCGGCGAACATGTCGCCGTAGAAGGTGCGGGTGATCGTCTCGCCGTGTTCCCGCAGCGCGGGGACAGTGGCCTTGACGATCTCGCGTTGCTGAGCGGACAGCATGGGCGGCAGCCTTTCTGAGCTTGGATAGGGTGATGCCGTTAGCGGTAAGCAGCAGCGTAGTAAGCTGCCAATTCCGTGATCTCGGCATCCGTGAGCGCGCCGGCTATGGTTCGCATCCGGGCGTAAACGTCATTGTGACGCTCGCGGGAGTTGTAAGCGCGGAGCTGGTCGGCCGTGTAGCTGCGATACTGCCCGGTGAGCAGGGGGGCCTCGATAGGCCCTCCCGTGCCGCGGGCGTGGCACGACGAGCAGGCCGCGATGCCGCGCGACACGTCGTCGCGTTCGACGAGCTGACGGGCGCGCTCGGTGCCCAAGCCGGCCAGTTCCAGGCCGGGCTGGCGGTCGTAGTAGGTCGCCGCGTCGGCCATCTGCCGGTCGTCGAGCGCCTGGGCGATGCCCGCCATGATCTCGTTCACGCGCGCGCCGGTCTTGTAGTCGTGGAGCTGCTTGTAGATGGCGTAGGCCGACTGACCCGCGAGATGCGGGAACTGCGGGTCGGCAGAGAAGCCGTGCTCGCCGTGGCACGCGGCGCAGACCTGGCCGGCGACCTCGGCCCCGCGCTGCGCGGACGCGCGGACGCGCCCTGGACCGCGCTGAGGGTCCTGCCGTCCCAGGCGACGACGGAAACCGGCACGGAGGAGGCCACGGGCGGCGGCTGCCGGGCGGCGGGCGATCCTGGCAGGATGCCGATTGCCCGGCAGATGGCGGTGAACGGGTCAATCCCGGCGCCCCGGCCCTGGACGACCGGAATGACGACGAAGCCGAGCAGCGCGCCGGCAACCAGCACGCCAGCGACGCCCGCGGCGGACCACAGGCGCCAGCGCCGGTCAAGCGCGGCGGCGTTGCGCGGATCGGGTTCCAGTTCCCTGCCCGCGGCGGGGGCGTGCGGATCGTTTTCCAGGCTCATGGCCACGGCCTCAGCGCGAAGAGTGCGCCGCGACCTGCGGCGGCGGCGAGATGAAGAACTGGGCGATGGGATAGCCGTAGCTGGCGGCCATCAGCACCAGCACCAGGACGTTCCACAGCCCGAACCCGTTGAGCACGGACGGCAGGCGCTGGGGCGGATGGACGGCGACGGCGTAGGTCATCGGATCCGGCGCGACCCGCCCGCCACGGTGCATGGCGGCGAGGTTGGCGATGAAAAGCACCGCGCTCGCCAGCACAGGGATTTCGCATCAAGCGACGGGCATATGGTTGAGGATGTCGGCGAGAACGCGCACGTCCAGCACTGCATCCCGCATGGTGTGGCGGATGGAGTTCTTTCCTGTGACGATGCGGACAGCGTTG
>JAABUR0100009120.1_pt1 | contig 11265 bp, 9 predicted proteins | sample 5560091 | NCBI WGS metagenome assembly JAABUR01 (sample SAMN10711879, study PRJNA513375) | rock metagenome | isolation source: Antarctica rocks | place: Antarctica: Victoria Land, University Valley sud
CTGTGGGCCGACCTGGCGACGGGATTTGACCTCGATACAACTGCACCTGTCGCTGTCGCTCGCGCATCGTCACGACTCACACCTCTCGCTTCGAGGTGTTGCGACGGCCCCTTGAATCCGCCTTGCGCTCCTCGGTCGGCGTGAACGATCGTTCCGGCCTCGGGACGGCGTCTCCAGGTCGCCATCTGCAGGGCGTCGACGACCAGCTCCGAGCGGATGTGGTCGGCGATGGACCAGCCCACGATCATGCGGGAGTAGGCGTCGATGACGGCGCAGCAGTAGACCTTCCCGGTGCCGGTGGGGTGCTCGGTGACGTCGGTGGCCCAGAGCCGGTCTGGGGCGTCGGCGACGAACCGACGCCGGACCAGGTCCTCGTGCGGCGCCGGAAGGGGGCGGTGCCGTCCTCGTTTACGACGATGGCTGATCCCGATGAGCCCAGCGGTTCGCATCAGGCGTGGGACGCGTTTGCGGCCGACCTGCAGTCCCTGACCCAGTTGGAGCTCAGCATGGACCCGCGGCGCCCCATAGGAGCCTCGGGACATTACGTGGATTGCCTCGATCGTGACGGTCAGCGCAGCGTCGCTGACCGCACGTGCCGACGGCGGCCGGGACGCCGCCTCGTAGAAGCCGGAGCGGGAGATGCCTAGCACCCTGCAGGTCACCGCGACGGGAAACCCGTCTGCGGCCAGCGGAGGCTAACCGGGAGAACGTAGGGGCGGCGTCGGACATCCTTGGGATGCTCGTCGCGGAACCCGTGTGGACGCTGATCCCAGACGTCAACGAGCTGACCGACCTCGAGGAAGGTGCTGCCGACGACGCGGAGAAAACGATCCTCGTCGGTGAGGGCCACAAGGGCTGGCTCGTGCTGGGCCATGCGGAATGATGAGTCAGGCAACATCCGGGCAGGAAGCTCACCGTGGTGCGGGTGGTCGCCTCGGGGATGGGCAGAGCGCTTTACGGCCGGTAGGGCGATGCAGCGCGCCGTTCCCAGCGCCTGGCGTCGCCATGGGAGAAGCGCTTGCCACTCATGATCATCTTCTGCTAGACTGAGATCAGCGAGGTAGGACAACCACGCCCTGTGAACGGGGCTGGCAACACCGCCCCTCGCTGGCATGACAGGCCCTTCACCGATCCGGTGGAGGGCCTTTTGTGCGTTCCGGGCCAGCTGACCCGGCACGTGCTGGGTCTCGGCAGCCGCCGGGGCCCTTTCGCATGTTCACCTCAAGGAGCACAACATGAACAGCACAGATCACCGGCCGCCGTTACAGGCGGTCAATCCACCACAGCACGACGACGGAATGGCGTGGCACCGCGACCGGCGGCGCTTCGCGGCCTTCCTCACCGCCAAGGACCTGGTCCTGGGCTACACCCGTAGTGCCACCCAGGCCGTTGCCAGGTTGGCCGAGCGGCTGCACCTGGATGGGCTGTTCACGATGGTGCACCGCTCCTACGGCTGGCTGCTGGGCGCTGCCTCAGTAGCCGCACGTGGTCTGCGGGCACCAGGGGTCCTCGCCGGCCTGGTCTGGGGCCTGACCACGACCGTGGGGCAGACCCTGGTCCGCAAGGCGGCTCGGGCAGTCAGCACAGCCGTCAGCACCGCCGCCGGGGCCATCGGGAAGGCGGTCGGCTGGACGCTGCGGTTGTTCGGCACCCCTGGTGCCCGGCTGGCCGGTTGGCTTGGCAGCAAGCTGACCAGCATCAAGCAGGCGGCCACTGACCGGGTCCAGCAGCTGCGCGGGCTCAGTGGCCTGCTGCGGCCGCAGCACCTGCCAGCCAAGGCAGTCGGCGCGATCGCTCGGGAACGGCTGCTACTCACTCTGGTAGGCCGTCTGGTGCCTGCGCCGTGGTCCTGGCTGGTGCGGATCGTGGCCAACGTCGCCCTGCTGCCCTCTGCGGTGCTCAGGGACGCCGGCACCGTCGTCGCCGGAGTAGCGCCCGGCATGCACCCCAGGCTGGCTGACGCACCGACCGACAGGACAGCGGCAGCAGCCGACGGACGGGCTGACCCTGCCCCTCGCGGAGCTGTTCAGCGCGCTGCCCTGACGCCTCGCACGGCCGAGGACCGCCGTCCCAGCACGGTGCGACAAGTCTTGCTCTCGCCGGCGGTCAAGGGCTGCCAAGGGGAAGGCGCCTGAACAGGCCGAGCAGCTGCACCCTGCGTCGACGAAGCGCGGCCCGGACTGCACCCAGGTCACTCCGCTCAGCTCGGCTCAGATCAGACGGCCGGCAGCAGGCGCTCACGGCCCTCGTAGGCGGTCTAGCCAGACCGACACCCTCGCCGGAGCGGCCTTTCAGCCTTGAGGTCCACGCGCCATCTTGAGGGTGTTGAAGCATTGTTCGACGACATTGCGGTTGCGGTAGGTCAGGACGTCGTAGCTGACGGGTCGGCCGCCTCGTGAGCCTTTGCGTTTGCGGTGGCCGGCCTGGTCGGACGGTTCCGGGATGACGACCTTGATGCCTCGGCGTCGGAGTTCGGTGCGGTGCGCGCGGGCGCTGTAGGCCTTGTCACCGAGCAGCGCGTCTGGGGTGGTCCGTGGCCGTCCTGGCAGGCCGGTCTCGACGCGGAGCTCGGCGAGCAGTCTTGGCAGCGCCGGCGAGTCGTTGGACTGCCCGGGGGTGCAGCCGATGACGAGCGGACGCCCTGCCCCGTCGACGATTGCGTGGGTCTTGGTCGTCAGGCCGCCGCGTGATCGGCCGATCCCGTGGTCGTCCGGTTCGTCCCTTATGTGGAGCAGATCAGGCAGAACCTTGTAATTCGTAGAGCCCCCTGTGAACGACGTCGGCCCCGACACCCGCCTCGCAGTGTTCGACCCGTGCTGGTGGACCCGGGCGATCGTCGAGTCGACCGAGACCCGCCAGTCGATCTTGCCGGCGGCCTGCTCCCGGGCCTGCAGAACAGCCAGTACCCGGTCCCACGTGCCGTCGAGACTAAACTTGTAATGGCGCTTCCAGACCGTCTGCCACGGAGCGAACTCAGCCGGCATGTCCCGCCACGCGATCCCGGTCCGATGGCGGTAGATCGCGCCCTCGACCGCCGGCCGATGGTCGGTCATAGGTCGGCCCATCGCGCCTTGGAGCGGGGGCAGCGCCAGCTCGATCTGCGCCCACACGTCGTCGTCCAGAACGGCCATCCGCGTCATCCGCAGATCATCGAGCTCCCAGCCCGCTCAACTTGGGAGACAAGCCCTAGTCGTCAGCCTCGAAGATGATCTTGGGTAAACGACGGGGTGGTCAGTGAACTCCAAGACTGGCTCTGATCGACAAGCAGTCCCCCGGAGGGCGAGAGCCCTGACCCTCCATCAATAGCGAGGAGCGCCACGACGAAGTCCACAGGCACACCGAGAACAACGTGGCCAGCACCAGCGGATTGTGGTGGGTACTCGAGAGGTCGAAGGCGGTCCTGGTGAAGTCGCCTCACCATGGGGCGGGTCACACTCGGCTGGTGGCTAGCCCGTCGATGTAGACGCGGCCTGAGTTCAGGGTCTTGACGACTAGCGTTCCAGACTTGGTCCCGGGGAAGACAATGATCGTCAGCAGCTGCTTGTTGTAGGTGCCGCTGGTGACGTTCAGGCTGATCTGCCTGATCAGCACACCATTCCAGTAGACACCGACCGTCCCGCAGCCGTGGCAGCGGGTAGCGACTAGCGACAGCCGCCGGGCCTGTACGCCGGTGCGGGTCAGGGTTGCGGACGCCCTCGCGATCGTGGTGATGGTGCCGGCGTAGTACTGCGAGCCCAGTGGCTTGGTCCAGCCGGTGGAGCTCACCAGGCTACGGTCGTCGAGGGCAGCGGCGGTGCACCGCTCGGCCGACCAGGCGGAAAGGTTGCCGACCCGGTCACGACCGCGCACGCTCAGGCAGAAGGTGGCGCCTCGGATCGCGGCCAGGCTTACCGTGGTCGCGGTGGTGTGCTGCCAGCTGGGCGGGTAGATCAGAGCCCCGAAGCCAGCGTTGTAAGGCGCCTTGCGGTAGCGCACATCGAAGTTGGCCAGGCCAGAGCCTGTATCACTGCCGGAGTAGCGCAGACCGACTGTGGAGGCGAGGGTGAAGACCGGCAGCGCCACGGTGCTCACGCTCGGCGGTGTGCGGTCGTACTTCAGCACAACACCCGTCGCGTCTGGCATGACAACTGCCGTCTGGCCGGTGAAGGTCGCGGTCGGGAACGCGCCTGTACGAGACCCGGAGGAAAGGACACGAAAGTCGCCGCTCTGGCCCCCGGTCGTTGTTACGTTCAGCGCACCGTCCAGGTTGGCAGCCCCCGTCAGGTTGAGCTGATCGAAGCCGGCTCCGGCTCCGGGACCCTTGACTTTGACGGCCAGCGCACCGCCGCTTCCCTGCTTGTAATCACCTGCGATCGACAGCACGCCGGTCGAGGCTCCGGTGCCAGGTGAGACCGTGCCGCCCGTGTTGGTCACTGACTGCGTGACCGTCCCGGAGCCCGAAAGGGTGCCGCCCTGGACCGTCAATGGGCTGGCGGGAGACAGGCGCCCAGTGCCTGCGATCTGCACCGCACCGCCGGTGTCGGTGAACGTCCCTGTCCCGTAGTCGTGGGAAAGAAGGAGCGTCCCGGCGAGTGCCAGCGTTCCGCCGCTCTGAGTGAAGTAGCGGGCCGTGAGGGTCTTGCCGCTTGCCACGGAGAAGGTGCCCGAGTTGGTCAAGGGCATGCCCACGCTAGAGGTCGTATCAGCGTTGATCTCGACGGTGCCGATCGTGTTGTTCAGGGCCACGTCGAAAGCGCGTGCCCCGCCAGGCTGGACACGGATGGTGCCCTCGTTGGTCAAAGGTCCGTTGAGGGTGTCCGACCCCACCCCGTCCATCACGATCGTTCCGCGGTTAGTGTGCGGCACATCGAAAGCGGTACCGCCTGCGGCACCCGTCAGGGTGACCGTGTCGTTTGCACCCACGTCGCTCTTGATGTACGGGCTGTAGATGCAGCCGGCGGGAATAACGAAGCTAGCTGTACCTGGCCCCTGGGGCCTCAGCGTCTCGCTGGTGCAGATCTGGACCGGCGAACCCGTGATGTCACCGCCGGTGTGGTTGAACGACCCGCCGTCCAACCGGAAGTCCCCCGACAGCGCCATCGTCCCACCGTTTTGCTCAAACGACCCGTGACCGGGACTGTCAGTGAACGTCTTGCCGGCGGCGACCGCGAATATCCCCTTGTTGATCCACTGCTCGCTGGGGGTGTTGGTGTCCGTGTTGATCTGAAGCTGTCCGTCACTCGAGTTGTCCATCGAGCCTTGCAAGGTCCGGGCACCGCCCGCCCCCACCTCGGAACTGACCACGCCGTGGTTGATCACGGAGTAGTTCAAGGTTGCGGCGCCCGCCGACCCGGCACTGGTCAGGACGACGCGGCCGGTCGGGTTGATCAACGCAGTGGAATTGAAAACACCTCTTGTCCCCAAGCGCGCGTCCGCGCCGCTCGCTCCAATGATCTCGACGGTTTGAATGCCCATCGGGTTGCCCAAGATCAGAGCATCAGAGCTATCTTGATCGACGTTCACATCGCGCTTACGCGAGGACACTGTGTACGTTCCGGGTGCGGTGATGCACGCGACATCCCCGGTGGCGCTACCTCCGCGCGACGGAGTCCCATGGGTGCCGTCTGGCGCCGTCCAGTGCGCCGAGTCGCTCCACTCGCCACTGCCTCCACTCCACGTCCAGTCGCACGTGGGATAGGCAGCTCGAGCCGTTCCTTGTCCCAAGCCGGGCACAAGCATCAGGCCACCGGTAAGACCCGCGACCCACATCATCCAGGTTCTGCTTCGCGCACTGACCTGCATCAAGCACCTCGAATAGTTGCGGGCGTGAGTCCTTGCGGTGCATCCGCCGCGCAGAGTCGTTTAACGCGGCGTATGGGTTCATCGTCCGGGGTAACCCACGCCTTCGCCTCAGTGCTAGTACTGAATCGAATGGTGCGTCGCAAGACGCTCCGCGCTCCTCAGCGAGGCCGGACTGCGGCCGTCCTGGGTGTGGCAAGTGGACGGGCCTCGCCGGCTATCCCGAAGTCTGACTAGTGTTCCGTCTGCGCGAGCAGCCACAATCAGGCCGCCCCTACCACCGAGGCACGTCGGGTATCCCAAGCGGGGGCTACGGCGCAGACTTGAGTGACTGTGTCGAAGTTCGCGTTGTAAGTGAATCGCTCCATCGTCGGGGGACGACGACCAGATGCCTGAGCCGGACCTGTTCGCGTCCCTCGATCCGCTGCTGCAGGCCCGCAGACATGACCCAAGGGACGCCGGCAACCTGCAGGCCCTGCTCAGGTCCGCCGTCCAGGAGTTCTCGCTGCTGATCTCGTCAGCAGCCTGCGGCCCGTCTCGGGTAAGGCCTTGACGCGTTCGCGACGCTCACGACATGCGTCGCCCGTCATGCCAGGTCACGGACGTACGTCGTCACCCCTCAAAGGACCCCTTCTCCGACGCTCATCACGTCGGGCAGGTCCCTCCGCGAACTCGTCTAGTTCCGGTGCAAGCGACAAGTACAGGGCTCAGGGAACGCTTCGACTGCATCATGACCGATGTCGGGAAGACGCCTGGCAGCGCCCGGCCCCTCAACGCCGCCGGCCTCTCGCAGAGACCATTCCGCCGAATCGAGACGACCAACCTCCTGCCCATTAAGGCTGCACTTCCCTCCGCGCAGTCCGGACGAGTCCGCGACTTGGTTCGGTTGGTCAGCGCCGTCAGGACATACGATCGCGAAACGATCGAGCTCGAGTACGGCGGCTCCGTCCCGGCCGAGGATGTCTCCGTCGGTCCGTCGATACCATTTGGTGCACGACGGCAGCCTTCACCGGCGCGACGCCTGCCTGGAGCGCCCGCAGATGTAGTTAATGATCGCAGACTTCCGGTTGACGCTCCAGCTCACGATCCATGAGCCCCACGCCCTCGCGATGCGCCGACCACATCGCGAAGAGCCTTTTGGCATCGCCGGAACACGCCGGCTCAGGGTCGTCGGCGACAGCCCACCTGGCCCGTCGCACAAACCAGGCTGACATGGGGCCATGCGCGCCGTCCCACGGGGACGTGATGCCGTGGTTCGCTACGAGCCGCGCAGGTAGGCGAGCACGGCGAGGACTCGGCGGTGGTCGTCGCGGGCGTCGCCGAGGTCGAGCTTTTGGAAGATCGAGCGAATGTGGCTTTCGACGGTTCGCGGGCTGAGGACGATCCGTTCGCAAATCGCGGCGTTGGAGCGCCCTTCGGCCATAAGGGCGAGACACTGGCGCTCCCTGTCGGTCAACTCGTTCAGCGCTCCGGCTGGTCGTCCGCGATCGACGAGGGCCGCGACGACCCCGGGGTCGACGACAGAGCCGCCGTTCCCGACGCGTCTGATCGCCTCCGCGAAGGTGTCAAGGTCCCCGACGCGGTCCTTGAGGAGGTAGCCGCGCCCTGCGCCCTCGTGCTTGAGCAGCTGCATGGCGTAGCCGGATTCGATGTGTTGCGAGAGGACCAAGACGCCAACGGCGGGGTAGCGCTCCCCGATCCGCAGGGCGGCCTGGAGGCCTTCGTCGGTGAATGTTGGGGGCATCCTGATGTCTGTCAGGGCGGCGTCGGGCTGCAGTGCACCGACCCGGCGCAAGAGGTCGTCGGAGTTGTCGGCTTGGGCGAGCACATCGAATCCCTGCTCCCTGAGCAGCCTAACGACGCCTTCCCGGAACAGCAGCGAGTCGTCGGCGACGATCAGACGCATGTCAGCCCGGGTGCAGGCGGCGAGCCGCGGTCGGGATCACCAATGCTGAGTTGGCGGTGCCTGATGGTTCTTGCCTGGGCAGGAAGCCGCTTGCTGGGGAGTCCGCTGTCAGCCGGCCGTCATCCGAAGCGTTCCGGCTGATCGTGAGCACCAGGCTCGGCGCGCTGAGCGTCTGGGGTAGGCGCCGCGAGACTTCGAACCCATCGATGTCGGACAGCCCAGTGTCGCGCGGCGATACTGCGGGGGGTGTTGCTTGGACAGCGGCGCCCGCCGTGTCCCCGTCGGCTTTCCCGACTACTTCACGTCCCTTCGTGCTCAGGGTGAGCCGGGCGAACCTGCGAAAGCGGCCGTGATCATCACCTGTCGGGCACGTGGGGTTCACTTGACCTCCAAGGAACACGCATGCAGCCGGGCGCTTCGGTACCACTCCTGGAAATAAGTCACCCCTGGGAGGTCGTGATGTGGGGTGGCTGGTTGCAGCGCCTGAAACGGATAAGGGCTGGTTGGCGCGTCGTGAGCGGTGAGCACACGCGCGAGAGGCAAGCCGTGGGGGCGTTGAATCGACTCTACGCCCGTCTTGAGGTCCGGTACATCCCGTTTGCGTTGGCGTGGCTGGGGTTCCTGGCGCTTGTCGGCGGGTTGGTCTCGATCGTGGTGGCGGCCCGGCTGCTCGGCCAGTCGTACCAGCCGCCGGTGGATCTGGTCTGGCTGGTGGAGGCAGGGGTCGGTGTTGGTTGCGGAGTTCCGTTCGCGTTCATCTGGCGTGACGCTCGGCCGCTGGTGCGCTGGATCCGTGAGGGTCGTCCCGAGGGCGGGGCATCTGATGCTTGGCAGGCGGGGGTGCTGTTGATCAGGCGGGCGTTGCCGCGGTGCTTTGTGTTGACGAGTGTGCTGCTGATCCCGGCGGTGGCCTGGGCGGTGCGTCACTACGATCTCGGGGCAGGCGGCTTCACGGTCGGTTGGATCTTCGCCGAGCTCGGGATCGCGGTTACTGCTGCGTACATGTTCTTCGTCGGGGAGGCGATATTCCGTCCCGCGGTCCAGGACGCGGGGCGCAGCGTCCCGCCCGGTGGGGGCGTGCGCCAGGCGCGGGGGCGTATCCGCCAGAAGGTGCTGCTGGCACTGGCGGTGACGACCGCGTTCGCGGTGCTGGTCAGTCAGGCGATCGGCAGCATCGGGCACAGCCCGGTGTCGCGGATGCTCGGCGCCGTCGGGATCGCGGTGGTGATAGCGCTGACGTTCACGCCGGTGCTGATCCGGGCGGTGACCGACTCGGTCCTCGGTCCGGTCAGCAGACTGACCAGCGCGACGGCCAGAGCCGCGGCCGGCGTCCTAGAGCATCCCGTACCAGTAAGCAGCGATGACGAGCTCGGCGTCCTGATCACGAGCTTCAATGACATGATCCTCGGTCTGAATGAGCGTGAGGCGCTGCGGGGCGAGAAGGCCAGACTGAGCGCGGCCCTCCAAGACTCTGTTCACGAGCTTGAGCGCCATGTCGAGGAGCTGCGCGCCTCACGCGCGCGGGTAGTCTCTGCCGCGGACCTGGAGCGTCGCCGCGTGGAGCGTGACCTGCACGACGGCGCCCAGCAGCAGCTCGTGCTGCTGCGCCTCAAGCTCGCGCTGACAAGGTCACTGATCAAGGAGGATCCGCAAGCAGCCGCCGCGATGCACGACGAACTGCGGGCCGATCTGTCCCTTGCGCTCTCGCAACTGCGGGACCTGGCGCACGGGATCTACCCGGCGGTGCTGGTGAGCGAGGGCCTGCCTGCTGCCTTGTGGGAAGCGGCGGGACGCGTCCAGGTCGTGACAGAGGTTCGCTGCGACGGCACTACACGCTACTTGCCGGAGGTTGAGGCGGCCGTGTACTTTTGTTGTCTGGAGGCGCTTCAGAATGTCGCCAAGCACGCCGGTAACGGGGCAAGCGTCAGGATTGAGCTCTCCACGCATGATCATCGGTTGACGTTCGAGATCGCCGACGACGGTCAGGGCTACGAGAGCGGGTTCGTACCGGCGACCGGGGGACTGCAGAACATGACGGACCGGATAGGCGCGCTCGGCGGCGAGCTTGCGATTCACTCCGTACCTGGGTCGGGCACGGCCATTCTCGGGAGCATCCCGCTGGAACCGCAGTCAAGGGCGCTGCCGCGGCAACAGCCAGCCGGACCGGCTGTTCAGAGCTGATGCACTGACCACTTTGCCTGAATCTACGAGCGACTGCCTGGGGGGTAGGGAAGCTTGAGGCGCTGCCTCTGCTCGGCTGGCGAGGCGACAGATTTCGAAAGTATCCATGGCGTAGCAGTACGCAGAAGCCGCCAACGGGATGTGGGCCGGCGTGCGACTGTGTCGGTTCGGCCCGGCGTCCGGATGGTGGATGCCATCGCCGCCCCGGCCGAGAAGCGGCTACTTGTTGAATGACAGCAGCCCGAGGCCCGGCCAGGCTGACGGTCCGGTGTCGGCGGGGATGCTCCGTAAGCGGCTGCGGCCATCTCCCCCACGCTGGTAAGGCAGCGGGAGCACCGGCGAGTCGGCTCGTACCGCAGGTAGTGCTGCGAGCGCGAACTGCTGCTTATGAGCTCGATACCGACGGAGGACATGTGACTGGTGCCCGCGGTAGCCGCTTCGCCAAGGGCCATGAGCCTGACCGTGATGAGGCTGGCCATTCGCTGCCCTCGGACCGGTCCATGGGGTACGTCGAACTGCAGTTTCCGATCCCGCGCCCGACGTCTTCCACGGGAGAAGCGCTTGCCACTCATGATCATCTTCTGCTAGACTGAGGTCAGCGAGGTAGGACAACCACGCCCTGTTGCAGGGCTGGCAACACCGCCCCTCGCTCGCACTACAGGCCCTTCACCGATCCGGTGCAGGGCCTTTTGTGCGTTCCGGGCCAGCTGGTCCGGCACGTGCTGGGCCTCGGCAGCCGCCGGGGCCCTTTCGCATGTTCACCTCAAGGAGCACAACATGACCAGCACAGGTCACCGGCCGCCGTTACAGCCGGTCTACCCACCACCGCCCGACGACAGCGTGATCTGGCAGCGGGACCGGCAGCGCTTCGCGGCCTTCCTGACCGCCAAGGATTTGGTCCTGGGCTACACCCGTACTGCCACCCAGGCCGTTGCCAGGTTGGCCGCGCGGCTGCACCTGGGTGGGCTGTTCACGATGGTGCGCCGCTCCTACGGCTGGCTGCTCGGCGCTGCCTCAGTAGCCGCCCGAGGCCTGCGGGCACCAGGGGTCCTCGCCGGCCTGGTCTGGGGCCTGACCACGACTGTGGGGCAGACCCTGGTCGGCAAGGCCATCAGGGCAGTCAGCACCGCTGTCAGCACCGCCACGGCAGCCGTGGGCAAGGCGGTCGGCTGGACGCTGCGGCTGTTCGGCAGCCCCGGTGCGCGGCTGGCCAGCTGGCTCGGCAGCAAGGCGACCGGGTTCACCCAGTCGGCCACTGACCGGGTCCAGCAGCTCCAGGGCCTGAGCGGGCTGCTGCGGTCGCAGAACCTGCCCGCCAAGGCAGTAGGCGCGATCGCCAGCGAACGCCTGCTACGGAACCTGGTAGGCCGCTTCCTGCCCCGCCCCTGGTCCTGGCTGGT
>JAABUR0100009123.1_pt1 | contig 11263 bp, 15 predicted proteins | sample 5560091 | NCBI WGS metagenome assembly JAABUR01 (sample SAMN10711879, study PRJNA513375) | rock metagenome | isolation source: Antarctica rocks | place: Antarctica: Victoria Land, University Valley sud
TCACCCGCCACGACTTCCACGGCGACTGGAACTACACGCTGAAACCGCAGCCCGACACGCCGTAACACCCCCCACATTATTTCTCCGCGGGCCCTAAGTAGGCGAAGAAACCCCCTTGGGAGGTACCGCGCATGGTGGAGGGGTCGGCCGCGTTCGAGGTCTTCACGCACCTGGGCTACGCGGTCCGGCATTGGCCCACCGAGCAGGCCGGCCCGTTAACCCGCGACGGTTCGAAGAAGGGTTCCGATCCGCCATGCGGTCGATCGCAGGCAGCGGACGAGCACTGGAGATGAACACGCGCCGCCTCTGGCCGTGGATTCCCCAGTGGTGGCGAGGAAGGGGGGCGGGCCGTCTCCTTCGGTAGCGACGCCCACGTACCTGAAGCTCTCGCCGTTAAGAGACGCGCTCGCCCATCGCCACGTGACACCCGGGGTGGTGTTGATGTCTCCGCGTTGTTGGTCCTCGGGTGGAAGTCGTCGCGTCAGTTGATGGGGGTGGTTGCGGCGAGTGTGGCTTTGGCGTTTTGGGCGTGGATCCAGGCTGCGGCGGCTGCTCGCTCCTGGCTGGTGTGGGGGTGTGTGGTGTTCCAGATGGTGATCTTGGCGTACTGGACCTGGGTGTCGGGTCGGGCGTAGAGGATTCGTGGGTTCGCCCAGGTGCCGATCTTGGTGTACGGGGCGTCGACCTCGGCGCGTTGCACGCTGAGGCCGTTGACCGTTTGCGGGACGCAGGGTTTCATTGTGGCGCCCTTCTCGACGAGGGCGCCGCAGAGGGCGGTCATGGTGTCGACGGGTCCCGTCGCGGAGTTGGAGGTCCCGCTGATGACCTGGAGGGTAATGGTGGCTTCGTACCCGGCCGGCAGCCCGGCTGATGAGGGCTGCCGGGGGTCAGAGTCAGATCGCCACCGAATCCCGACGGTGACTTCGGTTGCGCGGTGTAGTCGGGACCGGGCGCTGAGGTGAGAATCGCCGCCCCGCCGCCGCTGCCCGCGTGTGTCGACGCCGTGAACGTCGAGGAAGTCGCTGCCGTAACGGTTGGGGATGGGGTGCCGGTGGTGGGCGCCACGGCCGGTGCGGTCGTGGACGGTGCTGCGGCGGGAGCGGTGGCGTCGGGGGGTCTGGCGGCGGTCCGCATGTGCTCGGCAGTCTGTAAGGGGATGCTCGGTGGCGCCGCGCCTTGGGGAGTGGGCTTAGGACCGGCTCAAGCGTCCAGGGGTGTGGTGTCGACCTCATCGGCGCCGAGGGCCGGTTCATCGGTCGGCGTGTTGGACGCCGACGTAGCAGCGCCAAACGTAGCGGTCGTACAGCGGTACGAAGCTGGGGCGCTTTCAGTGCATGATCTTCGCAAGGTGACGGCGCCCACCCCGGGGGTCCTTTCTTTGTCGTCGACGAACCCTAAGAGTTCCCCGAGACTGGCCAGGTCGGACTTGTCGGCGTCCTCGAGGCGGGCATCCGCGGGAATCGCCTGCAGCCATCGCTCGAGGTCGGCGCGGAGGTCGAGCAGGGTGTAATACCCACGAAGTCGAGGCGTCACGTTCAGCAGGGTGGGGGCGAGTAGGTCGCCGTCGTGCACCTCGTTCGGGCCACTGCCTGTGTTGTAGCCGTCGTAGGCCGGGTGGCCGTGGACACCGATCCCGGACAGATATTGGCGCTCTGCCTCGAAAGGAACCGGTGGCCTTGCGATACGACACCTCATCGACGCCGATCCGCAGCAGCCCGTCGAGCCGCTTGTTGTTTCAGCTGTTCCCCGACGACCCGCTGAACGATGACGGCGAGATCCTCCTCACTCGGGAGGGGGGCCACCACCGCGACCGGATCGCCACGCCGGCGGTGACGCGACGGACCGCGAGATCAGCCGCGCCCTCATCGCGGCGCTGCACGCCGTGCAGGACGACCCCGGCATTCACGTCATCGAGCACGCCCTCGTCGTCGACCTCCTCCAGGACGAGGACAGCCGCGTCTGCGGGGTGACCCTCCACGTCCTCGCCACGGGTGGCCTCGGGCAGATCTACGACGCGACGACCAACCCGTCGCACGCGCCAGCCACCGCGATCAGCACCGGGCGGCCGATCCGGGGCGGCATCGCGCCGCTGAGGTAGACCATGACGGCCGGCACCAGGACGTACACGGTGGCGAGCACCAGGAACGAGTCGTTGACGTCGAACGGTCCCACGCGCCCGGCCGCGAGGTCCACGCGGACGTCGCTGCGGTACAGCGAGAACAGGTCGACATGGGCGAGCACGAGCATCGTCGCGACCCACAGGGCCGAGGTCCGCAGACGTACGTCGAGTGGCCTCGTCTTCGGGACGAGGGCTGGCGGACCCCGGGGTGTCAGAACGACAGGGACGCCGCACCCTTGGCCAGCAGGGCGACCAGGCTGGCGCCGCCGACGACGGTTGCGCCCTCGATCAGGTCATCCTCACCGATACCGCGCTTCTTGGCGCACGGGCTGCAGACGAGGAACGTGCCGCCGGCCTCGACGTAGCTGGACACGAGCTCGCCCATTGGTGCGAAGCCCTCTTCGTGCAGGCTCTCGGCCACGCCCTTGCGTGCCAGCCGCACCCCTTCGGAGGACAGGAACACTGACGTCTGCTGGGCCGAGGCGACGGCGGCGCCGGCGACCACCATGGCGACGCTGGTGCGGTCGACGTCGTCGGAGGAGTGAGTGAGATTGATGACCAGACCGTTCATGATGCGTCGGTTCCTTTCGGGACTGCTGGAGCAGGGTCGTGCGGAACGCCGGGTTCGGCGTCGTCCAGGTGCCAGGGACGGCCCGGGCGGGTGCGGCGGGCGGCCTCGGAGTAGCGCAGGTGGTAGCACGCGCGGCCGTCGGTATGGGTCCCGGTGCCGAGATAGCCGTGACCGGTGAGGTGGCACCAGGCCGGGATGTCGATCGGTGCCGCCGGGTCGGTCGCGATGACCCGTACCTCGGTTCCGTCCGCGACGCCGGTCAGCGCGCGCAGCAACCCCAGCAGGAGCTCGCCGCAGGCTAGGTCACCACCGTCGAACACGAACGGTCCCCCGCTCGTCGCCGACGGGTGGGTCGCATCGGATGCGACCTCGGCGTCCGGGTGGCGCTGCGGCTGTGGCACGCCAGCAACACTAGCGCGGCTGTCCCCGCATCACGATGCCGACGCAAGCGCATCACGATGCGCTGGACTTAGAGGGTGCGCACCCGGTGAGCCTCGACCCTGACGTGGAGTAACTGGTCGACGCGCTGCGACGTGAGCAGGGGTGGGCCTGTCCGAGGTCGTGAACGAACTGGCCCGCCGCGGCGCCCAGCGTCGACGTCGTCTTCCGATCGCTCGCATTCGACTACAGTCTGACCCTGATGCAACCGATACCGCCGCGCTCCTAGAGCTGCTCGACGACGTGCCCGTCTGATGCTGCTCGACGCGAACGTCCTGCTGTACGCCGTCGACCGGACCTACCCACCCCACGCGCCTGCCGCCGAGTGGCTCACCCGGGCGCTCACGGGGCTCGCCAGAATTGCCGTCCCCTGGCGGACCATCGACGCCTTCGTGCGCATCAGCACGCACTCGCGATCGTGCCAGAGCCGATACCGCCGGCCCCGGTCGAGGCCGAGCACGTCGACGACGTGGAGCACCACGTGGTCGCTGTCCGGGCCGAGCCGGTCCCGCACCGTCGTCAACGCCGTCGCCGAGAGGTCGATGGCGGTCAGGTCGCGGTAACCGCGCTCGCACAGGTGGTCGACCAACGTCGACCACCCGGCGCCGACGTCGATGACCGGGTCGGACACTTCGATGCCCGTCGCGTCCACCAGGCCCAGCGACAGCTCGGGGACCGACTGCCACCACGAGACCCCGTCCACGTCCTTGTGTGTGGGGCCACCCTCCCAGAACGCATCCGTTCGGCGGGGTCATGGGGCCGGGGTAGTGACGAGGCGACCATGGAGTGACTCTGGGCCCCGAGGACGCGGCCATCCGGACGTTGGGGCTTCGTCATGGTCTCGTCATATGGCTTCGGGTCGGCACCGCTGCTTCTCGCGCGTAGGCTCGCACCATGTCTGATCCCCCGTCCGGTGCCCCGCCCGTCCCCGACAACCTGGGCCAGGTGGCGCGGCTCATCGACGGCGGCGACATGGACTGCGGCAGCGGCCTGCTGCTGCTCATCACTCGCGCGATGCGGCGGCTGGAACCCGGTGAGGTGCTGGCGATCCGCAGCCAGGAGCCAAGCGTCGCGGTCGACCTGCCGGTATGGGCCGAACTGGTGGGGCACCCGGTCACCGGTGAGGTCGCCGAGACCTCGGCCGGCCCGTGGTGGTTCGCGGTGCAGAAGTCCAGCGGCGTGCTCAGCCCGACCAGCGTGTTCAGCCAGGGCGACCGCACTCCGGTGGGCCACCGGTTGTGGGCCTACACCAACTTCGACTGCAATCTCGCGTGCCTGTACTGCTGTGCGGAGTCCTCGCCCCGTGCCGCCGGCCGTCGGCTGGCCCCCCAGGTGGCCCGTGAGGTGTTCGGCGAGTTCGCCGCCAGCGGTGGCCGCGAGCTGTTCCTGACCGGTGGCGAGCCGTTCATGCACCCTGACCTGGGCGAGTTGGTGGCCGCCGGAGCCGGGCTGTCGCGCACCATCCTCACCAACGCGATGATCTTCGGCCGCGGTCGACGCCGCGAGACGCTGGAGTCGCTGGACCGGGACGTGGTGCTGCAGGTCAGCCTCGACTCGGCGACCCCGGACATGCACGACCGTCAGCGCGGCGACGGGTCCTGGTCCCGGGCCCTGGACGGGATCGGGCTGGCACGCTCGCTCGGGTTCCGGGTGCGCGTCGCCGCCACGATGTACGAGGAGGACCCCCAGGGCGTCCAGGCCCTGCACGCTCGGCTCGACCACGAGGGCATCGCGGCCGACGACCGGCTGATCCGCCCGGTCGCGCAGGAGGGCTTCGCCGACACCGGCGTGCACGTGTCGATCGACACCCTCGAGCCCGAGCCGACCATCACCGCCGACGGTGCCTGGTGGCACCCGGTCGCCGTCACCAACCCGAACATGCGGATCGCCGACGCACCGCTGCCGCTGGAGGAGATCTTCGGCGTCGTCCGCGACACCCTCGCCGTCCAGGGGGCCGCCGCCGCGTCCGGGCGCGAGGTGTTCCGCTGTGCCTGACTCGACTCACCAAACCGACACCATGAAAGTGAGCCGCCCCGGCGAGTCCGGAGACTCACTGGTGTGGGTGAGCGGACCCACGATCCTGACCGGGCGAGAACTTTTCGATCGTCGCATCGCCGACGGCCTCGACCGGCTGAATTCCGGCCACGGCAAGCCGACAGATCGCCTGGCTGAGGACGGAGGGCGCAGCGCCGGTCTGGATGCCGCCGTAGTCACTCACATCATCACCGGCTGGGAGACGTGGACGGGAGGACTGGCGACCCGTGTGGTCAGGCCTAACAGATGTCCCGCGCCGATGGCGCGTTAGCAAACGCTAATAGGAGCGGTGTGAACCAGTCGGCGCTCCTGCACAAGCCACGCTTCAGCGTCGATCTTCGCCTCGAAGGTCGTTGGCGCGTTGTGCCAACGGGTGTCCGGACCGGTGTATCTCGCTCGGTAGCGTTTGCTGGGCAGTCGAGTGATCGCCCCGAACGAACGCCTGCTCATTGATCAGCTCCCTTGGTTCGTGTCAGATACGTGCCAGATGGGTGGCGATCCATGACCGCCAGTAGCCATCTGTGTCGCGAGGCTACAGATGGACATCAGTCCAGGTCAGACCCCATTTTGGCAGATCTCGCACCGAGATGGGGCGGGGTTGGGGATCCGCGTAGTAGTTGTTCCAGTCCCTTCACGTCCACTGGATCGCATGGCCCCGGGGATACTCTCTGCTCATGGCCGTCGTCGCAAGCATCTTCATCTATCCCGACAAGGACCAGCCCGGCCAGGAGCTGGGCTCGGTAAGTGTGTCCGAGGAGGGACTGGACGGTGACCGGCGCAAGAAGGCACCGGTCCATCTCGTCACTGCTGCGGAGTTCGTCGCCGAGCATCCTCGCGCCAACCTCGTCCTTGACATGGCGGACGAGGTGCTCGACGAGCTGGTCGGACGTCGGCTCAGGATCGGCGACGTGGAGCTGGAGGTCACCTCGAGCGCCGGAGACTGCCCGGGGGTGTATGCCGCGGTGCCTGTCCCAGGTGAGCTGTCGGTCGACGACCTCGTCACCGTCGAGACACGGGACTCGGCCGCCGAGAGGTGAGTCCCGGCTGCCCGGGCGAGTGTCCGCCCGGCTCGGGGGCTGGCCGGCTCAGTCGGGAAGTGGCTCGAGGAGCTGGGCGGTGGTGTGGGCGCAGTACGCCGCGCGGCTCAGCTCCTCCTCCGGGGGACCGACCGGCGCGCGTCAATGGCGCGGATCTCGTTCCGCGCGTGAGCCAAACGGCCGTCGAGGACAGATTGCAGGGAGGCGGGGAGATCGGTCACGAGAGGTCCTCGGCGAAGCATCCCGCGGTGGCGACACGTGGCGGCGGCCAGGCCGTGGACAGCCCGGTCCAGGCCAGGGTGGTGAGGTGCTCAGCCAGGACTTCCCGCGGCATACCCGCCCCTCCCACCTCGCCCGCGAGCCAGGCATCGGCCGCGGACCGGACCATGCCCACGAGTGCCTGCCCCCACACAGCGGCGGCGGTGGCGTCCTTCCCGGCGCTCTGCAGCGCCTTTCGGAACACGACGGCCAGCTGGTCGGCGATGTGGCTCGTGACACCTGCCGGAGGATCGCGGGTGAACACGATGTCAGTGTGGTGGAGAAGGGGGGCCGCGATGACGAAGCGGTAGACCTCTGGGTCCTTCTCGACGAGGCGGAGGTAGGACTCGATCACCGCCCGGATGAGCGCTGCCGGGCTCGCGACGACGTCGACCAGCGGAACGCCGCTCTCTCCCAGGGCTTTCTCGACGTCGCAGAGGATGAGCGCCTCGACGTGCTCCGCCACCGCCTGGTAGAGGCCGGCCCGGCCGGTGAAGTGGCGGTAGACGACGGTCTTGGAGGTTGCCGCGGCCGCCGCGATGTCGTCCATCCCGACCGTGGCCCCGTGGACCCGGATGGCGCGCAACGTCGACTCGACGAGCTCCTTGCGGCGCACGAGGCGGTGTTCGGCCCACCGGGTGCTGCGCCCGTCGGCGGAGCCCGGGACCTTCGGTGTCGTGTTCCTGCTCACCGTCGGCGAGGTTAGCAGGTACTAGCCGTACCTGATACCGTTGCGTCTCGTGAACCACCCCTCCAGTCCACGTCGCGCCGCCGTCCTCGGCGGCAACCGCATCCCGTTCGGGCGCGCGAACGGCGCCTACGCCAAGGCCTCGAACCAGGACATGTTCACCGCCGCCCTCGACGGGCTCATCGCCCGGCACGGGTTGGCCGGTGAGCGGCTCGGTGAGGTCGTCGGGGGAGCCGTCCTCAAGCACAGCAGGGACTTCAACCTGACTCGCGAGTCGGTCCTCGGCTCGGCGCTCAGTCCGACCACCCCGGCATACGACGTGCAACAGGCCTGTGGCACGGGCCTCGAGACGGCGGTCCTCGTCGCCAACAAGATCGCGCTCGGCCAGGTCGACTGCGGCGCCGCAGGTGGGGTCGACACCGCGTCCGACGCTCCGATCGCCGTCAGCGAGCGGCTGCGCAGGACCCTCCTCGCGGCCAACCGTGCCAAGACGCCGCTTCAGCGCGCCAGGGCGCTCACGGGCCTGCGTCCCGGCGACCTCATCCCGAGCCCGCCGCGCAACGTCGAGCCCCGCACCGGCCTGTCGATGGGCGAGCACATGGCAATCACGGCCCGGGAGTGGGGAATTCCCCGGGAGGCGCAGGACGAGCTCGCCGCGCGGAGCCACCAGAACCTCGCCGCGGCCTACGAGCGGGGGTTCTTCGACGACCTCGTCACCTCGTACCTCGGTGTGGCGCGGGACAACAACCTTCGCCCGGACTCGACCGTCGAGCAGCTGGCCAGGCTCAGCCCCGTCTTCGGCAAGGGTGAGGGCGCGACAATGACCGCCGGAAACTCGACGCCGCTCACCGACGGTGCGTCCGTCGTGCTGCTCGGCAGCGACGAGTGGGCCGATGCCCATGGCCTGCGGCCGCTCGCCTACCTCATGGATGCCGAGACGGCCGCCGTCGACTACGTCCACGGCGGCGAGGGTCTGCTCATGGCGCCGACCTACGCGCTGCCCCGTCTGCTCGAGCGGCTCGGGATGAAGCTCCAAGACTTCGACCTCCTCGAGATCCACGAGGCATTCGCCTCAACGGTGCTCACCACCCTCAAGGCGTGGGAGTCCGAGGACTTCTGCCGCGACAAGCTGGGTCTGCTGTCGCCGATCGGGTCGGTCGACGTCGGCAGGCTCAACGTCAACGGCTCGTCACTGGCCGTGGGGCACCCGTTCGCCGCGACCGGCGGGCGGATCGTCGCGTCGCTGGCAAAGATGTTGCACGAGAAGGGCACTGGCTCACGCGGCCTCATCTCGATCTGCGCCGCAGGCGGCCAGGGGGTCGTGGCCGTCCTCGAAGCCGCCTGACCACCCGCCCCGTCCCCTTGGCCCCCGGACCCAGCCGCCCGGCATACTGTCCCTCAGGAGATCCCATGGCAGACCGCTACGCCCGGCTCGTCAGCAAGGGCGTCGGCCGGCAGCTGGCCGGCAGGCTCGGGATGCCGCGCCCGGCCACCTTGCGCCGCTACGCGCCGGGCGCGCCGATCATCGAGGGGCCCGTCCTTGTCGGGGGCCACGGCGCGGCGCCACTTGCCGGGTGGGTCAGCGGCTTCCTCGAAGGTGAGGGGGTCGAGGTGCTGGCGGAGCTGCCTGCGGAGCCCGGGGGCTGGAAGGTGAGAGCCGTCGTGGCCGACCTCTCGGCGATCGAGACCCCGGCCGACCTCGAGTCGCTGAGGGCGCTGGTGGCACCGACGCTCAAGGTTCTCACGCCCAGTGCTCGGGTGCTGGTGCTCGGGTCCGTGCCGCAGGCAGCCGGCTCGGATGTGGCGCGGGCCGCTGCCCGGCGTGCACTAGAGGGCATCACCCGCTCGGTCGGCAAGGAGCTGCGTGCCGGTGCGACCGCCAACCTCGTCCTCGTCGCCGACGGGGCGGACGCCAACATCGATGCGACGGTGCGGTTCTTCCTGTCCGGGCGGTCGGCCTACGTCGACGGGCAGGTCGTCACCGTGGGCTCCACCGGTGGACGTCCGGTCGGGGCGGTTGCCGACTGGGCCAGGCCGCTCGCCGGCAAGGTGGCCGTCGTCACGGGTGCGGCGCGGGGCATCGGTGCCTCGATCGCCGACGTCCTGGCCCGGGACGGCGCGACGGTGGTCTGCGTCGACGTCCCCCCCGCGGGGGAGTCGTTGGCCCAGGTCGCCAACCGGGTGGGCGGCTCGGCGCTCCAGCTCGACGTCACGGTTTCCGATGCGGGGCAGCGGATCGTCGACCACGCCCGAACCCGCTACGGCGGGTTCGACATCGTCGTCCACAACGCGGGCATCACCCGCGACCGGCTCCTCGCCAACACGGATGCCGACCGGTGGAGGTCGGTCCTCGACGTCAACCTCATGTCGGTGCTGCGGATGAACGAGGTGCTCCTGGGCGACGGTGGTATCCGCGACGGCGGACACGTCGTCTGCGTCTCGTCGATCGCCGGCATCGCGGGCAACCGGGGCCAGAGCAGCTACGCGGCCTCCAAGGCCGGGATCATCGGCCTCGTCGGCTCGCTGGGCGGCGACGCCGAGCTGCACCTCCGGGGGATCACCGTCAACGCGGTCGCGCCAGGTTTCATCGAGACGGAGATGACGGCGCGGATGCCGCTCGCCGCCCGGGAGATGGGCCGCCGGGTCAACTCGCTCACCCAGGGCGGCACGCCCGGCGACGTCGCCGAGACCATCGCTTGGCTCTCCCAGGACGCCAACGCCGGGGTGACCGGCCAGGTCGTCCGCGTCTGCGGCCAGAGCCTGCTCGGCGCCTGACGTGGGCGAGATGCTGCGCTTCGACGCGGCGCCCGGCCTCAAGCGCCTCTTCGTCAGGGCCATCGTCACCGGCCGCTCCACCGGGTCGTCGATCCCCGACGTGAGCGCGCAACGGCTGGCCGTGCGGATCGACCCGGACCTCGTTCTGGACTACGCGCGGGTGTGCGACTTCACGGTGGGCGCCTCGTTGCCGATGACCTATCCGCACGTCCTGGGCTTCCCCCTCCAGGTGGCGCTGATGTCGCGGCGCGACTTCCCCTTTCCACTCGTGGGGCTCGTCCACCTCGAGAACAGCATCACGTGGACCCGTCCGATCACCGTGGACGACATCCTCGACATCGCGGTGCGTGCGACGAATCTCCGCTCGCACCAGCGCGGTTGCCTCGTCGACCTCGTCACCGAGGCGTCGGTGAGCGGCGCGGCTGAGGGCCGGATGGTCTGGCGCGGAGTCAGCACCTATCTCGCCCGGGGCAAGGGCGACGAGCAGGCAGTCAGCCCTCCACCTCCGGACACCAGTGCCGTGCGCGCCATCGCAGGCGGCGCCACGTGGCGGCTCGACGGCGCTGTCGGACGCCGGTATGCCGGGGTATCCGGTGACGTGAATCCCATCCACCTGCACGCCCTCACGGCCAGGGCGCTCGGCTTCGACCGGCCCATCGCACACGGCATGTACACCTACGCCCGGCTCATGGCGGCGGTCGGTCCGCTGCTGCCGGCGGCGGGGAGCTCCACCGTGTGGTTCCGCAAGCCGGTGAAGCTGCCGAGCACCGTCTTGCTCAAGGTCTCGGCGGACGGCAGTCTAGCGGCGCTGCTCCCGGCAAAGGGTGAGGGCGAACACCTCATCGTGGCCACCCGACGCGGCTGACCCGACGGCTCTCTTCGCGATGACGAGGCCGCTCTCTTCGCGCCGACAGTGACGGATGGCGCCACCTTGTGCCTAGGTGGCTTGTGTTGCACAACGTGTGCGCCAGAGTGATGCCATACAGTTCACGCCCTATGTCGACTCGGTCCGCCGAGAGCTGGCCATCGCCGCCCAGGCCGGCGGGCAGGACGCCCGCCGAGCTCGCCGAACGGTTGACCGCTCCGCTGGAGTCGGCCCTGCGACTGGCCCTGCTCGACGCCCTCTCCGCCGCGGCGAACCAAGGAGCAACGACGTCGACGGGCGACCGGAACCCCCATTTCAGCCCGGAACGGGCCGCCCCGCAGGGCGATGGATGACTAGGTGGCTGGTGTTGAACGGGTGTCTGTGGGTCCGGTGTGGTCGCTCCCGGCGGCTGTGAGCCGGTTGTACGCGTGGTCGTGACTCATGATCTTGGTGGTGGCAGTGGGCCTCGGGGCGGTTC
>JAABUR0100009124.1_pt1 | contig 11262 bp, 14 predicted proteins | sample 5560091 | NCBI WGS metagenome assembly JAABUR01 (sample SAMN10711879, study PRJNA513375) | rock metagenome | isolation source: Antarctica rocks | place: Antarctica: Victoria Land, University Valley sud
ATGGTTTTTCGGGTGAGATAGTATAAAAAGGGTTTTTTGAATGGGTGTGTGTATATGGGGGGGGGTGGGGTGTGGGGGTGGAAGACGTTTGAGGGGAAAGAAAGAAAGAGAGAAAGAAAGAAAGAGGGGAGGAGGGATGGGGATGGGGTTGGGTTGGGTTGAACGAGAGGATTGAGAAGAAGGAGGATTTCACGTAGGTTATTCGATAGCACGCACCTTCAACAGACCCTTTGCGAAAATGAACACTTTCTTCATCTCTAAACTGTTGGAAATAGGGGAGTTGGTAACCTCCGCCTCATAGGGCTGGTAGGGCTGGGGCCCGCTAGTAGAGTATTCACCTTCTAGATAGCCTCCGAACAGCAACAACCAAAATACCAATATGCCCCATATGACCTCGTATCTCAACATAAACATACATCCTCCACAACCACCTCCACCACAACCACCACCACCATCACCACCACCTCAACCACCACCCGCACCAGCCATCTTCCCCCCCCCTTCAAAAAAAAAACACAACTCCCCAAAACAGCTCAACTCGGTTTCTGTTTCCACGGACGGATAAACGTGTGTGAATACCGTTTTTCGGGATCGGCGGGGTAAAGAGAGTGTGTGTGGGGTTTGGATTACTTTTGATGTGGAGGTGGGGAGGTGGGGAGGTTGGGGTGGGGTGAGAGGGAAAGGGGGGGGAGGGTGAGAGGGAAAGGGGGGGGAGGGTGAGAGCGAAAGGGGGGGGAGGGTGAGAGGGAGGGAACAAAAGGGGGGCATAATTTAAGGTGGTGAGAGGGAAGGGGAGAGTGAAAGCGATGGCATGGCATGACATGAGATGCGATGAGGGTAGGTGTGGGGGTCAGGGGAATGAAGACTCGCTTTTTCTTCTTCTTTTCTTTCTTAAAAAAAAAAGCGAGATCAAACGAATATGAAGAAAAAGAGAGAAAGAAAGGAAACGAGCGAGCGAAAATATGGGGGTTCATGGAAAATCAAGGTTTGAGGTATGAGGAAAGAAAAAAGGTTGGGGGGATGTGAAGGGGGCGAAAAGGAGGAAAAGTGAGAAGTAGGAAGGTGGAGGAAGGTGGGAGGTTGGGAGGTGGGGGTTTTGTATTGGATCTATCTAACAAGAGCGTTTTAAAAGTAAGTACACATATATATAACCAAGAGTTGATGATGACGATGATAATGGTGACGATAATGGCAATAACAAAAAAATTAAAAAAAACACATGAAAAGTTTTTCACATGTTTGAGTATCGGCAAAGCAACGTAGAAGAAAAGAGAGTTAACTCTCAAGCTGAATCTTTCATTGCTTTCTGCCCTTTAACATACTGTACATAGTTTTTGAAAAAAAATCGAAAAAAAATCAAGCTCTCGTATCACAGTTTCGCAGTTTTTGACATTTGAACCTCATATCTCTCATCGCCCACACCTTCCATTCTCCATCTCCACCTCCCATCTCCCCACCTCCCCCTCTCCCCCTCTCACCCTCTCACCCTTACTCCCTCGTCTCCCCTCTCAACATCTCAACATCTCATACACCCAAGCGCGAAAAAACTCACGACACAATCCACGCCACCATGCGCGAGGCATCGGATGAAGGGAGTGTGTTATCCCTTTTCGATGAGAAGAAAAGTGAAAAAAGATGATGATGAACAGAGGAGGGGAGTGAGGGATAAATTTTTCTTTTCTTTCTGGGTGTTTTCTGGGTATGAGAAATGAACGGGAAGGGTATCCGGATGTGGGGGTTTTCGAGAGGCGGAAGAGGGAGGGGGGTTATTGAGCAAAGTGGCTTTAGCTACTTTAGATGGCTCCCCCCCCCCTCTCTCTCTCTCCCCCATCCATCCATTCCCTAACCCACCTCCGGCCCCACCTCACCGCCAACATCCCCCCCCCCCCTCCCATACACTCTCCCCACCGCCCGTCCCAACGCCGGCTAACTTTCACAAAAAGCACCAGGGTCCGCCCTGCCCTCAAATTCAGCGAAACAAAAAACCCGATCGTGTTTTCTGTGTACGCTAAGCTCTCTGGGAGGCAATGCCGGATTAGGGTTGCGTTTCCCAGCTGTAGCTCTGGTGGTTTGATACCAGGATTAGGAGGGGGGGGGGAGGGAAGCAGCAGTTCGTTCGGGTTGCTTCTTTAGGGGGGTAAAGCCCAAGGCTCGGACCTTTCGTGGTCTAGCAATACCCCTACAGGAGTGGATGTGGGGCGTTGTCGGCATGGCGTGTGTCGCTGAGGAGGCGAGTGCAAGCGGCTGGCCGGTAGTTGATAGCGGAGACGGCTGGCGCTGCAGGCGTGGATGTTGAGGGGGGAAGGTTTCCGTTGGGGTTCGTTGCTTGTTTGCTTTGGGCTCCTCGCATCACTATAATTTGGTGGTGGTGGTAAGGGGCAACTTCCATGTTCTCCATTACAAATCCCATACCAGCTCCACTGTCGCAAACCCAATAAAACTCTTCCGACGCATCCGCCCATGCAAACGTCCTCGGCGGTCAGAGTTCCATGTGCTGTCCCCACAGGCTAAAGTCGAGGGCAGGAAGAGGAGAAGAAAAGCACACCGCCTGCAAACGCATACGGGACTGAATATACTGGCGGGACGCTGGAAGATATTGGTTGCATGGGAGAGAAAATACGTGTCTTTGTTCAGCGTGGGCGAGTGGCCCGTTGAAGGGGGGGGGGTTGCTGAGGATGTCGAAGGAGTTTCGTTTTGCCCTACGCGGACGTGTCAGTGGAAGTTTTGAAAGTCGAAGGTTGAGATAGTATGAAATCAACGATTCCAGGTCCCGCAGCGCAGAGTATGAAGACGCAGCTGTTCTTTCGAGTGGATGGCATTGGAACCTTGCGGCGTTCGTTAAACCCCATCAGTCTCTTATATATCACGGTCTTACAAACTAACAACACATATCCTTATCCATCCTTCCCCTTCCGTAATAATCTTCATACAAATCAAGTCTCCACTTCCCTGCACCCGCGCTCTCTTGTAGTATGAGTGTTAGCTCTCTCACCTCCCCACGCCCTCAAACCTTATACGAGAGTAGGTCGGAGCAATGCGAATAGTATCCCCAAACCCGTCGCGCTACCCCCTAATCTCCCTTACCATATCTCCCGTCTGGAAATCCCAGTGTTGGGAAAGGTAAAATGGTGGAGCCGGGGGCGGACCGCGGTAAGGGATGTAAGGTAACATTATAAGCAGTAATGACGGCGAGGTAGGATGGATAATGAAACTCCCTTTATTGAGAAATGCGTGGTGGGATGAGAGCGCACAACTAGCCAAACGTAAGGGATGACGGTCGAGGACCGAGAATCTGGCCCGAGGACATTGACAGTCAAGAAACAATGATATCCCTGTCCCACATTAACGACCCCGTACTCTAGAGCCACAAGCCAAAACAGCGACCCTGGTCTGGTTATGGGCAATAGCGAGATGGGATCTGCTTTAAGGTGCTTTTGTATTGTGTTTTAGGTAGCTAGGGTTTGGATGCAGGTGCAGCGGAATCGCGCCCTGGAATGTCCTGGCTGGCGAGGCTGGGGAGAGGGATGTGGTTTGACAGGATGGAGAAGTGGGAGAGCAGGGGAGTTGGGGATGGCAGTGTTGCTTTGTATGGGGGAGGGCTTGTTCTGTGACGATCGGTTGTGGTTTAGGATAGGCCGGGTCTGGGGGGGGTTTGTTGTGTGGATTGTTGTATATGAATCTAACCTCGTCAGTGCCTGTCAAACTCTTCGAACCATTTTTTCAGACCAGAAATGTACCTAATCTTTAATCTATCCTCGATTCCATAGACTTGCGTCTATTCTGCTTGTCATTAGCCTTCAATGTTTCGATGCTTTTTTTCTCATTCGAAGTTTGGAACCCAGCTTGATGTAATAAATGATAGTCGTTGATCAGGAAGAATGAGAAACCAAGTTACTGGTTAGCATACCATGCATGCGGTGTTCAATATAAAAAGCTACAATGACATGCTGTGGCCAGATTGTAAATCCATATCTGACGAACACATAACTTCTCGTGAAAACTGAATCACTCTATTCCATGATCTGTTGGAGTGCAGGCTATTTTCAAGGTAACCACTATATGCACACCACCCGCCTTTGCAGACACACCACCTGAACTTTGCAAAAACACCACCCCCGCCACTAAGCCTAATCAGGTAATTCCAGGGTCCATCGCGTTGTTTACCTGAATATTCGCTTCACTTTTTACCTTCATTGCTACCCATCCACGCCATCGCCATGTCTATGCAATTACTTCCTCCTTCAGAGAGCCTTCACTGCTCAATTGAGCTTCTTATCAAGTCAGTCAATGAACACGCTGATCTTCAAGGCTACGCCGTCACGAAGAAGCGCTTCAAGAAGTTTAAGAAAGACGTGATCATGAAAGTCTGACTCTGTTGCGATCGTGTCGACGTGACAAAGATCAAAGATCTTAAGCATCATTTTCACACTTTCAGCAGATGCAACGAATGTTCTTTTGAAGTCATCGCGAAGCTAAACGACAACGAAGAAAACTTGACTGCTGAGAACGATTGTTGACATCTTTTCGTCAAATGTCTCAAGCATAATCACTTCGTGACTCTTCTAGAAGCTCATTCAGTGCATTGAAAAATGATTATGACTTTTGAGATTATACGAGAAATTGAAAAGAAGATTCAAAAGAGCAGCGTCACTGTCTTCATTCTGACAGAACTTCGTCTTGATCTTGATGAAGAAAATTCGATTTTCAAATCTCAGAATATATGAAACGCGCGCGCTCAAATCAAAGCACAATCACTAGAATCATTGATGTTTACTCAGACTGTAATAAGAGCTTTAAACGATAAGAAAATCTGACACATGAAGTCAAAGAAGAAGCTTTATAGCGAGAAATTAAAGTTTTTATTCTTTACTTTGAAGTGCATGCAGAAGCTTCTTCACGAAAATTTCAAGATCTTAATTATGAACTGCATTTACAAGATCAATAAATACAAGATGTTGCTTCTGATTATCATTGAAATCATGTCTTTGAACATCTTCTACTACATCATCTTCTGCTTCATAAAAGACGAGAGCTTCAACGATTATATGTGAGTTATGAAAGCTTTGAAGCGACTGTCATACAAGAAGCTTGTACTGTCTTTTTCAGAAATCATACTGTCAGACGATGACAAGACTTTTGCATCTGTCATACAACATATGTTTGAAAACTATGATCATGTTACTTATGCTTTGTGCATTTGACACATAAACAACATGCTGAAGCATTGCAAGAAGTTCTTCGTGATTCAGAAAAACTTTGAACTTTTTCTAAAGTGCTGAAAAGCACTTGTTTATTCTTGTTGAGATCGTGCCTAGAATCTAATCACACTGCAGCGAGATAGTGCGTAGCTGAATAGAATGTTTGATCAATAGAGATAGCTATAACTAGAATATTAAGAATACAGAAGAAATCGAAGAGAGTTTCGAGCTGTATCTATAGTAGTGCAAAACAAAGAGAGCGAAGCAGGTTTGCTTGAGTATCGAAAGCGCTAGAATAGAGTGTTGAGACTAGAGATTCAACATGAGTCAAAATCTCTAAAGCTTGTTGACTAGAAAACTCTATTCAATTTCGACACACTTGTAACAATTCTCTCAGTAAAGAAAAACTCATTGACATCTGATATGCATTTAACAAGATCTACAACGTTGTAGATTTGAACATATGCAAGTACATTGAGAAGCATATATGATTGCAGCGACGAAAATTCATTAAATGCTACATTGATAAACTTTTACACTTCAACAACATCATTACTTCATATGTTGAAGAAGAACATTGAGTTGTTAAACAACGACTTCAATTTTCAACAGATGAGTGTGAACTCAACAATATTGAATCTCGCTGATCTGATGCAAATGATTTAATGATCATCATTGATAAATTGAATTTTTTTCTACTTGATCAACGTCATAATTACATTTAGAAACTTAAGAAAATGAAGACTCATTTATCATTTGAACTTTGTCTTTCTATCTTTTGAGATTTCACTTGTAATGATTGTTTCTTTAACAATACAAGATATATACAAAGATTAAACAGTAATCACTATTACTAAACTTGAGATCTGAAGATAGTTGAAACAATAATATGTATTGACTGTTTACATGAATTGAGCATGAAACTTCTATCTAAGAAAATAATCATTGTTATATAAACACAAAAGAATCATGTCAAGTTGTCTTTGCTCTGAATGATTATTCTGATCATTTTTGAGCAAGATGAGCAAGATAAACATTATGCTCATCATGCTCACTGTAATCACTTCTGATTCAAGCAATCAGAGCAATCACTTCAAGACTCTGATTACTCAATGATTATTTAATTATTACTGTTACATAATTTCATATGAGAGAGTTTTAATACTAGATTCTCTTTTAAGACTTTCGTCTTAAAAATCACTTTTTCTTCATGTCTTTTCATTGCACAATCAAAACTTTATCTTGCATCGCAGAGATTTTCTTGAGTGTATAAATTCTGAGCGTGCTGTCATGCATCTTTGTGAACATTGCAGTTGCTTGCAAAAGAAATGTCATGTTGACAATGAAATCAATTATTGCATCGAGTGTATGCATCTTGATTGCAAATGCAATCTTACTTTTTCAATGATGAAGTGAAAAAAAATAAAAACAGAATGCAATCATGTTCTTGATGAGCTGCTGAATGCTCACAAGCAGATGCAAAAGATCTTTGCAAAAACTACTCATCTGCAAAATCAATTTGTGTTTCTGAAGAATAAGAAACAAATAATGATTGAATAAAAGTTTTGAAACATTGTCAAGCTTAAGAAAGATGAGAGAAAGACTAGTGAATCATCGCTGAACAATCTTCTTTTTGATGTGTTTTTCAAGCAGATTGAGATTTTATCAGACTTTAACTGACTGAGTTTCTCAACTGAAACTATCACAGAAGTGTTTAACAGTTTTTGAGATTTTTCTTTGATTTTCAAGTGTTCTCAATATGTTCATAATCTTTTCACTTAACTAATCAATGAGACTGATCTTTGATATTCTGTCAATCTAATATATTTTTTACTTTGTACTTAATGTTCTGACTCTTTGAATCAATTTCTGAAGATTCTGTTTGAATTAATGTATTCAAGTTTGCAAATTTCAAAAGACAGATATGAAATATTGAATGTATTTTCATAAATGCTGATAAATTTAAATTGTAATTAATTGATTCTTTGATCTTTAGTATGAGAATGCATCTCATCAACTATGAACAATGCATATTTGCAAGACTAGCTTGTAAGATTAAATTAAAGAAATTAATGAGTGAATAAAAATAATGACTTGACAGAAGATGAAAACTCTGCAAGCTTTCACTTTCATTTCTTAGCAATTAATTTTATCATCAATAGAGTACTATTTTATTATCTTCTACTATGCAGTTTCACATAAAGAGATTTCATTGTTTCACAGTTCTAATTGCTTCATTTGCATGAAGCTGCTCAGTAAAAGATGTCAAATACACAATGACTCATCAGAAGTTACATGATTAAAAGAAGTGATAACTTTTTTCATACTGAGAATTCATCATCTCATCAGAACAGATCTGAGAATCATGCATTCAAACATGCAAATGAGAAGTTTAAACTGCAAGAATTTAATGAACAGATAAATCATATTTCTTGATGATTGATAAGCGAAGTATGCAAGCAGTTAAAGAATTTGAAGATGCAGAATGTATTGCTTGTTTTACAACTTTGCATATCAAAACTTGAGCAAAAGATTTGATTAATTTCTGATCATTGATATCAACATAGTGATGATCACTATTGAAGTGATGTACGCAAGCATGTTAATCAATCTTGCGAGTTTAAAGAGCAAAGCATCACAAACTATGATTTCTTAATGTTCTGACTGCAAGACTGTGAAAACTTCATAGTTATGATGTCATTTGATTTCATCATGAAACAAGAGAAGTTGCAATGATTTGCATCATACTTGTCAGAAAAGTCTTGCAATCAGTGACAAGATCATGTGATGAGCATATGCAATTATGATGAGAAACTCGACTGAAAGTACTATACTGAATACTTACGTGCTAAACTTAGCAATTCTGAAATTTGCAACTTTTAAACAGAACATCGACTTGAGATTGTAAAGCAGCAAGTCAATCAAAGCATCATGAATTTCAAGTAATATTTTATCAGACTGTATGCAGATTTGAACTATTATATATTTAATGAAATTTACATGATGTACTTGCAAATGAAAATTAACAAAATCATCATGAATGAATCTCTTCATATTTCATACATTTCTATTAATTATGTTGATCTGTTAAAACATCTTATAAACATTAACTTGCATTTGTAAAACACTGATGCATTATCAAAGTTACATTTGCAGCAAAGTGAGAGTGCAATGTCTCAGAAGAGTTTTCAATTCTTGCATAAGAAAATGAAGTTTATTATTGCAATAAAGAATTTGAAGTTCTTTGCTTTAAGCATGCAGTTTAAAGATGATGCAACATTCAAGTTCAATGAGTTTAAGCAAAATGTTACTTCATTCAATTTTATATGCTGATCATGCAAGAAGCTGAGATACAAGATTGATAATTTGATGTGTTTTAACTATGCATTCAAACAAGAGATTTGCAATCATGATGAAAAAATGAAAAAAGAGAAAGTCTGATGTTTATTGTTAAATCATTAAATATAACTATGAAAAGATGATTGTCACATGCATTGATGATATCAATACTGACAAATGTTTCTAAGAAAGTGCATGAAGCTCACTGTCTTATTGACTTTGAGATTGAGCAAAACTTTATATTGCAATCATGAGTAAAAAAGCATGAATTATCAAAGAATCATGCAACTCTGAAACAGATTCAGACAATCAATGATCATTGAATTCTCTGCTATGATACACATCAGATCGATATTGAGTTGATTGATCATAAGAAAGTTTGCAAAAGTTGAAACATTGAGTTTCATGCTGTAAACATGTAAAAATATGATATAATTCTTGATTACTTGTGATTAAATGAAATCAATTCAAATATTTATTGACGTGAACATTGCTGATTATATCAAGAAAACAGCACTCAGCGTGCAAAGCAAATACAAGTTAATCTGTGCAAGACATTAAAATTTGTTGAGTTGATAATGCTTGCAGCTAAGAAAAGAAAAGAGACTTATGTAACTTTGCTTTATCAGCTGCTATTTACAAATAACTTATTGCAGAATGCAGATCATCAGACTGCAAAATGCAATGCGCTTCAAGCGAAAGAATCAGAAATATTCTTTGCTATTCAAGATTTTAAGAAAATGTTTTCTGAGATTCTTTCTGATAGTCTGAATATGCATGATCAAATGAAACATTTCATTGATCTGATGAAGAGCAAAATGTCTTGCATTGAGTTTATTTATAAAATGACATGAAATGAGCTTGCTGTGATATGAAACTATTTAAACAATATGCTAAAGAAGAAATGAATTTATTCATCAAGTAATTCTGCAGAAACATTTGTGTTGTTTGTAAAGAAGTTGAATGAAAGTTTTTGTTTATGCATGAACTATTATGATCTCAATGAAATAACAGTAAAGAACAATTACTCATTGTCTTTACTGTCTGAAACGTTAAATCACTTTGCTTATGCAAAACATTTTATCAAAATTGATATTTGCAACATTTATCATTGCATTTGAATTTGCAAGAGCAATAAATGAAAAATGACTTTTTATACATGCTATGATCAGTTTGAGTATCAGATGATGCTCTTTGAACTGATAAATGCTTTTGTGATCTTTCAGTTCTATGTAAATCACATGTTTAAGTCATTCATGAATATTTGCTGCGTGATATATCTGAATGATGTTTTAGTATACTTTGAGATGAAAAAACAACATTGAAAGCATATGTGTAAGATTCTTTATGTGCTACTGAAATATCAACTGTATGTTAAGCTGTTGAAATTGTTACAAGTGTATCAAGATTGAATAGAGCTAGTCAATGACTTTAGCTCAGATCTGACTCAGATCTGACTCAGTCTTTATTTTCTTTTCTCAACATCTTTTTGTTCAACATCATCTTTCTTTCTACATCACATTCTATTCATGTCACAAACACATTTTCTTTGAGCTTAGCACAGTCTCTAAATATTACTTAAATAGAAGCTTTTGTACTCATCTTCTTCTGTATTCTTAATATTCAGTTATAGTTATCTTTAAAGATCAAGCACTATTCAATTCTGACTTTTGCTGATTGACTCATTTAGACACGATTCTGACATTATATTAAGAATTCATTAATCACACAATACTGATTTCATTACTCATTCAACATACTTGTACAGACAGAACGAGTTTAAAGAAATTCATTTATCTGATGATCAATGCAATTGAAAGACTGAACAACACTAGAAAGTTTGATAGAATCAACGACAAGACTGTTTGAATTGCTAGACAACTTATTGCTCACTAAGTATGCAAAGCTCACTCAATCAAGAGAATCAACTCATTCTCATGAAACAGATGAGTGAAAATAAGCTGTTCAATTCAATTAAGAGAATTGATGATAAAGAATCTTCATGAATTGCTTGAGAATCACTCAAAAAACTCACAAATCAAAAATATCTTTCTAATCAACAACATTCTTTTCTGAAGATTAAACACTTGATCATACATCTTTATTAATACTGTTGAGCATCATCATTCACTTGATCTCATTCTTTCTTCAAATTTCATCATGTTAAAATGTTCATTTATTGAAGAATGTTTTGAAGAATTTTGAAGTCACTTTTCTCAAATTTCTGAGACTGATTCATCGAAACTCTCTAGTGCTGAATCATTCATCAATGAAGATGACAAGTCATTCACTGAAACAGTAATACTTTCTGTTTCTATCGAAAACTGAAAGACTCAATGCATGATTCTCGACAGAGAAACAGATTGACTCAACGAGCTGAGTAAACAACGAGATGATGAAATCAAAGAGTTGAAGACTAAACTTCAAACTAAAGAAATCACTTCTTCTGATTTCATCTACTCTGAGCGTTCTAGATCTCAGAAAATATCTGATTCTTTCTGATTTACTGACAAAAAGAATTCTACTTGAAAAAACTGATACGACAAAATTCAGAATAAACTAGAGATCAACGTTGATCTCTTTTCAAATGAACAAGTTAAACTGAGCTATGTACATTTCAGATTATTCAATGACGCAGCTGATGTCACTCAATCTAGATGCAAACGTGACTGTGTCAATTTTTATAAGATCGTCGATGATCTTTTGAAAGAACTAACTGAGTTGT
>JAABUR0100009125.1_pt1 | contig 11261 bp, 9 predicted proteins | sample 5560091 | NCBI WGS metagenome assembly JAABUR01 (sample SAMN10711879, study PRJNA513375) | rock metagenome | isolation source: Antarctica rocks | place: Antarctica: Victoria Land, University Valley sud
CACGCCCAGCGTCTTCTCGACGTAGGCGCCGAGGAACATGTCCGGCCCGAAGAGGATCTCCGCATCAGAGCCGTGCTCGCGCAGGATGTGCTCGACGACCCCGACGGCGTTGGACGAGGTACAGCAGTAGTCGGTCAGGGCCTTGACCTCGGCGGAGGTGTTCACGTACATGACCACCACCGCGCCCGGGTGCTCGGCCTTCCACGCCCGCAGCTGATCGGCGGTGATCGAGTCGGCCAGCGAGCAGCCCGCGTCGGCGTCCGGGATGAGCACGGTCTTGTCGGGCGCCAGGATCGACGCCGTCTCGGCCATGAAGTGGACCCCGCAGAAGACGATGACCTCGGCGTGGGTGGCGGCGGCCTGGCGCGAGAGGCCGAGCGAATCCCCGACGAAGTCAGCCGCGGCCTGGATCTCGGGCACCTGGTAGTTGTGGGCGAGGATCACCGCATTGCGCTCGGCGGCGAGCGCACGGATCTCGCTCTGCAGGGAGGAGTGGTCCTCCAGCGAGAGGAGGGGTTCGTTCGCCGCGCCGTTGCTGATGACCGGCAGGGTCTTCATCGGGGGGCCACTTCCAGGGTCAGGGAGAGATCGAGCGCCGGCGCGGAGTGGGTCAGCGCTCCGACCGATATCCATTCTATTCCGGTCGTCGCGAAATCCCTCAGCGTGCCCGTCGCGATTCCCCCGCTCGCCTCGAGCGCGGCCCTGCCTCCCACCCGGGCGACCGCGTCCCGGAGCGCCTCGGGGGTGAAGTTGTCGAGCAGGAGCCGCTGCGCGCCGGCGTCGAGCGCCTCGTCTATCTCCGCCGGGGTACGGCATTCGACTTCGAGCGGAAGGTGGGGCGCCGCGGCGCGGGCGCGGCGCACCGCCTCTCCTACGCCACCGGCCAGCGCCGCGTGGTTCTCCTTGATCAGGATCGCGTCGTAGAGGCCCGCACGGTGGTTGCTCGCACCGCCGGCGCGCACCGCGGCCTTCTCGAGCGCGCGCAGTCCCGGAGTGGTCTTGCGCGTGTCGAGGATGCGCGCGCCCGTCCCCTGAACCTCGCGGACCGCGCGAGCCGTGGCCGTGGCGATGCCCGACAGGCGGCCGAGAAAGTTCAGCGCGGTCCGCTCCGCGGCGAGGATCGCGCGCGCCCACCCTTCGACCCGCAGGACCTCGCCTCCATCGCTCCATCGCCCTTCCTCGGCGAAGCGTTCGAAGGCCGTCTCGGGGTCCATGGCCCGGAAGGTCTCCTCGGCCACGTCGAGGCCGAAGATCACCCCGGGCGCCTTCTGGGTTATGACCGCCCGCGCGCGAGCGGCTTCCTCGACCGTGGCTGCGCTCGTGACGTCGCCGGTGCCGACGTCCTCCTCGAGCGCGCGCTCGACGAGCTCACTCACCGCGGCCGCGGCTCGCCGGCTCACGAGCTCTGCCCGGCCGCCTTGAGCAGGTAGGCGCGCACGAAGCCGTCGAGGTCTCCGTCGAGCACCCGGTTGGCGTCGCCCACCTCCTCGCCGGTCCGTAGATCCTTGACCAGGGTGTAGGGGTGCAGCACGTAGGAGCGGATCTGCGAGCCGAAGTTCACGTCCTGGGCCTGGCCCTTTTCCTTGTCGATCTCTTCCTGGCGCCGGCGCTCCTCGAGCTCGACGAGCTTTGAGCGCAGCATGCCCATCGCGGTCTGTTTGTTGGCCGTCTGCGAGCGCTCGTTCTGGCACTGGACGACGACGCCGGTCGGGCGGTGGGTGATGCGAACGGCGGAGTCGGTCTTGTTGACGTGCTGACCTCCCGCCCCGCTGGCACGGTAGGTGTCGATCTGGAGGTCGTCGTCCTCGATCTGCAGGTCGCCCGTCTCTTCGACGACGGGCGAGACCTCGACGCCCGCGAAGCTCGTCTGCCGGCGGTGCGCCGCGTCGAAGGGCGAGAGGCGAACGAGCCGGTGCACGCCCTTCTCGGCGCCGAAGAGCCCGTAGGCGTTCTCGCCCCTCGCGCGGAAGGTCGCCGACTTGACGCCGGCCTCCTCCCCCGCGCTGACCTCCAGCAGCTCGACCTGAAAGCCGCGCTGCTCCGCCCAGCGCATCTCCATGCGCAGGACCATCTCGGCCCAGTCCTGAGCGTCCGTCCCCCCCGCGCCGGCGTTGACGGTCACCAGCGCGTCTCCGGCGTCGTAGGAGCCCCCGAAGAGCCGCTCCTCCTCGAGCGCTCCGAGGCGCGCCTCGATGGAGGCGACCTGCTCGCTCAGCTCGACCTGGAGGCTCTCGTCCTCCTCGACGAGCTCAGCCAGCGCGTCGAGGTCGTCGACGTCGGCGCGCAGCAACCGGAAGCTTTCGAGCTTGCGCGACGCGCGAGCGTGCTCGGCGCCCACCCGCGCGGCCTCCTCCTGGTCGTCCCAGAAGCCCTGGACGCCCATGCGCTCCTCGAGCTCTGAGATGCGCTGTTCCAGACCCGCTGGGTCAAAGATAGTCCGCGAGCAGGGACATCTGCCCGCGGATGGCGGCCAGCCGCTGAGAGAGGGGCTCGGAAGGGGGCGCCGTGGCCATCGTCAGGAGGCTAGCGGGCCGTCGCCTTAGGAGTCAGTTGACCGACGGGTCGGCCGGCATCCGGGCGACGAGCTTGTAGCGGCCGCCCTTGCGATTGAGCACCTCGCTCCACAGGCGCTCGGGATCCTCGGTGAACATCTCGTCGGGGAGAGGTCCCTCGACGACGATCCAGCCCTCGTCCTCGAGCTCGGCATCGAGCTGGCCGGGACCCCAGCCGGCGTGGCCGGCGAACACTCGCGTGCGGCGCACGTCGCGGGCTATCTCGTCGAGGTCCGAGCCCGCCGGCACGAAGCCGACGTCGCCCAGGACGATCGACGCGGCGACCTCCGGGTCGTCGAACTCGGCGAGCACGATGACCCCGTTGGGCTGCACCGGTCCCCCGACATGCACGTAGTCGTCGGCCTCGACCAGCGCGGCGAGGTCCGGCGAGGCCTCGGAGACCGTCGTGCCCGACGGCCGGTTGAGGACCATCCCCATCGCGCCCTCGTCGGTGTGCTCGGCCACGAGCACCACGGTGCGCTGGAAGTTCGGATCGAGGAGGTTGGGGGCTGCGACGAGCAGCTTCGCGCGGGCGCCGCTAGGCGCCATGGCTTGACGTAACGGCGCGTGTGATGGCGCTATGCGCCATGGCACTTCTTGAATTTCTTGCCGCTCCCGCACCAGCAGGGGTCGTTGCGCCCGATCTGATCGTGCTCGTCGAGCTTGCGCTGCTCGACGTGGACGGGCGCGAGCTCTTCCTCCTCCACGACCCCGTCCCGGTAGGCCTGCACGGCTTGATCGACCGGGACGGCCGCGGCCTGGATGGCCAGGGCGCTCGACTGGGCCTGGGCGGGGCCGGAGTAGGAGACGCTCCCGGAGCGCGTCGACGAGCCGGAGCGCGGCGTGTAGCGCTCGGGCGCCGCGCCATCCTCCTCCTCGACTTCGACCTGCACGTTGAAGACGAGCCGCGCGAAGTCGGTCCAGATCGTCTGCATGAGGTCCTGGAAGAGGGTGTAGGCCTCGTTCTTGTAGGCGATGATCGGCTCGATCTGGGCAAAGCTGCGCAGCCCGATGCCCTTCTCCAGGTAGTCCATGTCATACAGGTGCTCCTGCCAGCGCTGGTCGATGATGTCGAGCAGCAGGTAGCGCTCGAGCGAGCGCATGATCTCGGGGCTGAGATCTTCCTCGCGCTTCTCGTAGAGATTGCCGGCGTCTTCGACCAACATGGCCGTCAAGCCGTCGCGGTCGATCGAGTCGGGGTCCGGGTCGGCCGCCGTCAGGGCGGTGGGCCAGATCTGGGAGACCTGCTCGAAGAGCCCGTCGAGGTCCCAGTCCTCCATGTAGTCGCCCGGCGTGTACTCCGCGACGAGGCGCTCGATCATCGCGGCAATCTCCACGCGGGCCGGCTCGCCCATGTCGCGCCCCTCGAGGATCAGGTCGCGGTACTCGTAGACCTTCTTGCGCTGCTCGTTCATGACGTCGTCGTACTCGAGCACCCGCTTTCGACTGAGGAAGTTCTGGTCCTCGACCTTCTTCTGGGCCTTCTCGATCTGCTTAGAGAGCAGCTTGTGCTCGATGGGCTCCTCCCGGCCCTCCTCGTCGGTCACCCCGAACCTGTCGAGGATGCCGTAGATGCGGTTGCCGGCAAACAGGCGCACGAGCTCGTCCTCGCCGCTCAGGAAGAAGCGCGACTCGCCGGGATCGCCCTGGCGGCCGGAGCGACCGCGCAGCTGGTTGTCGATCCGGCGCGACTCGTGTCGCTCGGTGCCGCAGATGAACAGCCCGCCGGCTTCCATGACCTCGTCGCGCTCGGCCTCGACCTGCCGCTCCATCGTGGGCAGGATCGTCTCGGCCGTCTCCTCGTAGTCGGGATCGTCGGGCTTGAGGCCGAGCTTTGCGAGCTCGAGCCCCGTCAAATGCTCCGCATTGCCGCCGAGCTTGATGTCGACGCCGCGGCCGGCCATGTTGGTCGCGATGGTCACCGCCCCTTTGCGACCCGCCTCGGCGATGATGTCGCCCTCCCGCTCGGCGTGCTCGGGCTTGGCGTTGAGCACCGTGTGCTTGATGCCCTGCTTCTTGAGCTCCTGGGAGAGCAGCTCTGAGACCTCGACCGAGATCGTGCCCACCAGCACCGGCTGGCCCTGCTCGTTGCGATCGACGATCTCGCGCGTCAGCGCGACCCACTTGGCGTCCCGCGTCTTGAAGACCTGGTCGTTGCGGTCGGCGCGGATCATCGGCTGGTTGGTCGGGATCTCGACCACCTCGAGGTCGTAGATCTTCTTGAACTCCGTCGCCTCGGTCAGCGCGGTGCCGGTCATCCCCGCCAGCTTGTCGTAGAGGCGGAAGTAGTTCTGGAGGGTGATCGTCGCCAGCGTCTGGTTCTCCTCCTGGACTCGCACGCCCTCCTTGGCCTCGATCGCCTGATGCAGGCCCTCGGACCAGCGCCGGCCCTCTTGGAGGCGGCCGGTGTACTCGTCGATGATCAAGACCTCGCCGTCGACCACCGCGTAGTCGACGTCGCGCTTGTAGAGCGACTCGGCCTTGAGCGATTGGTGGAGGTGGTTGACCAGCGGGCCGTTCTCGGCGCGGTAGAGGTGGTCGATGCCCAGGAACTTCTCGGCCTTGGCCACTCCCCGCTCGGTCGGCGAGACCGTCTTGTGCTTCTCGTCGAACTCGTAGTCGTAGTCGGCGGTGAACTCCTTCTTGGCCCGCGGATCGAGGCCGTCGGGCTTCGTACCGGCCTCCATCTTCGGCGCGAGCTTGGCGAACTTTGCGTAGAGGTCGGCCGCCTGCTCGGGAGCGCCCGAGATGATCAGCGGCGTCCGCGCCTCGTCGATGAGGATGTTGTCGACCTCGTCGACGATCGCGTAGACGTGCCTGGCGCGCATCTTGCCGTCCGCATCGATGCGCTGGCCGTGCTGGACCTTGTCCTCCAGCGACCGGGCCATGTTGTCGCGCAGGTAATCGAAGCCGAACTCGGAGTTGGTGCCATAGGTGACGTCGGCGGTGTAGGCAGCCTGCTTCTCAGGAGCGGGCTGCATGTTGCGCAGGACGCCGGTGGTGACGCCCAGCGCCTCGTAGATCGGCCCCATCCACTCCGCGTCACGACGAGCGAGGTAGTCGTTGACCGTGACCAGATGGACGCCCTCGCCCCCGAGCGAGTTGAGCACGACCGGAAGAGTGGCCGTCAGGGTCTTGCCCTCACCGGTGCGCATCTCGGCGATGCCGCCGTCGTGGAGCACCATCCCGCCGATGAGCTGGACGTCGAAGTGGCGCTGCCCCAGCGCGCGCCTGGCCGCCTCGCGGGTCAGAGCGAAGGACTCGTAGAGCAGATCGTCGAGTGTCTCGCCGTTGCGGGCGCGCTCGCGCAGCTCGTCGGCATGGCCGCGCAGCTCCTCGTCCTCGAGGAGCTCCATCTCCGGCTCGAAGGCCCCGATTCGGGCCACACGGTCCTCATAGCCCTTGAATTTCTTGGCCTCGCCCATCCGTAGGGCGCGGTCGAGGATCGACATGCGGTTCAGGCTAGCAAGGGCCGGCCGCTTGGCTGCCGGGCATCCGGATCGTCGGTGCCCCGCCGTGCGCGCCGCGTCGCGCGCTTCGCTCAGGCCGCTGGAGAAGCCCCCTCGTCGAGGCCGGGCGCGCGGGCTCCGCGGCGATTTCGGCGCTTGTCGCGGTGGCGCTTGACCTGCCTGCCGAGATCGTCGGCGCACTGGTTGAGCGAGCGCAGCATGTCGGGCGAAGCGTCGCTCGCCCTCAGGGTGACGCCCTTGAGGTAGAGGGTGGCCTCGGCGACGTGGGAATCGGCGATGGCGGGATTGCGCTCCTCCCGGAACTCGACCTCGAGCCGCGCCAGCGGGGAGACCTGCCGGCCCACCTTGGCGAAGCGCTTCTCGACCCGCTGGCGAAGATCTTCCGTGACCGACCAATTGCGGCCCTTGACCTCGATCTGCATCGTGGCCCCTCTCGTGGTGGCTGAGCGACGGATGCTACGCCCGCGCGGGCGGTTTGTCATTGCACGCCTCCGCGGCGCCGTCGTTCGCAAGGGCCACGCCCGCCCGGCGCCGGCGCTCATCGCCGCAGTGCGCGCGTATAGGTGACCGCGCCGACGCGCTGTGCCCCCGCCTCGCACAGAGCCCGCGCGCAGGCGTCGAGCGTCGCCCCGGTCGTGTGGACGTCGTCGACGAGGACGGCCACGGGCGGAGCGCAACCAACAGCCCCGAGGCCCGGCTGGCGAGCAAGGCGCTCGGTCCGTCGCCGGCCGGCCTGCGCCGGCGCGCGACCTGCCTGGCGCAGGCAACGGGCGATCGGCAGCCGCGATCGTCGCGCGAGGGCCGCGGCGAGGAGCTCGGCGTGCGCGTAGCCCCTCGCCCGTCGGCGCGCGGGATCGGCCGGGACGGGCACGAGCACCGCCCCGGCTGCGAGCATGCCGCTGGGAGCGCCCGCGGCGAGCTGCGCCGCCATCGCGTCGGCGACGCAGAGTCGAGCGTCGTACTTCAGGGCACGGACCACCGTGCCGGCGACGCCCTCGTGCGCGAGGGGGGCCCACGACGTGTCGAAGGCAGCGCTTCGGGCGGGGCACGGACGGCAGGGCGCCGGCAGCCCGCAGCGCTCGCACAGCGGCCCGGCGAGCCACGGAAGCCGCCTACGGCAGGACGGGCAGAGGATCTCCTCAGCGGCCCCCAGCACGACCCGGCAGGCCACGCACACCGGCGGGACGACGATGGCCCGCAACTCGGCCAGCGCGCGCCTCGCCGCCCAGCTCCGGAACGAGGGGATGGAGTGATTGGAAGGCGACAACGGCAGGCGGGCGAGAGGGGTGGTGGGGTGGACTCTGCCTACCGACTCGTGTCGTTTGGCGCGCGCATTGCGACAATCGAGCCACATGGGTCCGGACTACGCGTGGACGCTCGCTCCGGGAGCGCTTCTCTCCATCGCCGTCGCCGGCGCGGTCTACGGCAGCCGGTGGCGTGCGGTGCGAAAGCACGAGCGCCGCGGAGCTCCGGCGCTGCGCCTGGTCGCCTTCACCGCCGGCCTGGCCGTCGCCCTCGTCGCACTCGTCTCGCCGGTCGACCGCTTGGCCGAGCAGCTCTTCGTCATGCACATGGTCCAGCACATCCTGCTGCTCGACTTGGTCGCGCTCCTGTGCATCCTCGGCTTCACCCGGATCCTCCTGCGGCCCGTTACCCGCCGTGTCCAGGCCGTCGAGCGCGCGCTCGGGCCGCTCGCTCACCCGGCGGCCGCCGTCGTCCTCTACGTCGCCGTCATCTGGCTCTGGCACGTCCCGGCGCTCTACGACGCGACCATCCGGAACGACGTCGCGCACGTCGCCGAGCACCTCTCCTTCTCGCTCGTCGGCGGGCTGTACTGGTGGCACGTGCTCTCGCCGATCCGCTCGCGCCACCGCCTGCGGGGCATCGGGCCGCTGGCCTACATGTGGTCGGCGAAGGTGGGCGTGGGCTTCCTGGGCGTGCTACTCACCTTCTCCCCCGACGTGCTCTACGACGTCTACGCCGGAGAGCCCGACCCCTGGGGCATGACCCCGTTGACCGACCAGAACGTCGGGGGCGGGCTCATGGCCATCGAGCAGGCGATCGTCATGGGCATCGCGCTGGGCTGGCTCTTCGTCCGGATGCTCAACGAGTCCGAAGCCGAGGACCGCCGCGCCGAGCGCTACGAAGAGGGCGCCGAGGCGGTATGAGCCGACCGTCGCAGGCTCGCGGCTGGCTGGGCGGCGGGCCGAGCTTCTACGAGTCCGTCGGCGCCGGCTACACCCGAACCCGTCAGGCCGACCCGCGCCTCGAGGCGGCGATCCACGCCGCCCTCGGCGACGCCCGCACGGTCGTCAACGTCGGCGCCGGAGCCGGCGCCTACGAGCCGCGAGACCGCGAGGTCGTGGCCGTCGAGCCCGCGGCCGTCATGCGCGCCCAGCGACCCACGACGGCCGCACCGGTCATCGACGCGAAGGCCGAGAGCCTGCCGTTCGCCGACGGTGCGTTCGACGCCTCTATGGCGGTGCTCTCCGACCACCACTGGGCAGACCGCGAGCGCGGCATCGCCGAGCTGCTCCGGGTCGCCCGCCGCCGCGCCGTCCTGTTCACCTGGGATCCCGCTCGGGTGCTCGACGCCTGGCTCATTCGCGACTACCTGCCCGCCTTCGCCGACCTGATTCCGGCCGGGGCCGGACTTCGCGATACCGCTCGGGCACTCGGAGACGCCGAGATCCGAGTGGTCCCCATTCCCCATGACTGTCGCGACGGCTTCCTGCACGCCTTCTGGCGCCGCCCGCACGCTTACCTGGATCCCGAGGTCCAGGGCGGGATCTCCGTGTTCGCCCGCCTCGACCCCGCCGTCGTCGCCGAGGCGCTCGAACGCCTGCGCCGCGACCTCCACGAGGGAGCCTGGCACCGACGCAACCGCGAGATCCTCGACCTCTCAGAGCTCGATCTCGGCTACCGGCTCCTCATTGCCGACCTGGGCTGAGCGCCCGCCCGCCCGCCCGCCCGCCTGAGCCGAGCGATCACCGGGGCTGCTCGCGCTCCACGGTCACTCTCCCCAGGAGCTCAGGTAGGAGCGCTGCTCCTCGGTCAGCTCGTCGATCTCGACGCCCAGCGAGGCGAGCTTGAGGCGGGCCGTCTCTCGGTCGAGCGCCTCGGGGAACGCGTGGACTCCGGGTGGGAAGCCGCCGCCGGCGGCGGCCAGATACTCCGCGGCGAGGGCCTGGTTTGCGAAGGACATGTCCATCACCGCCGCGGGGTGGCCCTCGGCGGCCGCCAGATTGACGACCTGGCCGTGGGCGAGGAGGTTGAGCCGGCGGTCGCCGAGGTCGTGCTGCTCGACGAGCGGGCGCACCTCGCGCACCCCTCCGATCGCCAGCTCGCGGAGCGCCTCGAGGTCGATCTCGACGTCGAAGTGCCCGGCGTTGGCCAGCACCGCACCGTCCTTGATCTGCCCGAAGTGCTCGCGCCCCAGCGCGCTGCGCCCACCCGTCGCGGTGACGAAGACGTCCCCGCGCTTGGCCGCCTCGAGCGCCGGCATCACCTCGAAGCCGTCCATCCGCGCCTCGAGCGCCGCGAGCGGGTCGACCTCGCAGACGACGACCGAGGCGCCGGCCCCCTTGGCCCGCAGCGCGATGCCCTTGCCCGTCCAGCCGTAGCCGAGGACCACGAGCGTGCGGCCGGCGAGCAGGAGGTTGGTCGTGCGTACGATGCCCTCGAGGGTCGACTGGCCGGTCCCGAGGCGGTCGTTGAAGACGCGCTCGGTCCTCGCCTCGTTGACGGCGAGGACAGCGCACGCGAGACGGCCCTCGCCCTCCAGCGTCCGCAGCCGCAGCAGACCGGTCCGAGTCTCCTCCGTGCCCCCGAGCATCCGCTCGGCGAGCTCCGGGCGACCCGCGTGCATGACGGTGAGCAGGTCGGCTCCGTCGTCGAGCGTGATGCGCGGCTCCAGCGATACGAGCGCGACCGTGTTGCGGGCCACCGCCGCCGCGTCCTCGCCGCGGACGGCGTGGACCTCGATCCCGTGACGCTCGACGAGCGCCGCCGCCACGTCGTCCTGGGTGGCCAGCGGGTTGGCCGCGCACAGCGCCGCACGCGCGCCGCCCGCCACCAGCGCGCGCATGAGGTTGGCCGTCTCCGCGGTGACGTGGAGCGAGGCGGCGACGGTCAACCCGTCGAGCGGCCGCTCCCGGGCAAAGCGCTCGCGGATCGAGCGCAGGACCGGCATCTGGCCGTCGGCCCACGCGATGCGGGCCTCCCCCTCGGAGGCGAGGGAGAGGTCCGCGACGGTGTGGGGCGGGATCGAGCGAGCCACGCTCTTCGACGGGCGCTCGCTCCGCCCGGCCAAAGCTCCCGAGCCGTGCCGGCTAGTAGCGGTAATGGTCCGACTTGTACGGGCCCTGCACCGGGACCCCGATGTAGGCGGCCTGGTCGGGCGAGAGCTCGGTGAGCCTGACCCCGAGCGCGTCGAGGTGAAGCCGGGCGACCTTCTCGTCGAGCGCCTTGGAGAGGACGTAGACCTTCTTGGAGTACTCGTCGTTCTTGGTCCACAGCTCGATCTGGGCGATCGTCTGGTTGGTGAACGAGTTGGACATCACGAAGCTCGGGTGCCCCGTCGCGTTGCCCAGGTTGAGCAACCGCCCCTCGGAGAGCACGATGATCGTGTGCCCGTCGGGGAAGACCCACTCGTCGACCTGGGGCTTGATCGTGATGCGCTCGATGCCGTCGATCCTTGACAAGCCGACGATGTCGATCTCGTTGTCGAAGTGGCCGATGTTGCCGACGATGGCCTGGTGCTTCATTCGGGCCATGTCCTGCGCGGTGAGGATGTCCTTGTTCCCGGTGGCGGTGATGAAGATGTCCGCCGTGTCCAGGACGTCGTCCAGGGTGGCCACCTGGTAGCCGTTCATCGCCGCCTGGAGCGCGCAGATCGGGTCGATCTCGGTGACGATCACCCGAGCGCCCTGGCCCCTCAGCGAGTCCGCGCATCCCTTGCCGACGTCGCCGTAGCCGCAGACCACCGCGACCTTGCCGCCGAGCATGACGTCCACGGCGCGGTTGATCCCGTCGATGAGCGAGTGGCGGCAGCCGTAGAGGTTGTCGAACTTCGACTTGGTGACCGAGTCGTTGACGTTGATGGCCGGGAACAGCAGCTGGCCGGTCTCCTGCATCTGGTAGAGGCGAAGGACGCCGGTGGTGGTCTCCTCGGTGACGCCCTTGATGCCCTCGCCGATGCGCGTCCACCGCTGACCGTCCTCCGCGAGCGAGCGCTGGA
>JAABUR0100009127.1_pt1 | contig 11260 bp, 10 predicted proteins | sample 5560091 | NCBI WGS metagenome assembly JAABUR01 (sample SAMN10711879, study PRJNA513375) | rock metagenome | isolation source: Antarctica rocks | place: Antarctica: Victoria Land, University Valley sud
CGTGGTGTGCGGCGACGGGTACGCGCTGACGGTGCGCGCCCGCCTGCGGCAGGGCCGGCCCAGGGTCCTGGCCCCCTCACTCCTGCGCATGTGCGGCGCCGGGCCAGCTGCGACCTCGCTTGCTTGTCAAGTGCGGTTGATCATATATGTCCGCTACATGATGATGGTCATGGTGCAGTGCGCTGTGATGTACTGTACGTCGTGCCAGGTGCACGCGCATCATGATAACGGTGGTTGTGCCGCGGAATATATGTCATGTGTGGGCCTCCTGCTTTTTATTTCTGCCAGAAGAGGCCGGAGTACCTCTGCGGATACTGCGCCTGAAAACCAGGGCATGACAGCGCGCCCGCCTGTGCTCGAGAATGCGACACGGCCCAGGGAGAAGCAGTGTCTGTGCTCAGCGCGCCGAGCGCTCGGGTGCAGGGCGCGTCTGGCGATGCGCTGGGGGGCCGCTGCGTGCGGCGCGGCACGGCCGCGTGGGCGGTCACGCTGTGGGCGCTGTTTGCGGCGCTGCTGGGCGTGGGCGCGGGCGGCGGGCTGCTGTGGTGGTACGAGCAGCGCCTGAAGCGCGCGGGCCTGAACGAGGCCCTGTTCGAGCTCGCGCTCGACCAGGGCTTTTGAGGCCGGCTGCCCAGTTCCAGGCGGAGGCCGGGCGAGCCGGCACTTTTGCGGCCTGTGTGCAGAGCCTTGACGTGGCGCGCGCTAGGGTCGCCCGCCCAGTAGCTGCGAGAGCTCGTCGAGCGGTCCTGAGCACTGCTTGGAGGGGCAGGTGCATGTTGCCTACTTGTACTTTGACTAACATTGCATTCTGCTTAGCTAGGTGCGGCGCTGGTCGGTGAGCAGAGGCGCCCTTGTACCATAATCATGTAGCTGCACTGCGCTGTGCCGATTGGGTACAGTGGCCCGAGTGGGGGGACAAGTTTGAAGTATAGCTAGCACAGATGAGAAAGGTTGCAACAAAGTGGCATACGCTACACATAGTACGTGCAGTGCGCTGCCAGAAGCACCGGTGCAAAGTGCCCTTCCCCACCCAGCACACAGACTGCTCATGCCAAATGCGCTAAAGTCCTGTTGGAACTCATCAACACTGCTCACAGCTTACACCCCAGACACTTGTGCAATGATGCAGACATATTAGCAAACGTGTGAAACCACACAAGAGGGGTTCTGTGACTCCCAAATACCAGCACTCGACCCCAGCTACTTCAAAGTAAAAAGCACACACATGCAGCAAAGGAGAAAGCGCACACATGCAGCATGGCCGCTAGCGATGCCGAAAACCATGAACCAGCGTGAGCGGGCCCCTGCCGCAGCTGCGCTGCAGCTGCAAAGTCGCCGTGTGAGCGGGACAGCTATGCACTCGAAGCTACTAGCCCGGCCCTGCCCAGGGCTTACTCTGTCGCGGCCCCCGAGCTGGCCACCGCAGCCTCCGCCGAGCCTGCGCTGGCAAGGCTGGCCGGCGCTGCAGCGCCGCTGCCGGCCGCCGGCTTTGCGGCGGACGCCTCGCCCTCCGCGGCGGGTGCAGCCGCGCCGTGCGCGCCCCACACCTGCGCGCGAGGCCCACGCCGCCTCGGCGCAGGCTCTCTGGGGAGCCGGGGTCGTGGCCGCCGCCACGCCCCTCTTGTCTCACAAAATTGCTGTGCATCACAGGTTGTGCGTGTGACACGCAGAGGCCGTGCAGCAAGCCTACAGGCTGCTGTGCGCAGGGCGGGCTGCACAGTCGCGCGCGCAGGGCGGAGCGCGCGGGTCCCGCGCACCCGCCAGCCCGAACCGCCCGGCTGCTTGGCCGCGGCTGGCGACGCGCGGCCCTTTGCGCGCTTGTTGGCCTCGGCCAGCTGCATCAGCGCGCCCACCTTCTCCTGCGTGGCCTGCGTGCGGCGCATGCAGGATTGGGTTAAAAAAGAATATTCCCACAGCATACGCGCGACCACCTGTGCGTCGGCCCGAGACGCGCCTGCCGAAAAGTCAGGCGCCAGAGCACGACCATGGGCCATACGCATTCGCAGTGCCTGCTGCCGGGAGCAAGAATAGCGCCGCCGGCCCGGCCGCCCACGCCTGCAGGGGTGGCGCGAGGGCGCGCGGGGCCCGGCACCTGCGCCAGGCGCTCCCGCAGGTCCGCCAGCTCGTCGCGCATCTCGCCCACCTCCTCAAACGCCTGCGTGGCCGTCGCCTCAGCGGCCGCCAGCCGCCGCACGGCGGACGCCCGCTCTGTGGTCACCTGGGCCCGGCGCGCGCGGTGAGGGCCCAGGCCGGGCCCAGCGCCGGCGCGGCTGCAACCCCCTGGCCCGTCACCGGCTGTTCGGCCGTGGGTATGACCGTGCAGCGCGGTCGCTGCCATTGAGACGATCTGGGCACCCAGCGGGGCTCACACGTGACGTGCGGGGCCCGCCTCAATTCCCGCGGCACCTAGCGGCTGCGACCTGGGAGGTTCGGGGCAGCCCGCTCATCGCCGTGCCGGGCCCTTGGCGGGCGCGCCGCGGCGGCGGCGGCGGAGCGGGCCGCCTCACCTGCTCCAGCTCCGCGGTCAGGGCGGCCACGCGCTCGCGCGCGGACCCCAGCTCGCGCCCCAGCGCGGCGGCCGCCCCGTCGTGCGCACGCGCGGCGGCCGCCTCGCGCGCCGCCGCGCCCTCGGTCGCGGTCGCCAGCCGCGCCTGGCAAGGGGCGCCGCTGTTTCAGCTCGTGCTAGCGCTGCAGCTCCTTGCAAGCGCTGGTGCTGAGACAGCCCCTGAACTGAACGCTTGGTCGTGCAAGTATGCACGCCTGACATGCACGCACTTTGCCACCAGCACGGCATCAGCAACCCGCCTGCACTGACCAGTGGCGCGTCATGCGCATCTGGTCGCTGCACACCTCGCAGCAGCATGCACCTCAAGCAGACTACAGGGCACAGCCTCTAGGCAGCTCAGGGCCGCTTGCAGGACCAGACAGCCTGCGCGCCGCCAACGGCAGCGGCGTCGCGGCGCCCCGCCCGCGCCGCTGCGCGGCCACGAAGCTCGGCACAGCGCTTGCGCCCGCGCTTCCGCCCGCGGCGCGCGCGCCTGCAGGTCGCGCGTGGCGATCTCGACCTCGGCCTGCGCGCCCGCCAGCGCGCCTTCCGCCTCGTCCGCGCGCGCCTCCGCCGACGCGAGCGCGGCGCGCAGCCGCTCCGCATCGGCCTGAAGCGCGCGCGCACGCATGACTCTGGCGCGCTCGCTCGGCATCCGCCGCCTCACAGGGCACGTCAGCTGGCCGGCTCGATGCATCACGGACTTCACAGCAAACATCTCAGGCGTCTTTCCGCTGCACATCTCGCTCTGAGTACGGCGGGCAGGCAGCACGCGCCCACGCGCTGACACAAGCAGGGAGGGAACGCGCCCAAAAGCACAAACCTCCAGGGAACAGGGAGACCCTGACGCCGCATGCTCAGCACCTGCAGGGCTGCAAGCTGCCCGCCACTGGTGTCCGCCGCGTCCGCCGCGGCTGCCTCGGCGGCCGCAAGGTCTGCCGCGGCGGCGTCCGCGCGCGTGCCCGCTTCCCGCGCCTGCGCCTCCGCTGCGTCGGCGCGCTCGCGCACCGTGTGCAGCTCCTCCTGCGCAGCAAAGCACGCGGGTATGTGCGGTGCCGGCGCGCCAGCACACAGCGCTCTGACGCGGCACATTCTGGTGCAGTACAGGGCACTACAGGGAATATAGCGCCTCTCGCATTGCATGCCCAGCCGCAAAGGTCTTGCCCCGCAGGCACTCAGCAGCCCCGACGCCACACCGCATCGAAGGCTCCCCACCACTTCACTCATGCTGCCTCAATACTGGTGGTAGGCAGCCTTGGCACACATGGTGAAGCAAGCCAGGAGCGCGCCTCCAGCTGCTCACACCGCTGCTGCAGGCCCTCGGCGCGGCCTGCAGTGGCATCCAGCTCCTTGCGCAGACCGGGCAGCGCGTCTGCTTCGCGCGCGCGCGCCTGTGGCGCCGCAGCCCAGCCTTATGACCCCACGGTATGGCCATGCCAGCAAGCACATTTATGACCTAGTCAGCACACATTGGGGCAAGGTGGGAGCAGGGCCAGGCTGGCACGCATGGTCTCAGAGACCGCTGCAAACCAACGATTATCAAGGCAGGTTTGTTAAGTGCTGCTCACACGCGTTCGCCGGTGCTGCATGCGGCACGGCACAGCTTGACTTTGGTCGAACAGGTGCAAGACAGCCTGCCAGCACCCACAATGGATACGAGCAAAGCGACTGAGCGGGGCCGGGGCCAGCGCCGACAAGCGTGGCGCCGCACCTGGAGAGCAGCCTCGCGCTCGCGCGAGCTCTGCAGCGCGCGCTCGGCCTCCAGGCGGCGTGCGCGCTCGGCCTCGGTCTGGCCCTCCGCGCGCCTGGCCCGCTCCTCCAGCCCTAGCGAGCGCGAGCGCAGCTCCTCCGCCTCCCACGCAGCCTGCAGGCGCAGCCCAAGCGCGTGGGTGCAGCAGGGCTGACACAGTGGAACTGCTTGCAGACGACCCTATGCCAGGTAGCCAGGCAGTCCAGGGCGCTGGCAGCTTTGGGGGGGGGGCTGAGGAAGGGGGCAGGCCTTGTCGCGGTCTGCCATGGCGCGCGCGCTCTGCGCCTGGTAGAACGCGAGCTCCTTCTCGAGCCGTTCGGCCTTGTCGCGCTCCGCGCGCCAGCTGCTGTCCGCGTGCCGCTTGCTGGTCCGGTAGTTGACCAGGTCCTCGCGCAGCGAGTTGCGCTCGGCTTGTACGCTGGCGAGCTGCGCCACGTCACGCATCAGCACATTGCAAGTCACGGCAGGTCCAGTAGGCCAGTGTGTGGCACCGGTTGCTGCTCAGAGCACTGGCTTGTCCAGCAGCTTCCGCGCCTGCTGCTTGGTGCTGTTGAGCTCCTTTTGAGTGGCAAGGATGCGCTCCCTGAGCACCGTGGAGGAGGAGGCGAAGATGCTCTCGGAGCCCTGCTGCATGCAGAGCGCCTCCACGTCTGCCGCGAGATCATCGCGCTGCGCGGTGACCCGCGCCAGCTCCCGCTCGAGCACTTTGACGCGGTCTGCCGCGTGGGCGGCAGCGCCGTTGGTGCTCTCCATGGACCCACCAGCGCAGAGCGCTGTCAGGGGCTTGTTGCAGGGCAATTGAAAGCTGTTGAGCGCCAGGCAAGCACTGGCCCGGGAATGCCCGACTGGGGCTCATTCCAGGCCCTATCAGGAGGGCTGAGTGGGCCCAAGGACTACATGCAACATTTGGAATAGGTCTGGAAACAGATGTTCCAGACTTGTGTACATCGTGTGCAGTACGTGACTGTAGGCCAGGCATGTGGAGAAGCGTAGCGTCCGGGGGGACTTGCATGCGTGGATAGGGATAGGGAACCCATGTGTGGAAGTGCATGTGGAAATGCGCCGTGTCAGGGACACCACACTCGCACAACTTACATGCCCCGAGTCGTAACAAGCAACAGAAAACGAACTGTGCATGATCATGCAGCTGTGTATGAGTGCAGCGTAACGCTTGGTCTGTATAAAAGCCATTGCTTGGTCTGTATCCGAGTGCGCAGAGCGCCCCAGCGCACTCATGCAGCGCACTCAAAACCTGATACCCACCTGGCCAATGTTCATGCCACATGGCCCAAGCCAAGCACTGGCCACATCGGACTCTGGAAAGTCATCAGCCGCGGTCGCATGTTGCCCCTTACTCACCCGGATGGGCTGCAGCGCCTATGTCAGCCAGCGCGGCACACCCCGTGCACATACGTCCATCCCTGCTGATGGCTATGGTGCCACCCCAGACCGCAAGCCGGCACTGCTTGCGAACGCGGGATGCAGACGAGCGTCAGCGCAGCAGAGGGGTTACGCGCAGTCACACTGCCGTTGCACTGCGCCTGCTGCATGCCTGCTGCATGCCAGGCGGCCTAGCCCAGGCACAGCTCCTGCTGTACGGAAAGACATGTTGGGGAGGGAGGTTGCGCAGCGTCCGCCCTCGTCAGCGGCGCTTGAAGTAGGGTGAGATGCGGATGTTGAGCGCGGCGGCACGGCGGCGGAACTCGCGCTCGGCTGCGCTGCCGCCCCCAAGCGCCTGCCGCCCCCGCCAAGCATCATGCCCGACTCACAGGCGCTGCATGTACAACACACCTAAGTGAGCCTGCAGACACCTACAAACAGTCACCCTGAGTCTGCCGCTGTAATGGGAGGTGTTGGCACGCAATGTGGACAACGCTGTACGCTGCACATGGGTTGAGCAGTTTTGGACTGCGTCCAAGATACTACCTGCGTAAAACAGAAAGCAGGTACATGGCCATACCTGGTGCAATCGGCGGCTATGCTTTCAGCTGCATACTCCTGCTCAGCCTTTGCCGTTGCATGCTGCATGTACTCTCCAAAGACAGGGAAAGGGTTCCCACCGCAGCAGGGCGGCGCCGCGGCGGCGGCGGCGGCGGCGGCGGCAGGAGCGGGGTGCCGTCAGAGTCACTGGCGGCCTCAGGCTCGTCAGGCAGCGCCTGCAGCGCCGGGGCTGGCGAGGCTACTGCGTTCTCTTTGCCGGCAGCCTGCGGCGCACATGGATAGGGGTGTCTGGGCGCGGCGGTTAAGGAGCAGCAGATGTTGGTGGGCAGCCACATCGCAGCCACAGGCCAAAGTCAAGATCAGGATCGATCAGCGCATGCACTTCAGTATTGCACGTAGATGGTGTGGGGGAGCAAGACAATGACTACGGCCTGAGCCACGCAAGGACTTAGGCCATGTGTTGACCGCCTTCTGCAGGCGGTGCGCACCGCCCCCGGTACGCCACTGCCGACGTGTATCACGAGGCACACTGGCTCGTGCGCCGGGCTGGCGCTCCCGTGCGCGCGGACGGCGCCGCCAGCCTCGCCAGCTTGGCCGAGTGCCTGCGCGCTCAAGGGGTGTACGGCGGAGCGCCAGGCAGTGTGAAGAGCAGGCGTAAGTGCGGCCCCACTAGCATGGGACTGGGCGCTGTGTATGGGTCCCTGCCTACTAACAATTTGGAGCCAACGCCCAAGAAAATAAAGTGCCTGGCTCTGCCCCAGAGCGTCTCGCTACGCTGCATGCACCAAGGACAATGCACTGCGCATGGTATGCACAGGGGAATCGACCTCATGCAGGCATGAGCATGTCACGCACCTGGGCGCTGAGGGGCGCCCGCGCAGGCCCGCCGCCCTGCGGCGCATGCGGCGTGACCTGCGTTGCGGCGTCCACAGCCGGCCGCGCCGGCCGCGCCGGCGGGGATGCCAGCGGCTCCTCCGCATCTGGCGCCCGGCAATCATCCGGATGCCGAACCTCGCCCGCGGCCTGGCCCGCCGCGGGCGGCGCAGGCAGCAGCAGCGGCGGCACCGCGGCGCGCCCCCTGAACTGGTGCACCGCAAGCCGGGTGTCCTGCGGCGGGGCGGGGAGTTGGGCCTGGTCAGCGTCTGCATGCCCGCAGCGTGCCCAGCACGTGCTGCACGCACAGCCGTGCACTTATTTGCGCAAACGATCAATGATGTGAGCCTGCTTCAGCCAGCCACGGCGACTTAGGCAGAAAGGCACATGGCATTGCATTAGGGTAGCGAAACAAGCCCTGCCGCCGACAGAGCAGCCTGGCGCCTGCCACGGGGGCGCAGGCGAGCCTGCTTTGAAACGCCAGGATTCGGAACTAACCCTGAGTTTTTCCCACAGTGCTGCGGGCTGCGGCTACAGCTGCCGGGCTGGGGCGCGCGCCTCCAGGTCGGCGCGCATGCGGCGCAGCCGGTCGCGCACGCCGGCCCACTCGCGCGCGGCCGGGCTGCTTGACCCCGGCGCTGCAAGGGCGGGCCCCGCGGCAGGCCCCGCGCCGGCGCCGGCGCCCGCCGCCCCGCCTGCACCTGCCAGCCCACGCCCTCAGCGCCTGCTCCGCTCAGCCGTGCTGGACTGAGCCATGGATCGTGACCCTGCATGCATGGTTCAGACAGAGTTCATGGACATTTTGATCATTGCACCAAGCAAGCGAGGACCGCATGCAGTGCTATACAGGAGTGCAAATGCAGGACTTTGGCGACTAAGCCTGCTCAGTGGAGCCACCGCGGGACCCCATGAAGCCCGGAGGGCGTCCACATCAAACATGCTGGCAGCTAGCGGCGCGGGGCTCAGCAGAGGCAGCCCTGCATCGTCTTGGAGGGGCCACGCCTGGCGCCGCGCCGGCCGCTGGCGGAGCGATGAACACGCGGTGCGCGCCGAAGAAGGCCGGCACGGCGGCCTGCGCGGCGGCCGCCGCGCCGACCAGCGCCGCGCCCGCGGCGGGCACCTTGGCCGGCGTGCCGTCGCCGCCGTCGGGAGCGTCGCCGCCCCCGCCAGAACCCTGCCCTGGCGCCAACTCCTGCAGCTCTTGCTGGCCCGGCGCCTCGCCTGCTGGGTCCTCGCCGGCAGCCGGGCCCGGGGACTGGGCGTCGGCGGGACGGACGGCGGCCCCAGCAGAGGGCGGAGCGGCCGCGTGGCCGGCGCCTGCAGCGCCCAGCGCCTTGCGCGCGCCCTGCATGCAGGCGCAGGCATGTTCAAGTCCTTGTCACTGGGCCGCATGGCCCCATCTCCCTGCCAGGCAGCATGGACGAGCCTCGTGTCCCCATGTGGATGCTTGGGACCACTGCTGTCCCACGGCCCGACATTAGCATCCGCATTGCAGGCCACGCGCCTTGTCGATCACATGCAACAGGCGTGCATCCCCGCGAGCCTGCCGTTGAGCACGTGCGGCACTGCTTGGCTGTGCGGCGGAGACCGGCGCGCCTGGAGCTGCTCGCGCAGGTGCGCGTTCTCGTGCACGCATGCATCGTTAGCCGCAGCGGCTGCCTCCAGCGCCTGTTACGCAGCGCGCGTCGCATGCCTCCATTGCCAGCTCGGTCACCAACGCGCAGGGCTGCTCACCACATGCACAAGGAGCATCGGCACAGGAAAAGACGCTTGCTTGGCGTGCCCACGCGCGCCATGCCCTGCCTCTTGGACACTGCGAGGGGCAGCGCTGTGCTGCAGGCCGCTGCTGTGGGTCCCTGCGGGTGCGAGAGGCGCGCGGGGGCTCACCAAGCGCCGCTGCATGACGAGGCCCCCGACATGGTCTAGCGTGCCAGGCGCCTGCGCGCCAGCGCCAGCATGACAGAGCTTAATGTCAGGTGCTGAGCAGCGACATGCACCCTTGAGGTGCGGACCAGGGCAGCTGTGCCCGCCGCCGCCCAAACTGCTCCTGCTCCTTTTGTGCATGGGTTGGGTGCATTGCAGGAACCTGTACAGCACTGCAGCGCGCCGCGTCATGTGCAAACCCTCAATCACTTCATGATGGAGACTGCTGTCATGAGAGCCAGCGTGGAGGCAGGTGCAGCAGGGGCAAGGCGGCCAGGCACCTGGCCCGGCGAGCCCAGGCCCGCGGGGCCGGCGTCGCCGCCCAGGCCAGCGTGCACGGCGCGCTGCGCCGTCTCGGCGCCGCACGCGATCTCGTACAGCGCCTCGTGCGCCTCCTGCGCGCGCCCCGCTCTCAACACCTGGCTACAAAGTGCATAGGGGGCAAGGTGCGCAGCGCTTGCTGGCGCCACCCCGCACGCAGGCAGGAAGTGCTTTTTCACGGCATGGCCTGCTCGCGCTTGCCATCGGCCTGCACGGAGCACTTGGCAAGCGGGTGACCACGCAGTGCACACAGACCGCGCGCATGGTCTCGCGCGGCGCGCCTGCAGCTGCTGCAGCAGCGCGGCGGTCTGCGCGTCAGCGCGCTCGGGCTCCCGCGCCGCGGCCTCCAGCTGCGCGCGCGCGGCCGCCAGCTCGCCCTGCAGCCGCGCCTGCTCTGCGGCCGCGGCTTCGGATGCCTCGCGCGCAGCCGCGGACGCGGCCTCCGCGTCTGCATACGCGTGCCTGCACCACACGCGCCGCCTCAAAGCGATGGATAGGGTGCGGTAGGGTAGGGTGTGGAAAGTGCAGGGGCCCAGGCAGGCGCGGCTGCTGCCTCGGGCTGTAGCCACGCCGGCTTTGCAGCTGCGATGTGAGTGGTCCCGCGCGCGGCCGCACATGCGGCCTCGGTGTCGACTCGCCCTGAGCGTCCATGCAGGGCATTCGACCATGGGTGCATGCCGGGCGCGGGGGGCGAGGGGGATTGACGGGAAACCAGTGCCGCACCGCGCCTCCAGCAGCTGCGCCTCCAGCTGCGCCAGCTGCGCGCGGCCGGTGTCGCGCGAGGCGGCCGCGGCGCCGCGCGCGGCCTCCGCGCCCGCGACCGCGGCGCGCGCCGCCTCCAGCTCCGCCACCAGCGTGCCCTTCTCCGCCTGCGGCCCCAAGCGGCAGGGTCTGGCTTAACCTAGCACCCGCGCCCGCCGCCTCCTCTGGCCTTGTGACAGTGCCCGGGTGTCGAGGCCGTCAAACGACCCGCGTGTGTTTGGAAGCCTGACGGTGCCCAACGGTCATACCTTGAAGGAATCCATGCCGGTAACTTGAGCACGCATCCGAAGCATAGATAGCTGCACGCCCTGCTTCCGCTCGTGGGTCGTTCCCGTCACAGCAGGCACGAGCATGGGACACGCCGCCGCAGCGCGCCTCGTAGGCGGCCGCCACCAGGCCGGCGTGCTCGGCGAGCTCGAGCAGGCGCGCGCCGGCGGCGCGCGCGCGGTCCGCCTCCGCGGCGGCCAGCTCGCCCTGCGCCTCGGCGCTCTCGGCTGCCGCCGCGCGCTCGCCGCCCGCGCGCGCCAGCGCCGCCTCCACGCCCTCCAGGTCCGAACTGCGGGTCCGAGCACCACATAACCCTACCCTATCCGAGCACTCAGCACTCGTTCAGGCGCCACGCCCGCGCCGCGCCCAGCTCGGGCCGTTGCATCATGCTGGAGCGTGCTCGCTGCCTGTTTCCGCCCAGCGTTACTGCGCGGCGCTGTTGGGCTGGTCGCCATGCGCATGCTCAGCACTGCCCTAATATTTTTGAAAACGAGCAAGCCTGGGCAAACCTCCCCGCCACACGTGTGAGCATGTCTGCGTCTGCGCGGGAGCGCATGGCAGGCCGAGCTGCGAGAAGCGCCACTGTATTCCGGCCCCGCGCCCGGGGCCGGGGCGCGCCGCAGGCGGCGGTTCTCGGCCTCCAGGCGGGCGCTGTTGCCCATGAGCAGGTCCCACTGCTCCAGCTGCTCGCGCGTGGCCGCCAGCGCGGCCTGCTGCCCGGCCGCGCGCGCGGCCTCCGCCTCCTCGCGCAGCGCGCCCGCCTGCGTCGCGCGCGCCCACAGCGCCTGCGCGCGGCCGCGCGCGCGCTTTCTACGCCGGGCCGCGCGCGCGCTGGCGGGCGCGCGGCCGGGGGGGGGGCGCGCCCGGCGCCCCCCCCC
>JAABUR0100009128.1_pt1 | contig 11259 bp, 11 predicted proteins | sample 5560091 | NCBI WGS metagenome assembly JAABUR01 (sample SAMN10711879, study PRJNA513375) | rock metagenome | isolation source: Antarctica rocks | place: Antarctica: Victoria Land, University Valley sud
GGTCCCGGCCCCATGCGGCCCGACTCCCCCAGCTTTGCTGCGATAGAGAAGAAAAGAGCACCTGCCTATGGCCATCATCAACCAGTTCGCCCAGGACCCAGGGCCCCCGCTGGCCACAGCGGTCACCGCATTCTGCGACACCCTCGACGCGCAGGGGACCCGTCGGGTCTATGCGGGGACGCTGCGGGCGCTGCTCGTCCAGTGCGATCCCGCCACCCCGGTCTCGTCCCTCGCCGACCCCGCGATCGCCGCCGCCATCTCTGGTTGGTTCACTGACCGCTGGGGTGGGCGTGCCGCGGCCACATTCAATCGCAACCTGGATGCGCTGCGCTCAGCGGTCGCCTACTGGCGCGCGCAGGACTGGCTGCTCACCGATCCCACCCGACAACTGCGCCGACGGAAGCGCCCGCCAGACCGCACCCGTGCGCTGTCCCGGGCTGAGGTCGAGCAGCTCTTCGCCCTGGACGTCCCCTTGAGGGAAAAGACTCTGTGGCGGCTGCTCTATGAGACCGCCGCTCGATCAGGAGAGGTCCTGGCCCTGGATGTTGAGGACCTCGATCTACGCAATCGCCGGGCCAGAGTCCAGCGCAAAGGGGGAGCGATCGACGTCATCGTCTGGCAAACCGGGTCCGCGCGCCTGCTGCCCCGGCTGCTCGGTGGGCGCCGCACAGGGCCAGTCTTTCTAACCGAGCGCCGGGCACGGCTTCCCCTGGCTGCCGCTGACCTCGACCACGTATCGGGCGCCGCCCGCCTCTCCTACCGGCGGGCAGCCGAGCTGTTCGAGCGGCACACCAGGGGTTGGACCCTCCACCAACTCCGCCATTCGGCGCTAACTCATGCCGCTGAGGCGGGCGCCAACACAGCCACCCTCCTCGCCTATTCGGGTCACACCTCGGTGGTCAGCCTCGCGCGCTATGCCCGCGTCTCCCCAGAGGCGCTTGCCCGCTGGCAGGCCAGCCGGGATCGCGCCGCCCGTCGGCGCCGGTCCACGACACCGCCTCCCTAACGATTCGTTGCGCCGCGTGCGGCGGCTGGGTCGGTCGGCTGGACGTCCCTCTCTGCGCCCTCATCAGATCAGCAGCGAGGCTACCCCTACTTTGCGGCTGGGGACACGGACCCGAGTTCCGGGCCTGTTACGCACGCTGCATTCACGTGCAAAGTAGCGCTCTGTTTCGGCGCGAAAGAGTGCCGCTTTTTGGCTTGCACAGGGCACTCCGGCCATTTTAGCCGTCATGGAACACTTCGGCAGGTCCATTTCGCGCCATTCACCAGCCCAAAAGGGCCGACACTGGGCAAACCCGGCACTTCATCATCGATGAGGTGCCATGAACGACGCCTCCCATGGCCCATCGAAGGCCTTACTTTGCACGTGGCTGCAGCTTGCGTAACACTGGGCCTGATAGCCGATGGCTCTGCCTCTGGAGATGACCTTCTTCTACAATGTCATACTCGGATCAAATGCCTTGTTCTGGCATGACTTGAATGGCGCTCTAGCACACGCTAGCCACCACAGCGTTCTAACCATGATCAGGTCGGCCCCAGATGCGTACGTAATCTGGGGGAGGAATGAGAGCTGTACTGGGCGCGTGGTTCATCGGGGCACGTTCAGGCTACTGTGATGCAAGATGTGCGCTCCCACCGTTTGACTCTGCTTCTTCTGAACATGAGGGCGGAGATGCAACAGTGCCCGGAACCGTGCGCGCGGGGGCGAGCACGTAGGGGTAGGCACTGTGCCGCTCAGCCAGCCCGCTCCCGATGATCTGCGGGCGCCAGCGGTCCATCTATGGTATCGTGGAGCACGGTGCCACAGTGTGCAGGCGGTCGTGCCCAACCAGAGACACAGGAGAGGAGAGACCCATGCCAGAGCACGTGCCCGTCACTATGGAGACAGTCCGCCAGCTTGCCCTCGCCCTGCCCGGCGTCGAGGAAGGGACGTCCTACGGCACCCCCGCGTTTCGCGTGCGCGGGCGCTTTCTCGCCCGCCTGCACGACGACGGGGTGACCCTGGTGATCCGGACCGACGAGGCCGAGCGCACGGTGCGGATGCTGGCTGATCCGGAAACCTTCTCTGTGACGCCGCACTATGCCGGTTCTCAGATGCTCCTGGTGCGGCTGGCTACGGTGGACCCTGAGGACCTGCGCGACCTGATCGTGCAAGCGTGGCGGAGCCTCGCCCCGAAGCGCCTGACGACGCTGTTCTGACACTCTCTCCTCGCCGTTCTTCCATCCTCTCCTTTAAACATGCGCTCATCGATTCTGTACATCCTATCAGCGCGAGCCGGGTGCCTTGGCTGTCGCCAGAGCGAGAGTACCGGCAGCACGCCGTGACTAGTTCCAAGGCGCTGCATACCCATGTGTGCGCGAGGCTGTGCTCACGACGAGGCGCCACACGAGCGGCACACTCACGTCTGGTGGGATCGCTCGTGCAGTGCAGCGGGCCTGCCATCAGCGGGCACGCGGGTGATCGACGTCGCTCCTGGCCACGGGACGAGTGGCCCAGGCACGGCGATGGGACGTCACCCGGCCGGCTGATCGTCGAGGATCTGTACATCGAGTTCCTGCAGCTGCACGGGGTCGCCGAGCACGTCGATGGCGACGATCTTCCCGGAGACGATCGTAAAGTCGAACACGCCGCGCGGGCGGCCGCCCGCGACCCAGACGGCTCCCACTGCTCCGTCGATCAACGCAGGCTGGACGCCCTGCGTCCGCCCGGCGAAGGAGCGTGCGACGGCCGTGGCGCCGCGGACCTCGTCTGGCAGCTGCGCGCGCGGCCGCGTCGCCACGGTGCGGTCGGCCCGCAGCACAACGTCGGGATCGAGCAGGGAGAGCAAGGCGTCGAAATCGCCGTCGCGCGCGGCCGCCAGGAATGCCTCCACTATGGCGCGCTGGCCAGCGCGGTCGGCGGTGGGGGCCGTGTCCGTGCCCTGCACGCGGCGGCGCGCGCGGCTGGCGAGTTGCCGCGCCGCCACCGGCGAGCGCCCCACGAGCGAGGCGATCTCATCGAACGGCACGCCAAAGACGTCGTGCAAGACAAAGGCGAGCCGCTCGGGGGGGTCCAGCGTCTCCAGGACGATCAGCAAGGCCGGACCGACCGCGTCGGCCAGCAGCGCGTCCTGCTCGGGATCGGGGCCACCCGTGCCGCGCCCACCCGGCCCCGGGGCGTGCAGATCCAGCGGGTCTTCCCGGCGTGAGCGTCGCGCCTCCAGCATGTTCAGGCAGACGCGCGAGACCACGGTCGTGAGCCAGCCCCCCAGGTTCTCCACGCCGCCGGCGCCCGCGCGGCTGACCCGCAGCCAGGCCTCCTGGACGGCGTCGTCCGCCTCGGTTGTCGAGCCCAGCAGCCGATACGCCACCGCCCGCAGGTGGCCGCGCTGGTCTTCAAAGCGCTGGGCCAGCCACTCGCGGTCGTCCATCACGGCCCATCCCTCCTCGGTCACATGTCATCGCTGCTCCCTGTCATAGTACTGACCGGCGCAACGCCGTCGGTGTGACACATGAAGTAGAGAGAGTGTGAGAGGACATCCACCATGACGGACACCCAGCAGGCGGCCACGCGCACCAGCGGCCAAGCGTCCACGGGCTTCACAGCCGAGGAACGCGCCGCGATGCGGGAGCGCGCCAAAGAGCTGAAGGCGGCCCAGAGCACGGCCGACGGAGCACGCGACTGCCTGGCCAAGATCGCCGAGATGCAGGGGGCGGATCGCACGATGGCCGAGCGGCTCCATGCCCTGATCACGGACAGCGCCCCAGACCTGGCGCCGAAAACCTGGTATGGGATGCCTGCCTACGCCAAGGAGGGCACGATCATCTGCTTCTTCAAAAGCGCGCAGAAGTTCACCACGCGGTACGCCACGCTCGGCTTTAGCGACAAGGCGAACCTTGACGAGGGCACGATGTGGCCCACCGACTTCGCGCTGACGGAGGTGACCGCCGCCGACGAGGCACGGATCGCCGCGCTGGTGAAGAGGGCGGTGAGCTGAGGACGGAGCCTCGCGCAGGACAGTGCGCCACCACGGTCGCGTGCTGATCCCTGGGTCATATTCCTGTGCTGTCGCCGCTCATCTACATGAGACCGGGCAGTCCCTCGCCTGTGTGACACGACGTCAAGGAGCAAGGACATATATCGACCATCCGGTGTGACGCGACCCTGTTGACCATCGGCTCCTGGACCCTACTCGGGCTGCCGACGCGTGCCAGCGCGCAGCTTCCCTCACGCGGCATGACCATGGTGGAGGGCGCCTATGCTGGCCGCTTGGTTCATCCGGGCTCAGTTGCACCCTCGTGATGCAAGCGCTGCGCTCCCACCGCGTGAGTCAGCTCCCCTTGCCTTCCTAGAACGTCTACTCTATCATGCGGAGGGGGCACTGATGCGGAGGGTCACGCCGCCGCCGTAGCCGGGAGAGACGCGCCTGAGGCGGCAACACAGGGAGGGGAACAAGATGACAGCGGAGAGCACCGGGACGAGGCCGGCACCCGTCATGCCCAGTCTCGCGCCGTGGTTGGCGGTCAGGGGAGCGACCGAGGCGGTGGCCTTCTACCAGGCGGCCTTCGGCGCGGAGGAACGCTATCGCCTGGAGGACGACGCAGGAGGCGTGAGCGTGGCGCAGCTGGTCATCGGAAGCGCAGACTTCTGGCTGCAGCAGGAGGACAGTGGGGCCAGCCCCACGCCTGAGGACGGCAGCGCGGTGCGGCTGATCCTGACCGTCGCTGATCCTGATGCGGTGTTCGCCCACGCCGTGGCTGCGGGGGCCACCGTCCTGGGCACGGTGGCTGAGGAGCATGGGTGGAGGAGCGGCCGGCTTGCTGATCCCTTTGGCCATCAGTGGGAGATCGGGCGGCCGCTGCCCTGAGCGGCTGCGCGTGTGACCCAGGAGACTCTTCGGGCAGACCACTCTGCTGGCCGTGTGGGTCATCCGGCCACTGCTCTCGTGCTCGTCATGCACGACATGCGCTCCCATCACGTGACTCGGCTGCTACTATACGAGATCGGCGCTGATCGCTCACGGTACTTTGCTGCTTCTGAACATGGGGTTGGAAGACTCAAAGCCCTGAAGGACAGGCCGGATGAGCCAAGCGGCCAGCACAGCCACTGGTCCCAGGAGACTAGCGATGCGCTGGCTGCTCTGCGCACGCTACTGCTCAATGGCGGCTGGGCGCGGTACTGGCAGGAGCGGCAAGTCCTCCCCTTGCTCGCCAGTTGACCCGGACCTTATGCGCGCTAACCAAGATAGTGGTTGATGCAAGTTGCCCAGGAGGTAGAAACATCCGCCGGGCAGGCAAGCACTCGTGGTGGTATACAAAGGGTGAGGGTGGAGTGTTGGAAGGTAGCACACCGGCGGGCATACGTCCCGCGCCTCGCTGCTGTTGGCACGCGTATCACTGCCACGATCGTCGGTGAACTGGACCAGGCGGCCTGTCCTGTCGACGGTGATTTAGGAGGCACCCTCCGCTGCTACTACATGTCGCCGCGATCAAGGCGTACCTGGCTGCTCCTGTAGACGTGGGGACACAGCCTCGGCCTAGCTCGCCGGGCTACCTGGGTGCCGCAGCGATCTGTTCCAGTCACTTTGTCATAGCAGACAAGGCGAGTTTCGGTCCAGTGGAGACTCGCCTGCGGGAGGAGATGCGTGATTACATCCGTGCCGGTCGCCAGCCAGTTGCTGGAAACTATCCGCGAAGAGAACCTGAATGTCTACCGCGCCAGCTCCCAGCGGCTGCGCGAGGATGTCAGCCAAGAGAACCAGATTGCCCGGGATTACCGCGGTCGTCTCATTTACGAACTCCTCCAGAATGCTGACGATGCCATGGCCAGTGACGACGCAGGCGTGGCCCGTATCCGCTTCCTCCTAACGGACGACGCTCTGTGGGTGGGCAACTCAGGGCGTCCTTTGGATGAAGCTGATGTGCGCGGTCTGTGCGGCATCAGTGCAAGCAGCAAGGTAGGCGTGACCGGGCAGCGTCGGGCAACGAATGGCCACAAGGGCATGGGATTTAAATCCGTGCTGGAGATCACCAACGCGCCAGAAGTCTACTCGACGACTATCTCCTTCCGGTTTGGCCCCGACGAGGCCCTCCGCGCTGTCCACTCTCTTGGCACCGCCCATGAAATGGCTTCTGTCACGCGTGCGCCAGTCACGCGGTTCCCCTGGCCGATCGAGCAGATACCAGCCGAGTGGGCGGAGATGCGTGCTGCGGGCATGCGCACTGCCTTTCGCTTCCCACTCGCTGCCCGTGTGAGCGCGGAGCAGCGTGCATGGCTCGCCCAAACCCTAATTGACCTACCAGTCACGACACTCCTCTTCCTCAAGCGTTTCCGGCGCGTTGAGTTTATAGTTTGCCGCGCTAACCAGCGCATTGAGAAAGCCTGGACCGTCACGAGGGAAACCCTGCCTGATGTGGGCCGAAGTGATTCTGATGACTCTGGCTCCGAGATCTATCGGGTCCTCCTCCGGCCTGACAGCGGTGAGCCGCAGGAGTTCCTCCTTGCCCATGATGCTGACATCCCCATCGGTGATCACCGTGGAGGTCTCGACGAGTTCGCCTGGGAGGGAGTGGAATACACCGAGGTTTCCGTGGGGGCACGCCTTGCTAGCGGTCGGCCTGTTTCACTCCCCCCCGACTGGCGCGTGGTGCACGTCTTTCTCCCCTCTGGGGAGCCGTGTCCCTACAATCTCCTCGTCAGTGGCGCCTTTAGTTCCAATCTCTCCCGACAGGAGATCCGCATTGAGCCGGATGCGTGGAACTACAATCGCTTCCTGCTACGGCAGGTAGCACGCCTGCTGCGTGATCATCTGATCCCAATCTTGCTGGCGAAAGGCGCTCAGGTCGCCGACGTTCTGTGTCTGCTAGATCGCGGCCCGCAGCCCGACTCATTGGCAGGATCCGGCACGGGCGCGGCTCTCTATGAGGCGGTGCGTGCCGCTTTGCTCGACTTCTCTTTCATTCCGCAGGAGGACGGGCCGCCGCTCGCTCCGAAGCTGTGCATCTTTCCACCGCTCGTGGCCAACTTAGACGTCGGGCGCGACTTCCGCGCCGTCCTGCCCACGCACGCCTCTCTCGAAGGGTATTTCTTCCCTGAAATCAACCTTTGTGGGGCGGATAGCGCGCGTATCCTGATTGACCATGGTGCCCGCGCGGCGAACCCAGAAGAAGTGGCCGCCGTGCTTGCTGCTGCCGATGAGGAGCGGTCGCGCGCTAGAGAGGATGTCGATCGAGGCGTGTACGTCGATCCCGTCCTGAGCATCCTGGAGCGTTTGTGGGACGGGCTTGCCCCCCGGGGGCGCGCACAACTCGCATCAGCGGTCCGCTGTTATCCGTTGTGCCCAGTGAGCATCAAGCATGCAGAGGGACCTGAGCACAGAAAGGTCCACCGCATCGTGACCCAAACGCTTGAGTGTTTCTATCCGCCGCGCTCCTTGGGCGGCGAGGTGCCCCTCGACGGTCTGTGTTTCCTCGCCCGAGATATCTGCTGGGGGCTCTATCTGAACCCAAAGGAGCGCAACAGCATGCTTCGTCCGCAGATGGAGGCATGGCAAGGTCTCTTTAGCATCCGCGAGTTCAAGTTCCCTGACGTGATGCGGGCAAGCGTGCTCCCCGCCCTCGAACTTGAGCGCAGCGATCAGAGTGAACACTCGCGCGTGGCCCTCCGTCGCTTGGAGCGCCTGGCTGCCATCTGTCAACTCGCCGGCCGCACGCCAAACCGCCGCGCGCCCCTGCCGTATGAGCGTCTGGGAGCCAATCGTGCTCTGTTTAACCTGAGCCGTCTGGACGTTCCCTGCCGTAAGTATGGCGACGACAGCACCAGTCAGCATGGAGACGACATCGTGTGGATGCCCGCCTATCGCGTCTACTTTGGCGACAATTGGGTCGGCAAAGGCTCGATTGAATGGGTCCTACTCGATGTGGAGGAAATAGGCGCGCCCCTGCCTGACATCTATGTGCTCCTCGACCCCGGTAGATTCAGTGGCTTGCTCGACCGCTACCGTTACCTCAAGGGCACTGCGGATCAGATCGACCCCGAGGAAGACGAAGTCAGCCTCGACGAGGACGAGGAAACCGCGCTCGGCGCTGACGACCGGACGCTCTGGTTTGAATTCTTTTCATGGCTGGGGGTGAACGCATCGCTACGGCCAGTACATTTCCACGACGTGGAGGGTCGCGCTGCCGGCTGGCTGAGGACGGAGCAGCTCTAGTGTCCAGAGGGTAGGGCCTTTCGGAGCATTCCTAAAGAGACATGGGAGTGGTTTGTCAATCGTGTGCGGAGCAGCCTGCGCGAGAAGGGCGCGGAGCGCTTCGCGGCGACCGTGCCCTATTTCTACCGCCTCCACGATCTCGAGCACCTTGCGGGGCTGCTTGACGTGGCTGCCGCCGACGCGGACGCAAAGGTGGGTCGCGCCCTTTACGAGCACATAGCACGCAACTGGGACACCCTGGATCGCTTCTCTCGGTTGCAGGTCGCCCAAATTGCTCGGGATCGTGCGCCCGCCCTGCGGACAAAGCCGCCCCGCGCAAGTGACCAGGAGTTGGTGGATGCTGGCGACGATTTCTGGGTGCAGCGTCTCCAGAAGGCCTGGTTCTGCCCGACAGAGCACGGCCCCCGGCCCGCATCTATGGTGTGGTTTCCGACCCCTGAGGTGCAGCGGCGGTTTGGCAGTCGCACTGCACGGGAGCACGGACACTACCTCGTGCCCGTGCTTACAGTCGATGATCCTGCTCTCACGCGTGGCAAAGCGCGCGGCTTCGCTCAGATAATCGGGCTGCGGGAGGAACTGACGCCCGCGACATTTACTCTCAACGATGCCCTGGTGGTCCTCAACCGCCTCGGCGATGTGTATGGACCAGAGTTGACCACCAACCCCACCCTACGCACGGAATTGCGGGAGGTTATCCGCCCCGCATATCGCGATCTGTTCGAGCTCCTGTCCAACCGGGAGCGGCCGAGTGAGGGGCAGGACCTAGGACAACCTCCGCTCGCTGACGCTCCGCTGCTGGCATACGATGGGACCGGCGCGCACCGCTTCATGCGGGCACGGGACATCTTCTACGCGGAGCGCCGCGACACGCGCGAGCGCCTGCACAGTGGGGAAGGCCTCTGGACGTTTGTCATCGAAGCGTACCCGGGTGCGCAAGCGCCGTTGACCACACTCTTTGGCGTGCGCACGCTTGAAGATTCCCTGCGCTGGATCCCCGACCCTGGCGAGTACATACTTGGACACGAGGATCTAGCGCAGTTCCGCGCCGGCCTATGGGAGCTTGGCCCCTATATTCTTGCCCGCATTCGCGTGGACCGCGCGGACGATCGCCTTGTGAGCCAGGATACGCGGCGGCTGCGTCGCTTCATCGATGTTCTTGAGCCGGTGACACATTTAAGTGTCGGCTGCATGCTCGACGGTCGGGCTCTAGCCGTCACCCAGGATCAACGCCTGGCATACGTCGCGTCTTCCTCGGATGGGCCCGCCCAAGCAATAGTCGTCTGGGATGAACACCCATGGCCGCCGACCGAGGCCAAGGCCGAAGCACTGGCCTCCGCGCTCTGTGAGGTCCTGGGAGCGGGCTATTTCGAGTCCTTCCTGGCACTGATACAGGCGAGATCGAAGACGGCTCGCGACCGGCTGCTCCAACGTGCTGGCGCGCCACGGGATGTGGACGAAATGCGCGTTCTTCTCCAGGGTGGTACCAGCGGCGACGAGCGTCCGGCCAGGCCGATTGAGCCCGATCTAAAGACGGCCGCGCCAGCTGGGCTTCGTGAGGGGGTTGCCTCGCCGGACTTGATTGGATCCAATCCAGATGACGGCAGCGCCAAACTCCTGACTCCCCTGTTTGCGCCAGAAGACCTTCTTGTCGATGGATCACCGCTGCATCTGAGTGGCGAGGATGTGCGCCAGGGCGGTGGCAGTGACGGCCGTGCCACGATAACACAGCGACAGGGCCAAAACCGCACTTCCGGTTTCGGGGGAAGAACTGATCTAGACGCGCTCGACCAACTGGGGATGTCCATAGCCCTTGCCTACGAGCGCAGCAGGTTGCGCAAGGCCGGATTCGCGGCGGAGATCTTCGATCTGGCAGTGCAAGCAGAGCAACCTGCTGCTCTTGTCTTCGATGTGACAAGTCCTGCCATTATCGCACGCACGCGCACCCTCGCTCGCCGATTCGACGCGATAATGGAACGGCTCCAGAAGGAGGCTGGCATCTCGGTGGAGTGGCCAGGTTTTGACATCCTCTCGCTTAATACACTCGAGGATGGGACCATTGATCGCTGCATTGAGCTGAAATCGTCGGGGGTGGACGCGCGCACACAAGAGATGAGCTGGAATGAATGGAAGGTCGCGGCGGAGAGCCCTGTTCGCTCCCGCTTCTTTCTGTATCTTGTCGGCAACCTGCGCTCGGACCTGCAAGGCCACGTGCCATTCGTGCGCACTATCCAAGATCCTTTCGGTCAACTGGCAGCCGAAATAAGGACGAGTAGGAAAACTCAGCGCCAGGTCCAGCTGGCAGTCCGCTCCTTCCAAGAAGCGGAGCACCTGGACCTTACGGTACTGCGTCCTGCGCCGTGTAGATAGTGAGATGGAGTGAACGCAGGGCGTAAGTACAGGCGGGCAGGCCCGGAAATCGTCGACGTGCTGGTGCGAATAGCACGGCGGCGCCTGGCGTCCCCGTGCGGCGCCGCCGTGCCCCCGTCGGCTGCCATGTGGCCACGGCGCTCCTGCGGAGGCTACAAGGTGTCGGCTGCATCGCTTGTCGTCCTCTGTGCTGGCCGCTTCGGTCATCCGCCCCTCCTCTGCTGTCCGTGCCGCACCACGGCACAGGGGTGATCAGGCGCTCGCGGCATGGGTTCCCTGCCGCGGTCAGCGCAGCGAGGGCCGACGCGCTGGCGATCCTCGCACGCTCATCACGTGCACGGATGAGCCAAACGGCCAGCACAGGCCGCGCGCCGTGCCCGGCGGGTACCAGGGCGAGATCCTGATCGTGTCGTAGCCATAGAACTCCCCGGCAGGATCGGGGTAGCTGAGTGGATAGGTCGCCACGTTCACACCACGGAGGACACGCGTCAGGAAATCCTGACCTCCATGCATGGCCCAGCGGAGGTAGGTGTTGGGTAGCGGCAGTGTGAGGCGGTCACGGAGGTCCTCACCAGTTCATCTTCGGAATAAGAGGAGGGGGCTGGTGCCCCTCCCCGGGCACCCCGGTTAAGCCAGGCGGCGCTGATCACGACGGCCCGGGCGGCAGCGCCGGGCGCGCAGTTCCACCACCGCACAGGTC